>OKWL01000094.1_pt1 | contig 113965 bp, 112 predicted proteins | sample 1607171 | NCBI WGS metagenome assembly OKWL01 (sample SAMN07501049, study PRJEB24779) | human gut metagenome
TGTGTATCCATAGCTCAGCTGGATAGAGCAACGCCCTTCTAAGGCGTGGGTCCGGGGTTCGAATCCCTGTGGATACGCTTATAAAGGGTTATCGCCAAGCGGTAAGGCACAGGATTTTGATTCCTGCATTCGGAGGTTCGAATCCTCCTAGCCCTGTAAAAAATGACTACTTAGGTAGTCGATTTTTTTACCCTCTTGAATTATCAGAAAGTTTATGTTAAACTTAAAAAGTAAATAATATTGGGTTATCGCCAAGCGGTAAGGCACAGGATTCTGACTCCTGCATCCGAAGGTTCGAATCCTTCTAGCCCAGTTTGTATAAGAAAGAGAGGTTCTACTAACGAGAACCTCTCTTTCTTATTTTGTTTATTTATCTAAAAAGCCGATCTAAAGAAACTGTCCCCCTTTTAAATGACAGTTCTATAAATCGGCTTTTAAAGGTGGTAGAGTATGATTGTTTGGAATGTAAACTTTAAAGTATGAAGCAATGCTATAAGCGGGGAAGTAAGGCGGGAAGAGCATAAGCTACTATAGGTGAAAGGGATGGCAGTTCCATATATCACGGCAAGGGGCTTAGGTTGGTAACGACTTATTTGGTCTGCGTCTAGTATGACATCTATACGATGGGTTTACAGTAAAACAATATTATAAGAATGAACCTGTATTAGAAAGCTACCACTCTTTCAGTTACGGTTTTTTTAGAAGAGCTTATATAAAGGAGAAGGGGGAACCTTATCATAAACTTTTCTAAGATTGTAAAAAACATAACAGCCTAGGATATGTTTTGTCCTTTACAACTATATATATACGGATGAGGGCCTTAAATGCGTCAAAAATTTTATTGAAAATAAGAATTTATATTTAATGCATAAAAACAGAGACAAGTGTTGTATGTTTTGAATAGTGATTTAGAATATAGAAATAAAGATAAAAAGGAGTACTATATACCTGGTAACAGACTTACAGTACTCCTTTATGGAATCATTTATGTTGTGGGCATTCCATAAACAGAAAGATGATTATTTTTATAACGGTTGTCATGAGTAATATCTTCACCGAACCAACTAGGTGGGATGAAATTTGCTGCCTCCACAGGTGAATCAAACTCTACTTCTACAGTAAGAAGCCCATCAAGGTGACCTTGGTATACATCGAGTTCAGCAGTCAAGTTATGATCTAGTGAGATAAAATAACGTGTTTTTTCCACAGGGGAATTTTCTACTTTTGGCCAGAGTGCATCACATTGTTCTTTTGTGATACTAAGCTCAAATTCTTCTCGTATCATATGGCCTTGAGATTTTAAGCATACACAATAAGTATCACCCATTTGGCGTACTCTAATGACAGGATCTGTGGAAATATAGCCTTGCACAATTCTTTTGTGAGGATAAATGTTAAGGTCAGGGAGTTCTTTTACTAAAAATTTACGTTCTATTTCCATGACAGCTACCTCCTAGAATAATAATTACTTATATTGTACCATAAATGGGACTAAGAAATATAGATTAAAAACTAGCTAGATTTGATTAGAGAATTATAGTATTTTATACCACACATAAAGTTGTACTAATATTAAAAATATGCTAATATAAGGACTAGAAAATGACTTATAGAATTAGGAGAGTGACAGCATGAAAGTTGTAGTGTTCTTTGCAACAGGTTATGAGGAAGTAGAGGCTTTAAGTGTAGTTGATGTTTTAAGAAGAGGCGGCGTAGAAGTTATTATGGCTGGTGTAGACGGCGAAGAAGTAACAAGTGCACGTAATATTACAGTAAAAATGGATCAAAAAGCAGAAGAAGTTAACTATGATGAAGTAGGTATGATAGTATTACCAGGCGGTCTTCCTGGAGTAGATAATTTATTTGCAAGTGAATTTGTAAAATCAAAAGTACTTGAATTTAAAGCGGCTGATAAATGGGTTGCAGCCATCTGTGCTGGACCTAGTGTACTTGGTAAGTTTGGTGTATTAGAGGGTGAAAAAGCAACTTGCTATCCAAACTTTGAACAATTCTTATACGGTGCAACACATGTTGAAGATCGTACTGTAGTAAGTAATAAAATTGTGACAGGTAAAGGTGCAGGTGCATCTTTTGAATTCGCACTTAAACTCTTAGAAGTCATTTCAGGAGAGGAAAAAGCAAATCAAATCAAACAAAGCATGTTAATTATCTAATGCAAATGATAAAAGAGCTGCTAGAGCACTAAATATTTAGTGCTCTAGCAGCTCTTTTATGTAAAAATTAAAATTTATCTTACCTCGTTATTTACAATAAAAACAGAGGTATAGATGTTGTTAAATACATCCATAACCTCCTGTGAAGATACAGAAGATTTATCAAGTGTATCAAATGCAGCTTGTACTTTATGAATATTGATTTCATAAATATCAGCCAGGATTTCAGGAGTATATTGGTCTACTTGAGCATATTTCCATTGTCTTTGAATGAGTCTACAGATATAACTTGAAGAATGCATAACGATCGTGAAAAAGTCTATGAGAGTAATAGAGGGAATACTATGCTTGGTCATAATACTTAAAACTTCTTGCACGGGCATACCTAGAACAAGGGCAACCTCTACATGGTTATATGGAGCTTCATTTGTTTTAAGGAATAAATCTATTCCTATTAGCTTTGGGGAAATATTTTGCATATAGATCTGTTTAAAGCTAATATCCATAAAGGCTATCCTTTCTAATTTCCATACAAAACATCACATGAGTTGATTATAAAACAATTTAAAGATACATACTATATGTAATACTTGGAACTTGAGTGCTTTCAGTTTATAATGAAGAATAGAAGTAGCTTTTTTGCATCTTTTATGCTATAATTATGGAATGTTAATTTATAATGCAATATTTATGCTTAAACCTAACGAATATTTAATCCAAGGAGGATCACTTTCATGAATACAGAAGTAAAAGCATTAGAAAATAGTATCGTATCTCTTACTGTAGAGGTAGGTGCTGATGTAGTAGCAGCAGCAGTAACAAAAGCTTACAATGAAATGAAAAAAGATTTCAATATGCCAGGTTTCCGTAAAGGTAAAGTACCTAAAGCTATGATTGAAAAAATGTATGGCCAAGAAGTATTCTTCAACAAAGCTGCAGATATCATCATTGATGAAACTTTAGCAAAAGCTGTAGAAGAAAACAAAATTGATATGGCAGCACGTCTTCGTCAAGGAGATATTGAAGTTGCTGAAATGTCAAAAGATGGTATGAAATATATTGCAAATATCACAGTTAAACCAGAAGTTGAACTTGGTGAATATAAAAACCTCCAAGTTGAAGTAGCAGCTGCTGAAGTAAGCGATGAAGAAGTAGATATGGAAATCGCTAAAGAAGCTGAGAAAAATGCTCGTGAAATCACAGTAACAGACCGTGCTGTAGAACCACAAGATAAAACAATCATCGACTTCGAAGGATTCGTTGATGGTGAAGCATTTGAAGGAGGTAAAGGAACAGATTACCCACTTGTAATCGGTTCAAAATCATTCATCGAAGGTTTTGAAGATCAATTAATCGGTAAAAACATTGGTGAAGAAGTAGAAGTAAACGTTACATTCCCAGCTGAATACCATGCAGAAAACCTAGCAGGTAAACCAGCTATGTTCAAAGTAACAGTTAAAGAAATCAAAGTTAAAGAACTTCCAGCAATCAACGATGACTTTGCAGCAGACGTTTCAGAATTTGAAACATTAGCTGATTATAAAGCAGACGTTAAAGCTAAACTTGTTGCTCAAAAAGAAGCTAGCCGTAAAGCTGAAATTGAAAACCAATCAATTGAAAAAGCAGTAGAAAATGCTAAAGTAGAAATTCCAGCTAACATGATTGAAGATCAAGTAGATAGAAGTGTTAAAGAATTCGAAATGCGTATGAAACAACAAGGTCTTGAGCTTGCTCAATACTTCCAATTCACAGGTATGAACATGGATGCATTCCGTGAAAACTTCAAAAAAGATGCTGAATTCCAATTACGCTCAAGAGCAGTACTTGAAAAAGTAGTAGAAGTTGAAAACATCACTATTACAGACGAAGAATTAACAGCAGAAATCGAAAAACTTGCAGCTCGTTACAACATGGATGCTGAAGAACTTAAAAAATCATTCGGTGGTTATGAAAAAGAAATGTTATCTTCAGATCTTAGAGTACAAAAAGCAGCTGAAATTATTACATCAACAGCTAACGTTGTAACAAAATAATTAATGAATTAATTGGGTAAAATAGAAAAGTTGGGAGGGTGAAACATGAGCTTAGTTCCAGTTGTTGTTGAACAAACCAGTAGAGGAGAACGTTCATACGATATTTATTCACGTTTGTTAAAGGATAGAATTATCATCTTAGCGGATGAGGTTAATAAAGTAACAGCCAATCTCGTAGTTGCACAGCTTCTATTTTTAGAAGCGGAGGACCCAGATAAGGATATTATGCTTTATATTAATAGCCCAGGTGGGGTTATTACAGATGGTATGGCTATCTATGATACAATGCAATATATTAAGTGTGATGTATCAACTATTTGTATGGGTATGGCTGCTAGCATGGGATCTTTCTTACTTGCGGGGGGAGCTAAGGGTAAACGCTTTGCTCTTCCACATGCAGAGATTATGATCCATCAACCATTAGGTGGTGCACAAGGTCAGGCAACTGACATTGCCATTCAAGCAGAACATATCATCAAAATTAAAAATAGAATGAACGAAATGCTTGCCCAAAACACAGGGCAACCTCTTGAAAAAATCAAGAATGATGTAGAAAGAGATTATTTTATGACTGCCGAAGAAGCGAAAGCTTATGGCATCATTGATGAAGTAATCACTAGAAAATAATAGAATAGAGGTGGAGCATGCCAAGTAAATTTGATGATACAAAAGGGCTTAGATGTTCCTTTTGTGGGAAAAATCAAGATCAAGTAAGAAGACTTATTGCAGGCCCACAAGTCTATATTTGTGATGAATGTATTGAACTTTGTTCTGAAATTATAGAAGAAGAGTTTGAAGGCGAAGAAGAGAGTGGTAACAGCTTTGATATGCCGACACCTAAAGAAATTAAAGATCATCTTGACCAATATGTTATTGGCCAAGATGATGCTAAAAAAGCTTTAGCGGTAGCTGTATACAATCACTATAAACGCATCAATGCACCATCTCACAAGGATGACGATGTGGAAATACAAAAAAGTAATATTTTACTTTTAGGGCCAACAGGTTCAGGTAAAACATTCCTTGCACAGACACTTGCAAAAATGCTGAATGTACCTTTTGCTATTGCAGATGCGACTGCACTTACTGAAGCAGGTTATGTAGGGGAAGACGTTGAAAATATTTTATTAAAGCTTATCCAAGCTGCAAACTACGATGTAGAGAAAGCTCAAGTAGGTATTATCTATATCGATGAAATTGATAAAATAGCTAGAAAATCTGAAAATCCATCCATTACACGTGATGTAAGCGGTGAAGGTGTACAACAGGCTCTTCTTAAAATATTAGAGGGAACTGTTGCTTCTGTTCCACCACAAGGTGGTAGAAAACATCCACATCAAGAATTTATCCAAATCGATACAACGAATATTTTATTTATTTGCGGTGGAGCATTCGACGGCATAGATAAAATTATTGAAAATCGTGTTGGACATAAAACAATGGGATTTGGGGCAAGTATTGTGAGCAAAAAAGAAAAGACTGTTGGACAGCTTCTTAAATCTTTAGAGCCGCAGGACCTTCTTAAATTTGGTCTTATTCCAGAGTTTATCGGTCGTATTCCATCTATTGTATGCTTAGATAGCTTAGATAAGGAAGCACTTAAGCTTATTTTAAGTAAACCTAAGAATGCATTAGTAAAACAATACCAAAAACTCTTTAGCTATGACCACATTGATCTTGAATTCCAAGAAGAAGCATTAGAAGCAGTTGCAAATCTTGCAATTGAACGTCAAACAGGTGCACGTGGATTACGTGCAATCTTAGAAGATGTTATGCGTAATGTAATGTATGAAGTGCCATCAATGACTTCAGAAGTAAGTAAGGTTATCATTAATAAAGAAACAATCACTGATAAAAAAGATCCAGAGATTGTTTATAAAGATGAAACAAAAAAGAAAAAAAATAAAGCAGATGGTGAGTCTGCTTAATGCATAAAAGTATGCAGGGCGTTTAATGTCTTGCATACTTTTTTTGTCTGCTGGCAATAATCTAAAAAATGTTTATTGTAAGGAGGCAACAAAGTGATAGAGGGATTACTAATAGGGGTGCAGATATTCTTTTTGTGTGTAATAGGATTGTATTTTTTAATACAACTTCGAAATACAAGACAGTCTAAAACTAACCTTTTTAACGATTCTCAAGAGAAGTATGAGAAAATGCAAAGAATGAGATATATTAAGCTTACTCAGCCGCTTACAGAGAAGATGAGGCCTAAGAGTGAAGAAGATATTATTGGGCAGGAGGATGGACTTTTAGCACTTAAGACGGCACTATGTAGTCCTAATCCACAGCATATTCTGATTTATGGTAGCCCTGGAGTAGGGAAGACTGCTGCTGCACGTATAGCGCTGGAGATGGCTAAAAAATGTGAGCTTTCTCCTTTTACTTCCACAAGTAAGTTTGTTGAGATTGATGCCACGACGTTAAGATTTGATGAGCGCAGTGTAGCAGACCCACTTATGGGTTCTGTACATGATCCGATTTATCAGGGAGCGGGCGCATATGGTCAGGCTGGCGTACCGCAGCCTAAGCCAGGAGCAGTAACTAAAGCACACGGAGGCGTATTGTTTATTGATGAAATTGGAGAGCTTCATCAGGTGCAGATGAATAAACTTCTTAAGGTTTTAGAAGATCGTAAAGTTTATTTAGAAAGTGCATATTATAGCTCAAGTGATGAGCATACACCACCTTATATACATGATGTTTTTAGAAATGGACTGCCTGCAGATTTTAGGCTTATAGGAGCCACTACACGCTCACGTGAAGAGATACCACCTGCGCTTAGATCAAGATGTGTAGAAATCTTCTTTAAAGATTTAGATGAAGAAGCTATTATGAAGATTGTAGAACGTGTTATAGACAGGGAGAAGCTGTCTATCGAATCTGATGCGAAGGAGATGATTCCAGATTATGCAGCTAATGGGCGTGAAGCTGTAAGTATTTTACAAACTGCCTATAATAAGATGCTTTATGATAAACAAAGCAATATTAAGAAAGCAGACATTGAATGGATTGTAAAGTCTGGCAGATACAGCAAAGCACTTCACAAAAAACTAAATACAGGCTATTATATAGGTAAGGTCAATGGACTAGGTGTTATGAGTACATCAGCAGGTATGGTGTTAGAAGTTCAAGCGGTAGCCAAGAAAGTAGCCTCAGGTAAGGGACATATTAATATTACAGGGGTTATTCAAGAAGAAGAACTTACTATGCAGCATAGTAAAGCGAAGCGTAAGAGTATGGCTTATAGCTCACTAGAAAATGTACTAACCTTAATGAAAACACAATATCAAATAGACTATGAAGATTATTATATACATGTCAATTTCCCATCAGGTATTCCTGTTGATGGCCCATCAGCAGGTATTGCTATGTTTAGTGCGCTATATTCTGCACTATTTAATGAACCTGTTCCAGGTAATATTGCTATGACAGGAGAGGTTACTATACATGGGGAAGTCTATCCTGTAGGGGGAGTCAGTGAGAAAATTCTTGCTGCTAAGAAGGCGGGAGCTAAGGCGGTTATTATTCCAAAAGAGAATATGCAAGGTACTTTTGCAGATTTAGGGATAGAGATTATCCCAGCCCAAACTGTTAAAGAAGTGGTAAGTTATCTTTGGGATATACCTATTACGCAGAAAGCTGAAAATATATTGCATGCATAATTCAAATAGGAGTGGCTTTACTTACGGAGTCTATAAGTAGAGCGCTCCTTATTTATAGAGAGAAAGGACAAAAGTATGACACAAGAGAGAAAACATATACCTTTAATTCCTTTAAGGGGACTTACGGTCTTTCCAAATATGATTATTCATTTTGATGTGGGAAGAGATAAATCATTAAAAGCTATTGAAGCGGCCATGGTAAAAGATGAGTATGTTTTACTGGTGACTCAGAAAAATACAATGCAGGAAAATCCAAACCATGAAGAAATTTATGATATTGGTACTATTGTAAAGATTAAACAGATTGTTAAACAAAAACCACCTATCATTAAAGTATTGGTGGAGGGGATTAAAAGAGCGAGAGTACTTGAAGTAGCAAATGGGCAGTACCTTGAAGCTTACATAGAGGAAATTGAAGAAAAGGAAGCAGAAGATACACCTGAAACAGAGGCGCTGATGCGTAGCGTAGGAGAGCTTTTTGAACGTTATGCAGGGCTTAATACGAAGCTCTCTATGGAAATGGTGTATAGTATTTTAGGAGCAAGTTCACCACTTGAAATTATGGATCTTATTGTGGCAAACATCCCTTTAGAAGTTACACGTAAACAAGAAATTTTAGAGTGTTTAGAGCCGGCTCAACGTATGTATAAAGTGCTTGAAGTATTAGAGTCTGAAGTAGAGATTTTAGAACTTCAAAAAGAGATTCAAGGCAAAGTAAAAGATAATATTGACCAACTTCAAAAAGAATACTACTTAAGAGAACAGCTTAAAGTTATTCAAGAAGAACTGGGGGAAAAGGATGGTGTAAAAGCTGATGTTGAGCAGTACCGTGCTAAAATGGAAGAGCTTGAACTAAGCGAAGAAGTAAAAGATAAGATTGAAAAAGAAATTGGTCGTCTTTTAAAAGTGCCAAGTAGTTCTCCTGAAAGTGGTATGATTAGAAGTTACATTGAAAGTCTTTTAGCATTACCATGGAGCTATGTTACAGAAGAAAATATAGAGCTTGATCATGCAGAAACTGTACTTGAAAGAGATCACTATGGATTAGAAGAAGTTAAAGAGCGTATTTTAGATTTCTTATCTGTAAGAAAGTTTACTGAAGCTATAGGTGCACCTATTTTATGCTTAGTAGGCCCTCCAGGTGTAGGTAAAACTTCTATTGCACGTTCTATAGCAGAAGCTACAGGTAGAAACTATGTCCGTATATCATTAGGTGGTGTACGAGATGAAGCAGAAATAAGAGGGCACCGTAGAACTTATGTAGGAGCTATGCCAGGGCGTTTTGCAAATGCTCTTAGTGAGGCAGGCTCTAGCAATCCTCTTATGCTCTTAGATGAAGTGGATAAGATGATGAGTGACTTTAGAGGTGACCCTGCTGCAGCTTTATTAGAAGTATTAGATAGTGCTCAAAATCATAGCTTTAGAGACCACTATCTTGAAGTGCCTTTAGATTTAAGTAAGGTACTCTTTGTAGCAACAGCAAATACGTTATCCACTATTCCAAGGCCACTTCTTGACCGTATGGAAATTATTGAAGTGAATAGTTACACACCAATTGAGAAGATAGAGATTGCTGATCGTTATCTTGTACCAAAAGAAATGAAAAAGCATGGTTTAAATAAGAAAAGTTTTAAAATATCAAAAGATGCTATTAATTATGTCATTGAGCATTATACAAGAGAAGCTGGTGTTAGAAACTTAGAAAGACAAATTGGTACACTGTGTCGTAAAGCAACACGCGAGATGCTTCGTGAAAACAAAAAGTCTGTGACTATTAACACTAAAAAAGTGCAAAACTATTTAGGAGCAGAAAAAGTAACTTATAAAGAAAAAAATGCGAAGCCTCAAGTGGGGGTTGTGCGTGGACTTGCATGGACGGCTGTAGGTGGAGATACACTTTCTATTGAAGTGAATGTAATGGATGGAAAAGGTATTTTTGAACTTACAGGCAATATGGGTAACGTAATGAAAGAGTCTGCTAAAGCAGCCATGAGTTATATCAGATCAAAAGCACCTGCTCTTGGGCTTTCTAAAGATTTTTATAAACAGATAGATATTCACATTCATATTCCAGAAGGTGCAGTACCTAAAGATGGACCATCAGCGGGTATTACAATGGCTACAGCTATTATTTCAGCGCTTACAAATAAAAAAGTGCGTAATGATATTGCTATGACAGGTGAGATTACAATTAGAGGAAGGGTACTTGCTATTGGCGGACTAAAAGAGAAGATTCTAGCGGCTAAACGTGCAGGTATTTTTGAAGTAATTGTCCCAAAAGAAAATGAGAAAAATATACAGGAAATTAGCAGCGATGTCTTAGACGATGTTACAGTAATCTATGCTGAGACAATGGATGATGTACTGAAACACGTTTTTACAGAGCGCTAGGAGGAAAAAAATGAACGTAACAAAAGCAGAACTGATTATTACAGCCGGAAATAAAAATCAATTCCCAGAGATGACAATGCCAGAAGTGGCTTTTGCAGGGAAGTCAAATGTTGGTAAGTCTTCATTGATTAACTGTCTTGTAAATCGTAAGGCACTTGCAAGAACAAGTTCACAACCGGGGAAAACCCAAACGATTAATTTTTATGGAGTTCAAGATAGACTTCGATTTGTTGACCTTCCAGGATATGGTTATGCCAAAGTTTCTAAAACTGAGCGTGAAAAATGGGGTAAGCTTATTGAAGGATATCTTACACATAGAGAAATCTTAAATGATGTCATTTTACTTATTGATATTCGCCATGAAGTAGGTAGCAATGATAAGATGATGTATGATTGGGTAGCACATTATTACAATAGAGTTATTGTTGTAGCAACTAAAGCAGATAAGATCAATCGTAGTCAAATTCAAAAGCACGTATCTATGATTAAAAAAGGTCTTAATCTAAGACCACAAGATATGATTATTCCATTCTCAGCTGTTACGAAACAAGGGAAAGAGGAGATTTGGAGTGTACTTGATAAAGTAGTAGAAGACTTTGAACAAGTAGAAGAAATTTAAAATTAAGCTTGAGAGAAATTTATATGGAATAAGAAACAGGGGTGTTTGTGAAAAAGAATTTTTGCAAAGCTCCTGTTTTCTTATATTCTAGGAAAGTGTACATTTCTACAATATAAAGAGGTAAGAGTAGATGTTGAAGTAAGGATTCATAAATGGTATAATATGGATATAAGGGGGCGGGGTTATGAGAGATTATTTTAAAACCTATTATTTAAAAAATGGACGATTAGATCTATCTTTATTAGAAGATCACCAAGAAGAAGTAGTACAAGAAGTGAGACAAGCTAGAATTCCTAAAATTTATATAGACGATAAGATTAGCAGTATATTAGAAGAGATGGGAAACTGTTTTCTAGAAGAGGAAAAAATTTGATAAAAGGGCTTGACTCGAGTAAGTGGATATGATAATATAATCCTTGTCAGATGGATGACACAAGTTAAATAAATGTGATATGCGCGAGTGGCTCAGTTGGTAGAGCATCTCCTTGCCAAGGAGAGGGTCGCGGGTTCGAGTCCCGTCTCGCGCTCTTTTTATTGCGAAAAATACAGAGTATCTTCTAGAAGGTACTCTGTATTTTTTTGTTTAAATTATTTATACTAAAACTGTAAAATTAGATTTCTAAGGAGAAGAAAATGGTTGTAGGTTTATGTAAGTTAAAGCTTTATGCACATTGGGTACATTCTCTTAAAGAAAAAAGAATGATTGTAAGAAGTTTAGTAGGCAAAGTACGAAGTAAATTTTGTATTTCTATTTCAGAAGTAGAAGCTTTAGATATGCATCAGACAGTTATTTTAGGGCTAAGTATAGTAACAAATGAAACTAAAATTGCAGATACTTTATTAAATCAAGTTATTTCTTATATACAAGAGAACACTGAGGCAGAATTACTAGATATTGATAGAGAAATTATTACAGACTTTTAAGACATCTGATTTATTATCAGATGTTTTTATTTTTGCCAATCAACCATTGGTTGCATAGCTTAGCTTGAGAGCACTACTGACAGTTGATTGCATATATAAGAGCCTTTTGGTAAGCTGAGTCTATACTACACAAGAGGTGAGAAATGATGAACATTAACAATATGGGTGTTTTTATAAGTGAATTAAGAAGAGAAGCAAATATGACACAGTTTGAGTTAGCAGAAATCTTACATGTTTCCCATCAAGCTGTATCTAAGTGGGAGAGACTTGAATCTTTACCTGATATTACGATATTACCTTTACTGGGTGAGACTTTTAATATTACAGTAGATGAGTTATTAAAAGGGGAGAGAGAAGGGCAGGCAGAAAGAAGTGAAGAAAAGACGAAAGTAGAGGTCTTCGTTGGAGATATTGTAATTGATAAAATTGACCAAGCAAAAGTAGCCTTAAAAGAATTAGAAAATGTACAAGATATTCTAGAAGGCATTGCGCCTCTTACAAAGCCGAAGGTCTTTGAAGAGATTATAGAAGGGGTGAATATAGATTTAGAAGGTATTAGAGGGTTTCTTCCTTTTTTAGGCGCAGAAGCGTTAGGGGAGATTATTCATAAAGTAATAGAAGAGGGAGATTTAAATAAGGTAGATGAAGGAATTTATCCTTTCTTAAAGGCCGAGCACAAAGATATGCTTATTGACTATTATATAGCGGAAGAAAAAGAGTGGGATGAAATAGAAGATATTTATCCTTTCTTAAGTGCTAATCAGCAAGAAAAGTTAATGGAACATTTCATGTCTCATTGGATGAAGGATGAATTAGAGGGTTTATATCCTTTTATGACACTAGAGCTTAGAAATTCACTTATAGATCTGGTTATAACAAGGGGAGAATATGAAATGATAGAAAGTCTCATACCTTTTCTAAATGCAGAGCAAAAGGATAAGGTTATTGATCATGCTAAAGAAGAAGGGGTGAAAAAGCGTGTTATGGAAAACTGGGCACCTTTCTTAAATCAGAAGCAGCTTAAAAAATTATTATTTGACAATCTATAAAATGAGTCTATAATAAAAATTGAACTGAATAACAGGGGTGCTAAAACCTTTTTGGCTGAGATTGAATGAAATGGCATTCTAGACCCTTATAACCTGATCCAGGTAATGCTGGCGTAGGAAATCTAACTTTCAAAGAGAGTCTCTATAGGTATATACATATTTTTAGGATAGGTGTATCTATAGGGTGATGAAATGCGCAGCTTAAGCTGCGCATTTTTTATATTATAGGAAGTAAACACGAAAGTTGTGCACATGACTCACATGAAAAACGTATAAAGTGTGGATAAATACGCTAGTAACCAACAAATATGTGAATAAAGGAGAATAAGAAAATGGAACAGTTTAATGCAAGTTTAGCTATTCAAGTATTACCTAAAGTAGAAGGTGAAGAAGTAATCCGCGTAGTAGATGAGGTCATTGCGTACATAAAATCTACAGGGCTTAATACTTTTGTAGGGCCTTTTGAAACAACCATTGAGGGAGATTTTGATCAGCTTATGGATATTGCAAAGGAGTGTCAAAAAATATGTATTCGCGCTGGTGCACCAAGTGTTATGAGTTATATGAAGGTAGCTTATAATCCAGGTGAAGGGGTATGGTCTATTGATAAAAAAGTTACAAAACATCATCAATAAACTTTATGCACCGGGATTTATAATAGGACTTATCCTAATTTGGCAAGTGGTATGTTCATTAGAGCTTGTACCAGGCTATATGCTACCATCGCCTATTCAGGTCATGCAGGCCTTCATAAATGAGTTTAACGTCTTAATGGAGCATTTAATGATTTCACTAAGTGAGGCATTTTTAGGACTTGGGGTAGGGATTTTAGTTGCATTTATTTTGGCAGTAGGAATGGATCATTACAGAGGGCTTCATAAATCACTTTACCCTCTTTTAATTATTTCACAGACAGTACCCGTTATCGCTATTGCACCATTACTTGTACTGTGGATGGGGTATGGTATGGCACCTAAGGTAATGGTTATTTTCTTAGTATGCTTTTTCCCTATTACCATTAGTTTATTAGATGGTTTTAAGGAGGCAGATAGAGATACGATTAGACTTATGAAGTCTATGGGGGCAAATGCTAAGCAGATTTTTTGGCATATTAAACTACCTTGTGCACTTCCAGGCTTTTTAGCAGGTCTTAAAGTATCTGTAAGTTATGCAGTTATAGGCGCTGTTGTTGCAGAATGGCTTGGGGGTACAGCTGGCCTTGGTGTATATATGACAAGAGTAAGAAAGTCTTATGCCTTTGACAAGATGTTTGCAGTTATTTTCCTAGTAAGTTTAATAAGTTTAGTACTTATGAAGTTAGTTAGTCTGCTTGAGAGGAAGGTTATGCCATATAAGAGGATACAGAACAAAAAATAAAGAGATTGAACATAAATAACAAGTAGATAATCGAGAGATTAAATAAAAAATGAAATTCATAATACATAGAAGTACTAATAAATAGAAGGAGTACACCATGAAAAGAAAATTAATGAGTATGCTTATGGCGGGGCTACTTACTTTTGGTATGATAGGATGTAGTGCTAGTAAAGCAGATAATAATGTAACTGTTGTACTAGATTGGGTACCTAATACAAATCATACGGGTTTATATGTAGCCTTAGAAAAAGGATTTTATAAAGATTTAGGATTAAATGTAGAGATTATGCAGCCGCCAGAAGGAGGAGCCTTATCGCTAGTGGCAGCTGGTAAAGCAGAGTTTGCAGTATCTTTCCAAGAGGAAATAGGGCCAGCTTTAACATCAGAAAATCCACTTCCAGTAGTAGCGGTTGCAAGCATTATTGACCATAATGTATCGGGGATTATTTCACTTAAAGAAAAAGGTATTGATTCACCAAGCAAGCTTGAGGGTAAACGCTATGCTTCATGGGATACACCTTTTGAGAGAGCCATTTTAACGAATATTGTTGAAGGAGATGGCGGAGACTTCTCTAAAGTGGAACTTATTCCAAATACAGTGACAGACGTTATTTCTGCACTTCAAACAGATATTGATGCTGTATGGGTATACTATGGTTGGGATGGAATTGCTACAGAGCTTGCAGGCCTTGATACAAATTATATAGCTTTTAGAGATATTAATCCTGTATTTGACTTCTATACACCAGTTCTTGCATCAGGTACAAAGTATCTTGAAGAAAATGAAGAAGAAGCTAAAAAGTTCTTAGAGGCTACAGCTAAAGGCTATGAATATGCTATTGCAAATCCAGAAGAGGCAGCAGAGATTTTAGTGAAACATGCACCAGAAGTAGATTTAGAACTTGCAAAAGCAAGTCAGGCATTCTTAGCAAATGAATACCAAGCAGAGAAAGAAAGCTGGGGAACCATTGATGAAACAAGATGGACTACTTTCTATGACTGGATGTATGAAGAAGGACTTATTGGTGCAGATTTAGGTAACCAAGGTTTTACAAATGCCTATTTACCACAATAGGTGATAAGTATGTATTTTAAAGCTGAACATATTTGTAAAAGTTATGATGGAAGAAAGATTATAGAAGATATTTCCTTAGAGCTTAAAGAAGGTGAACTGGTATCCCTATTAGGGATAAGTGGTATAGGAAAGACTACTTTATTTAATATCTTATCAGGACTTGAAAAGCCTGATAATGGTCATATTTATTTAGAGGATAAAGATATAACGGGGCAGACAGGTATTGCAAGCTATATGCAACAAAAAGACTTACTTATGCCATACAAAACTGTTATTGATAATGTAAGCCTTCCTCTTTTACTTAAAGGTATGTCTAAGAGAGAAGCTCGGGAGAAAGCAAGCACTTACTTTAAGCAATTTGGTTTAGAGGGAACTAAGACGCAGTATCCTATTCAGCTATCAGGAGGCATGAGGCAAAGAGCAGCACTTCTTAGAAGCTATTTATTCAGTAGTAAGTTGATGCTATTAGATGAGCCTTTTAGTGCCTTAGATGCTATTACTAAACATCATATCCATGATTGGTATTTAGAGATTATGAAAGAGATGAAAAGTCCAACCCTTTTTATTACCCATGATATTGATGAAGCAATTTTACTTTCTGACCGTATTTATATTATGGCAGGGAATCCTGGAAGGCTTACAAAGATGTTTACTATTGAAGGAGCAAAAATTTCTACAGATGATTTTACAACTTCAGAGGTTTTTATAACTTATAAAAAGGAAATTCTAAAGGCGATTAAAGAAGCTTAAAATAAATTAAAGAAAAACAGGGGCTACTACATAATATGTAGATTAGTCCCTGTCTTTGTAAAAGAGCATATAAAAGTAAGCATCATTAAATGCGGATGAGTGTATTAGGATCTGCAATAATTTCTTCTAATCCAGCTAGTTTTGCAACGTCCCAATAGGCATCATGATTGAAGGTACAGTAAAGAGCATTGGTTACAATAAGTACTTTCTTTTCAGTGTGTACTTCATAGATCAGATCATTACCAATTTTAATTTTATTTAAAGGACCCTTAATGTATTTTGTAAAGATTTTATCATCATATTCTATTTCAGTGCGCTCATCAAGTAAAAATTTTATGAAATCTTTTTTATCCATATACGTTCCCTTCCTTCAGAAAAAATGATTTATGTTATTAGTGTATCCTAAATAAGAGTAAATAATTATTAACTTTATGGGTTATACTAAGATAAGTTCTAATAAAAAGAAAAAAAAACTAAAAAAATGTAAAAAACCTATTTACATACGTCAATATATATGCTAAACTAACGAAGTAGTCAAGAGACGGCCCATTGGTCAAGCGGTTAAGACACCGCCCTTTCACGGCGGTAACAGGAGTTCGATTCTCCTATGGGTCATTTGTATATGGTGGGGATAGCTCAGTTGGTTAGAGCGCCAGATTGTGGCTCTGGAGGCCGTGGGTTCGAATCCCATTCTCCACCCTGGGTTTTAATGTAGGGTTATCGCCAAGCGGTAAGGCACAGGATTTTGATTCCTGCATTCGGAGGTTCGAATCCTCCTAGCCCTGTTGCCTATATGGCAAAACAACTTAACATGGGTCACTAGCTCAGTTGGTAGAGCACTTGACTTTTAATCAAGTGGTCCGGAGTTCGAGCCTCCGGTGGCTCATATGCGGGTGTGGCGGAATTGGCAGACGCACTAGACTTAGGATCTAGCGCCATTGGCGTGGGGGTTCGACTCCCTTCACCCGCATCTTTTAAAAAATCAAATATGCAATGCGGGTGTAGTTCAATGGTAGAACACCAGCCTTCCAAGCTGGCCACGTGGGTTCGATTCCCATCACCCGCTCTAAAGTAAAAGTCTTACTCTGATGAGTAAGACTTTTTTCGTTATATATAGGTTTTAAAAGACTTGCTTACACCTTAAGATTAGACTATAACTATGATAGGGAGGGGATAAAATGACTAAAATGAAATTACTAGAATTATTTGAAGCACATAAAGGGGAATACTTATCTGGACAGACAATAGCTGAAGATTTAGGTCTTTCTAGAACAGCCATATGGAAACAGATTAATGCATTGAGAGAAGAAGGATATGATATAGAATCTATCAAGAAAAAAGGATATAGATTAAATATTAACTCAGATATTTTATCTCATACAAAGGTAAATCAATTTTTAATCCCTGAGCTTTCAATAGACCATATCCACCTTTATAAAACTATTGATTCTACTAATAAGGCTGTATATTTAGAAAGTATTAATACTGAGACTGATTGGGTTGTAGTAGCAAGTGAGAAGCAAGAAAAAGGGCAAGCTAAAAATCAGATGCCGTTTTACTCCCCAGAAGGTAAAGGGGTATATATGAGTGTAGCTATTCGTATGAGGGAATCTCTAGGGCAATTGAAGACTTTTTTAGCGTATAATAGTAAGGCAGTGCATCAAGCGATATTAAAAGTAAGTGGTGTAGATAGTGTTATCAATGATGAGAATAATATTTTATATAACAATCGTAAGCTATGTGGTATTATGACAGATATGGTTATAGAGGCAGAAAGTCAAACGATTAAACAAATCATCATTGGTATAGGAATCTATGTGCATGAAGCTGCTGATGGGAATATAGCACTTACGGAGATTACGGGTACATATTGTAATCGGAGTGAGCTTATAGCATGTATTTTAAATGAACTTTATAGATATTATCATCAATAAAAAGCAATAAAAAAGGCTGTTGCTAAGCTTTATGGAGAACTAAGCAACAGTCTCATTTTGTATCTACTATTTAAGAACAGCTTCTGCAAAAGCTACGCCGAATTCAAAGGCAGCTTTTAAGTTATCTTCACTTGGGTTGAATTGAATATTTAATGGTTCAAGAGGCATACGGAATTTAAGTTGGTGGAAACGTTCAGCAATATGTTTAGTTGCTTCACCACTCCATCCATAAGAGCCGAAGCATCCTGCTTGAATACCTTTGTGGATCACTGGGTTAAGTGAAGTAAGGAGCTTCCAAATAGGTGGAAGAGTATCAGCAAGAATTGTAGGAGAACCAATTAAAAGACCTGTGCATTGACCAGCTTCAGCAAGCATTTCATCAAAATCTGCTGTTACGAGGTCATAAACAAGAACGTCACATGTAAGGTTAGTACTTTCAATACCTTTTTTGATCTCATAGGCTAATTTTTCTGTATAACCATAGGCTGATGCAAATGGAATAACAATACTTGGTACAGCTCTTTTTACTGGCTGGCTCCATTCTTTATAGAAGTTCATATACTTTTCGATTTGAGAGCGGTCTAAAATCATACCATGTCCAGGACAGATGAACTCAATTTCTAAGTTCTCAATTTTAGCAAGTGCTTTAAGAACAAAAGGTTTGAATGGTCCCATAATCATATCATAATAGTATTTGTAAGCTTTAACATAATCATCTTCTTTAGAAGCTTCAAGTTGATTTTTGAAAACACGTTCATCACTGTAGTGTGCACCGAAAGAGTCACAAGTTACAAGTGTGCAGTCTTCTTCTATGTAAGAGTACATAGAGTCTGGCCAGTGTAAGCATGGAGCAAGAATAAAACGAACTGTTTTATTGCCGAGAGAAAGTGTATCACCATCTTTTACAACAAGGCTTTTGAATGGCTTATTCATAATTTCAGCCATATATTTAATAGCTTGAAGTGTTCCTACGACTGTTGCATCAGGTGCTACATCAAGAAGTTTTGCAACACTACCAGCATGGTCAGGCTCTGTATGATTAACTACAATATAGTTAATCTCTTGAGGGTTAACGATTGTTTTAAGGTTATCTAAGTAGTCATCAAAGAATTTTTCTTTAACAGTTTCAAAAACAGCAATACCTTCACTGCCTTTTAATACATAGGCATTGTAGCTTGTTCCGAATTCTGTTTCCATGACAATATCAAAAACTCTTAGGTTAGGATCAAGTGCGCCAACCCAAAATAAATTATTGGTTATATTAAGATGTTTACCCATGATAAGACTCCTTTTAAATAGTGTGTTCTATATAATAATAATTATAAGTAAAAATATTAATATGTCAAATATTGATAAAGTCACTTTTCAAATTTAAAAAGTATGATATAATGAAAACTAAAGGAAAATAATTATCCATAAAGTTAAAATATTAGAAATTTACTAGAAAATTCTATACTATAATATAATATTTTTAATACTTTTTCATAACTATATAAATAGTGTAATTCTTTTGAGGAGGGAAATATAATGGCAAAAAAAATGATGACTATCGATGGTAATACAGCTGCATCTTATGCTGCTTATGCCTTTACAGATGTCGCAGCAATTTATCCTATTACACCTTCATCAACAATGGCAGAAGTAGTTGATGAATGGTCAGCACAAGGTAAGAAAAATATTTTTGGTCAAAGAGTAAGTGTTGTAGAAATGCAATCAGAGGCAGGTGCTGCTGGTACATTCCACGGTTCACTTCAAGCTGGTGCTTTAACAACAACTTTCACAGCATCACAAGGTTTACTTTTAATGATACCTAATATGTACAAAGTAGCAGGGGAACTTCTTCCTGGCGTATTCCACGTAAGTGCACGTGCGCTTGCTGCGCAAGCACTTTCAATCTTTGGTGACCACCAAGACGTTATGGCAGCTCGTCAAACAGGATGCGTAATGCTTGTATCAGGTTCTGTACAAGAAGTTGCAGATATTGCTCCTATTGCGCACCTTGCAGCTATTAAAGGTAGACTTCCATTCGTTCACTTCTTTGATGGTTTCAGAACTTCTCATGAAATCCAAAAAGTAGAAGTATTAGATTATGCTGATTATGAAGCATTAATTGATCAAGAAGCATTAGCTGAGTTTAGAGCTAGAGCATTATCACCAAACCACCCTGTAACACGTGGTACAGCTCAAAACCCAGATATCTACTTCCAAACAAGAGAAGCATCAAATAAATTCTATAATAACATTGTAGGTATTGTAGAAGAATATATGCAAAAAATGTCTGCTTTAACAGGTAGAACATATAACTTATTCAACTACTATGGTGCTGAAAATGCAGAAAACGTGGTAATCGCTATGGGTTCTGTAACAGAAGCATTAGAAGAGACTATTGACCACCTTAATGCGAATGGTGGAAGCTTCGGTCTTGTAAAAGTACACTTATACAGACCATTCTCAACAGAACACTTCTTAAATGCAGTACCTGAGTCAGCTAAGAGAATCTGTGTACTTGACCGTACAAAAGAGCCAGGTGCACTTGGTGAACCTTTATACTTAGACGTACGTGGTGCATTCTATGATAGCGAAAGAAGCCCAATGATCATCGGTGGACGTTACGGTCTTGGTTCAAAAGACGTAACACCAACAGATCTTAAAGCAGTATTTGATAACTTAGTAAGTGAAGAGCCTAAAAATAGATTTACTGTAGGTATCGTAGATGATGTAACAGGTACATCATTAGAAGTAAAAGATACTCTTAAAATTGCTTCACCAGGTACAATCAGATGTAAATTCTGGGGTCTTGGTTCAGATGGTACAGTAGGTGCTAACAAACAAGCAATCAAAATCATTGGTGAACATACAAACAAATATGTTCAAGCTTACTTCGATTACGACTCAAAAAAATCAGGCGGTATTACAATGTCACACTTAAGATTTGGTGATGAGCCTATCCGTGCTACTTACCTTATCGATGAAGCTGACTATATCGCATGTCATAAACAAGCTTTCGTAAACTTATATGATATCCTTAAAGGTCTTAAAAAAGGCGGAAACTTTGTACTTAATACAGAGTGGGATTTAGAAGGCTTAAACAAAAACTTACCAGCAAAAATGAAACGCTTCATTGCTGAAAATGAAATCAACTTCTACACAGTAGATGCTACACATATTGCAAAAGAAATCGGCCTTGGCTCACGTATCAATATGATCATGCAAGCTGCATTCTTCAAACTTGCTAATATCATTGATGAAAACGATGCAGTAGAATACCTTAAAGCTTCTATTAAAAAAGCTTATGGTAAAAAAGGTGAAAAAGTTCTTGCTATGAACTACGAAGCTGTAGAAAAAGGTATGAATGCACTTGTTAAAGTAGAAGTACCAGCTTCATGGAAAGAAGCATCAGATGTAAATGAAGCAGTAGCAGAAGCTGCAGCAACAGCATGTGGATGTAGTACATGTACATGTGGTTCAGCAAAAGTAGATGAAAAACCAGATTTCATTAAAAACATCGTAGAGCCAATTAATGCACAAGAAGGTAATAGCCTTCCAGTAAGTGCATTCAATGACTATGAAGATGGTACATTCCCAGCAGGTACAGCAGCTTACGAAAAACGTGGTATTGCAGTAGATATTCCAAGATGGGATGTAGAAGCATGTATTCAATGTAACCAATGTGCTTATGTATGTCCTCATGCATGTATTAGACCAATCCTTGTAAATGCAGATGAAAAAGCAAATGCACCAGAAGGATTTGAATCTAAAAAAGCAATCGGTAAAGCATTTGTTGACCTTGAGTACAGAATGCAAGTAAGTCCACTTGACTGTACAGGTTGTGGAAACTGTGCTGATATTTGTCCTGCTAAAGGTAAAGCATTATTCATGGAACCACTTACAGAACAAGTAGAAAAAGAATCAGCTAACTGGGATTATGCAGTTAAAGAAGTTTCTTACAAAGGTGACCTTGTAGAAGGTAAAACAGTAAAAGATAGTCAGTTCAAAACTCCACTTATAGAGTTCTCAGGAGCATGTGCTGGTTGTGGTGAAACACCATACATCAAACTTGTAACACAACTCTTCGGTGATCGTATGATGATTGCTAACGCAACAGGATGTTCATCAATCTGGGGTGGTAGTGCACCATCAACACCATACACAACAAACCACGAAGGCAAAGGTCCATCATGGGCGAACTCACTCTTCGAAGATAATGCTGAGTATGGATACGGTATGTTCCTTGCTGTAAAACAAATGAGAGAAAAACTTGCAGCAAATATGGAAGAGCTTGTTCAAATGGATATTCCAGCTGAAGCAAAAGAAGCATTTGAAAACTGGCTTGCAAATAAAGAAAATGGCGAAGGTTCAAAAGCAGCAAGCAAGGCTGTAAGTGAAGTTCTTGCAAACCTTACTGTTGCAGACGAAACAGTAGCTAAACTTGTAAAAGAAATTAAAGAAAGAGAAGACTACCTTGTAAAACGTTCACAATGGATTCTTGGTGGTGACGGATGGGCATACGATATCGGTTACGGCGGTCTTGACCATGTTCTTGCATCAGGTCAAAATGTAAACGTTCTTGTATTCGATACAGAAATTTACTCAAATACAGGTGGTCAATCATCTAAATCAACACCAGTTGCAGCGATTGCTAAATTCGCAGCATCAGGTAAACGTGCTAAGAAAAAAGACCTTGGACGTATGATGATGGCTTATGGCAATGTATATGTAACACAAATTGCTATGGGATCAGATAAAAACCAAACAATTAAAGCAATCTTAGAAGCTGAAGCATACGATGGCCCATCAATCATTATTGCTTATGCACCATGTATCAGCCACGGTCTGAAAAAAGGTATGGGTTGCTCAATGGCTAACATGGGTGATGCTGTTAAAGCTGGTTACTGGCATTTATACAGATACAACCCAGATCTTATAGAACAAGGCAAAAACCCATTCAGCTTAGACTCTAAAGAGCCAACAGAAAGCTTCAGAGATTTCATTCTGGATCAAGTACGTTACTCATCACTTGCTAAACAGTTCCCAGAAGAAAGTGAACAATTATTCGAGTTAGCTGAAAAACATGCTAAAGAGCGTTATGCAGAATACAAAAAATTAGCAGACCAACAATAAACTCCTCTAAATACGATTTCCTAGCCAAAAAAGGGTTGCCGAAAGGTAACCCTTTTTTACTATTTATCCCTTTTAAATAAGAATAACGTATGACTAAGTGCAGTAGGAGTTTGACAGGGGCAGGGGGATAGGACTAGAATAAAGATAAAGAAGTCATCACTATTAAAGGAGGAGCATATGGATAAAGTGATTAAAGCAAAGAACATAATGGATACAATAAAAGACTTATTAATAGTGATACTTGTGGCAGTGCTTATTACTCAGTTTATTGCAACAAGGACAAGGGTGCCTTCAGGTTCTATGGAGTCTACTATTAAGGTTGGAGATAATCTGATTATAAGTAGGATAAGTTCTTATTATAGAGAGCCTGAAAGAGGTGAGGTTGTAATCTTTTATCAAGACAAAGAACGAATGGTTAAGCGTTTAATTGGTATGCCAGGAGAAATAGTCGATTTAAGGGACGGTTATGTTTATATAAATGGAAATAGATTAGATGAAGAGGCATATTTAGGTGAGGAAGTGATGACGGTACCTTTATATGACCCCAGATACGCGCGTATAGATTTTCCTTATATCATTCCAGAAGATAGTTATTTCTTTATGGGAGATAATAGAGGACATAGTTTAGATAGTAGAGTGTTTGGAGCGGTAAAAAAAGATAAAGTTATTGCTATTGGTGCATATAGGATTTATCCTTTTGATCAATTAGGTGCTATACAATAAAAAGGTAGCTACACTATTAACTTAGAAGTTAGTTGTGTAGCTACCTTTTTACAAATGTTTATTTTTTATAGTTCACCACGAACTTTTCGAGGCTTTCTATTGTTTCAGGGCTTAATATATGTTCAATCTTACAAGCATCGGTTTCAGCGATATCAGGGCTTAGACCAAGTACACTGGTTAAAAAACTTTTAATAAGTGTATGTCTATAAATGATATCTTTAGCGGTTTGGCGACCTAAATCTGTCAGTCTAATATCACCATAGGACTGTTGCGTTACCATTCCCGCTTCTTTGAGGTTATTAATGGCTTTATTAACACTTGGCCTAGAAACACCAAGCTTTTTTGCTATGTCAATCGAACGCACAACGCCGTGAAGTTGTTCGAGTTCAAGTACAGTTTCTAGGTAATCTTCACCTGATTGTCCTAAGAGCATGTAACCCCTCCTTCGCATTTTATATCTTTTTTATAATTATAACAAATTTTTGGTTGAAATAAAAATAAAAGAATAAATTGTGAAAAAATATTGACATTGAAAATCAATAGCGCTACAATAATGTTAGCTAAGGTTAACAATGTTTGTTATTGTTAACATACCAAATAAAAAGTAATTAATCAAGTCTTTATAGATAGAAAGTCTTAGGGAGGGATAGTATGAGTAATCTTAAAAAAGTACCATGTGGGAAGAGTGCTATCGTAAGAAAAATTGATGTACAAGGAAGTCTTAAGAGACGTATTATGGATATGGGGATTACAAAAGGTGTAGAAGTAACTGTTAAGAAGGTAGCACCATTAGGAGATCCTATTGAAATCAGTGTAAGAGGTTATTCACTTAGCCTTAGAAAAGTAGATGCGGAAAGTATTTTAGTTGAGCAGATTTAAGACAATTTTTTTGACAGAGAAGTTAGCCTTCGCTAACAAATAGAAAAGGAGTCACATTTATGGGATATAGCGTAGCATTAGTTGGAAATCCTAACTGTGGGAAGACAACAGCGTTTAATGCACTTACAGGGAGCAAGGCCTATGTTGGGAACTGGCCAGGTGTAACTGTTGAAAAGAAAGAAGGTAAGTTAAGGGGGGTTAAAGAAGATATTACTTTAGTAGATTTACCGGGTATTTATTCTTTATCACCTTATACACCAGAAGAAGTTGTAGCAAGAAACTACATTATTAAAGAGCAACCAGATTTAATCATTAACATTATTGATGCTTCTAATATAGAACGTAACTTATATCTTACGCATCAACTTGTGGAGTTAGGTAGGCCAACAATCATCGCACTTAATATGATGGATATTGTTGAAAAACGTGGTGAGAAAATTAATATCAAGAGGTTAGAAGAACTTTTTGGTGTTAAGGTTGTGCCAATTTCAGCAACTAAAAATCAAGGTCTTGATGAACTTATTAATTTAGCACTTGAAGTAGGAACAAAAAAGGTTAAAATTGCTTCTAAATCCATTACTTTTGACATGATTATCGAACAAAGCATTAATGAAGTTATGACATTGCTTGATGGTAAGCAAATCGATGAAGTTTATAATAAACGTTGGTTAGCGATAAAAGTGCTAGAGCAGGATAAAAAAGTTGTAGAGGAATTCCACTTATCTAAAGAAGAATCTCCAATAGTAGAAGAAGCCGCTAGATTACTTGAAACTACTTATGATGATGATGTAGAGAGTATTATCATTAATGGGCGTTATGAATATATTACTAAACATATTAGTAGTATCGTAACAAATAGACCAGATCATAAAATCACACTTTCAGATAAAATTGATAAGGTTATTACAAATAGAATTTTAGCCATTCCAATTTTCTTTGGAATCATGTGGTTTGTATACTTCTTATCTATCCAGACAGTAGGTGATATGACTATTGGCTTCATGGAAGGACTATTTGGAACGATAGGTGACCAGGTTGGTTTATGGCTTGAAGGTATGGGTGTATCTCCGTGGATTCATGGACTTGTAGTAGATGGTATTATAGGTGGGGTAGGTGCTGTACTTGGTTTCGTACCACAGCTTATGATTCTATTCTTACTTATTGGTATACTAGAAGACTGTGGTTATATGTCACGTGTTGCCTTTATTATGGATAAGATCTTTAGAAAGTTTGGTTTATCAGGCAAATCATTCATTCCTATGGTTATTGGAACAGGTTGTTCAGTACCAGGGATTATGGCATCTAGAACAATTGAAAGTGAAAGAGACCGTAAAATGACTATTATGCTTACGCCATTTATTCCTTGTGGTGCTAAGTTACCAGTGTTTGCACTTATGGTAGGTGCTTTCTTCCCAGAACACGTATGGGTAGGACCTTCTATGTATGTACTTGGTATTTTAATGGTTATTTTATCAGGACTTATTCTTAAGAATACATTATTTAAAGGTGAAGCAGCACCTTATATTTTAGAACTTCCAGAGTATCATATACCTAACTTTAAAGGTGTTATGATGCAAATGTGGGATAGATCAAAGGCCTTTATTATAAAGGCAGGTACAGTAATCTTTGTAGCTTCAGGGCTTATTTGGTTCTTACAATCCTTTAACTTCAGCCTTCAGATGGTAGATACGAATGAAAGTATGTTAGCATCTATAGGACATGTAATTGCACCAATCTTTGCACCACTTGGATTTGGTACATGGCAAGCATCTGTGGCCACAGTAACAGGATTTTTAGCAAAAGAAGCAGTTGTTGCAACCTTTGGTATTTTACTTGGCGTGGGGGAAGTAGCTGAGACAGATCCAACACTTCTTACAAGTATTGGTCAGTTCTTCACACCAGTAAGTGCCTATGCATTTATGGCATTTACACTTTTAGCAGCGCCTTGTTTTGCGGCTATTGGTGCGATGAAAAGAGAGTTTGGTAACTGGAAATGGACACTTATTGCAATTGGTTACCAAACAGGTCTTGCATGGATTGTAGCTTTCCTTATTTACCAAGTTGGTAGTTTATTATTCAAATAGTATAGAGGATGGTGATTAGATGGCAGATTTTATAATTGTAGCAGTGATTATATTGCTAATGATAGGAGCAGGTTATAAAGTATATAAAGACCGTAAAGATAGTCCTTGTGGATGTGGATGCTCTGGGTGTACACAAAAGAGCTGCCCATCTAAGCGTAACGATAAAAAATAGAGTAGAGTAACATTGAAAGAGTAGCATACAAATTATAATTTGTATGCTACTCTTTTTTGTAATGAGATTTAGAATTTTATAGGTAAAATAAGTCGTTATGGAATGTCAGGATAAGATAAGTTCAAGGTGAAGTATGTACCTTGGGGTGGTATAATGTGCGGACTTACATGGGGACTTGTACATATTCTAACTAAAGACCTTGCAACGGGGTTAGGTCGTTTGGTTATGTTTCTACTATATGGGGGAGTGTATTTATTACTTGAAAAGAATATAAGATATGCTTGTATAATTATTTCACTTATGTTGGCGCTATAGATAAAAAGCCTCACAAATACTGAGTTATTTGTGAGGCTTTTATTCTTAGGGGGGATTTACTTTGATACGGGTGGAAGTTTGAAATCAATGTCTTTATAGCAGAACCACCAGTCATAACATGTGTATTCACCTTCGCATTTCTCAGCGGTAGGGATGTCAGTCGGTGGTGAAATAATGCCTTTATTTCCGATCAATTCATTATTTGGCCAGTTTGCAGGAAGGGCTACTTTGTTAGCATCACCTACTTGTAGTGCCACAAGTGCACGTATAATTTCATTAATATTACGACCTATTTCGAGAGGGTAGTATAGAATAAGTCTTATAGTTCCAGTAGGATCTATGAAAAATACAGCTCTAACGGTAGCAGTTTTTCTTGTAGGTTGAATCATTCCAAGTTTACTAGCAGTCATGCCCAGTGAGTCTGCAATAATAGGAAATGGGATGGGTTGTTTAAGATTCTGCTCAATCCACTGTACCCATTTCATATGTGGTTGTACTTGATCTACAGATAAACCAAGTAAGTCTGTATTAAGTGCTTGAAAGGTGTCATAGTTTTTAGCAAAAGATACGAACTCCGTTGTACATACAGGAGTAAAATCACCTGGATGACTAAAAAGAATAAGCCATTTTCCTTTATAATCATCAGGGAGCTTTTTGGGACCGTAAGTCGTTTGTACGGTTATTTCTGGGAACTTATCTCCAATGAGTGGTAGTGTTCCCATTATTTCTGCCACACTGCATCACCTCCTACACGACTATTTTATTCCAGACTTGAGTTGTACTATGAGAGAACAAGTTAAAAAAGGACGAGTTAATTTAAATAATAGCGTTCGATATATCTAAACACGTTGGAGAGGTCTACTTGATCAGCTAGTTCTTTTAGGTAAGGTACTTTTTTATAAGCATCTAAGGGGATAGGTTCGTCTAAATTAGGATTTAATCTGAAATAGTTTTGTTTCAGAAGTTCATAACTATAGCGATTTTCTACAGGTGTAGTGGCACCTAATAATACACTTAAAAGAGGTGTTTTGGTAGAGGTAGTAGGATTAATGGACCATTGAGCAATTCCCCAATTTTTAGTGCGCTTTAAAATACGCTCAGGATAAAAGCCTGTTCCAATAGAAAGAAGCCTAAAGTCACTAAGCTTATACTTATTAGGAAAGACAGAGCGTACATAAATAACAGGTGCAGCAGTAGGTGAATTCATAAAGACGCCACCATCAATGAAATTATTGACGGAAGGAAAGTATGTAGGAGCAGCACTACTGCATAGAGCAGTATCAATAACTTTTTCAGATATAGTAGGATTATTAATAAGGTTAGAAAAGAAGACACCTTCAAAGCCACGTGTCGTATACCCTTTTACATTAAAAGAGGGGACAAAGACATATTTGGGAAGACTAGCTAGGCTCAAATTCTGAGGGAATACTGTAGAGAGCAAATGAGAAAGGTGTACATTTCTATATTTGGGAACAAATAAATTAGGCCTACGTGGAGAAAAGATGTACTTAGTATTTTGATAGCTATAGAGATTATCTAATTCTTCAGATGTCTTATTATAAGCTAAGCCTAGAGCTATAATAGAACCTGTAGATGTACCTGAGAACATATCTGTTTTCTTAAGAAGCTCGGGGTATTGGTCGGTAATACGTTTTAAAATTCTAGTAGAAAGTGCACCTCGAATACCACCCCCATCAAAAGCAATAATACGAAAGACAGGCATAGGTCTTCCTCCTATTAAACACTCGTTATAGTTATATTATGACAAATAGTGTAAAGCTAGACCACTATTTTACATTGAAGGGAGGATGTGTGTTGACATAACTGTATTTATGACTTATAATTTTTAAAACATAGATAAATTGATAAGAGAAAGTAGCTGGGCGACTTGAACTAACCCAAATACTTTCTTTTTTTGTGCTAAAAAGGAGGTTTATATGTTCAGCGTTTTTAAAGATAAGCAATTTATCAGGAAGTTATGGATTCTTGCTTTGCCGATTACTATTCAAAGTTTCATTACCTCATCACTTAATTTAATTGATAATTTAATGGTAGGTAGGTTAGGTGAAGAAGCTATAGCGGCGGTAGGACTTGCAAATCAGTATATCTTTATATTTAACTTATGTATCACGGGTGTAAACGCAGGTGCTAGCGTATTTATGGCACAGTTCTGGGGGAAGAAGGATTTACCTAATATTAAAAAAATCCTTGGCTTAGATATAGTAGTTGGTTTGGCAGTAGCTCTCTTATTTGGATTTGGGGCTATTGTGACACCAAAAGCTATTATGTCTATTCTTTCGAAAGATCAAAATGTTATAGCTCTTGGGACAAGTTATCTATTAGTAGTGGGAATCAGTTGTTTATTTTCAAGTTTTACACAAGCGTATTCGTCAGCGCTTAGAAGTACAGAGCAGGTTAAGGTACCTATGCATGCAAGTTTAATTGGGGTAGGTATAAATGCTTTTTTAAACTGGATACTAATTTTTGGAATGTTTGGAATGCCAAGTCTTGGTGTAGTAGGTGCTGCCCTTGCTACCACTATCGCTAGACTTATCGAGATGATTTATATTGTAAGCTATGTATATATAAGTAAAAACAAAATTGCAGGAAAGCTTAAAGACCTTTTAAGTTTTGATAAGCACCTTGTTAAAATATACTTTAAAACATCATGGCCAGTCATTGTGAACGAGATTGTATGGTCAGTAGGTATTACGGCTTATTCCGTAGCCTATGCTCAAATTGGAACAAATGCAGTTGCTACTATGCAAATCGCGACAACGCTCAATAATGTCTTCACTGTACTTTTAGTAGGTATGGCAATAGCTACTTCTATTATGGTTGGGAATCATATAGGTGCTGGTCAGGAGGATGAAGCAAGAAGTTGTGCTAAAAATATTGGTATTTTAACACCTATTATGAGTATAGTAGTAGGTGCAGTAATCTTTATTACAGCACCAATCGTATTAAAGCTCTTTAATGTCACACCTGAAACTTATAGTGATACAATAGATATTTTACGTATTATGGCATTGTTCTTACCTATTAGAACATTTAATATGGTTATGATTGTAGGTGTATTTAGAGGAGGCGGAGATACGACTTATTCTATGCTTGTGCAGGCAGGAACAGTATGGCTTTACTCAGTGCCTCTTGCCTTTATAGGAGCAGTAGTATGGCAGCTTCCTATTCAGCTTGTATATATTTTAATCTGCTCTGAGGAGTGTATTAAAATATGGTTTGAACTAAGACGTCTTAAAAATGGAAAATGGATTAAAAATATCATACATGACACGACTCTCTCATAAAATATTATGATATTAAATCATAGGGAGACGCAGCTATATGAAATTCTATCTCGATAGCATCTTAAAGGGATTTAAGCCAGTAAATAGTGAAGTCGTGTTAAAAGGAGTCTCAAGACAGACCCCTAATTTTGTAATTGTAGATATTGACCAAGATGGTATGCCTGAAATTCTATTTACTTATCAATTCAATGGAGAAAAGTATATTGGTATCCTCAAAAGGGAGAATATGCAATGGTATTTATATGATGTAAGCCTAGAAAAGGACCAAAAAGCTCTAGGGCTTGGTAATCTTGTTAATGTACTCAATGGTGTAAATTTAACTTCGGAAGATGTAGGGAAAGCAGTTACAATGCAGGACTTAGTAGGGAATAATGACCAAGCTTTTGTAAGTTATGTTAATGATATACTGAACCATGGTATGGTTATGCAGCAAATAGCAGGAGAGGAAACTGTAGCGCATGCTAATGAGCCTATAGTGCAGCAAGTTATTCAGCCAGCTCTACCATCTAGTACACCCCTTGAAGAAGAACCTTTAGTATCAGCAGGTGGTTTTATCCCTTCCAATACACTAAATACATCAGTGAGTGGGACTCAAACCAATGTAGGTGGCGTAGCTAATATGCCTAATAATATGAATGCGGGTAGTATGACGGGAGAGCAAATCATTCAGCAGACAGGGCCTTTACCACCGCCTGAAAATATCAATACACCGCAGGCACAAGCAGCACTTAATCAGAATGTAACTACGCCAATTATGAGTATTAATGAAGCAGGACTAAGCACTAATAATAATATGCAAGGCAATGTGGGAGGGCAGATTATGCAGCAAACAGGACCCTTACCACCACCTGGAAATGTTAATATGCCACAGACACAAGCAGCGTTTGGTCAGAATGTAACGATGCCAACGATGGGCATTAATGAAGCAGGACTAAATGCAAATAATATGCAGGGCGTTATAACAGGAGAGCAGATCATTCAGCAGACAGGGACCTTACCACCGCCTGAAAATATTAATACACCACAGGCACAAGCGGCGCTTAATCAGAATGTAACTACGCCAATTATGAGTATTAATGAAGCAGGACTAAATGCAAATAATATGCAAGGCGTTATGACAGGAGAGCAGATCATTCAGCAGACAGGGCCCTTACCATCACCTGGAAATGTTAATACGCCTCAAGCGCAGGCGGCGCTTAATCAAAATTTTATTACACCCATTATGAGTACTATGGGCATTGGTGAACAGATGGATGAGACGGCATTTGAGGAAGAAGTAGCAGGGGGAGAGATGCCAGAAGTTAAGGTATACAATATTAGTAACGATATGGGAGAGCTTGGCCTTAATATAGCATCTGATAAGGAAGTTATTAACTTTGCTCAAGCAGATGTAACAGGAGATGGCGTACCTGACAATATTTATTTAGTTGGAAATAGGCCAAGGCCAGAAATGCCAGGTTATTTTGAAGATGTAGGTTTGAGGGTAGTAAGTGATGGAAGAGTTTATGAAATAGATTTCCCTTATGGCAATGGCTATGGTCCTGTGCTGTTTGTAGGGGATCTCACTCATGATGGCATAGCAGATATTTTAGTTAATATTTTTGCTAGTGGAGGTGGGGGATTCTTAACAAGTTATGCCTATACTTTTGTTAATGATCAGCCAAGTCTATTAGTAGATTCTAAAACTTTTAATGACCTTCAAAGAGGTACAGTTATTTATCAAGATAATTATAGAGTGAGAATTGAGACACTAAGACCACCTAGAGTTTATACAATAGATATTAGTGATAGAGGACCTGAGTACTTAAATCAAATTTATAATCCAGATGGTACTTTAATAAGGCCTACTGAAGGCACCCTGTTAGGTCTTATTACTTTGCATACTGTAGACTTTGATGTAAATGGGGAATATAATCTTTCTGCAGTTCAAAGAGCTATAGGTCTTAATAACTTAGATACTTTAGGACTTTTAGAAACTTATTTCGCATGGAGGCCAGCTATTAGTAGGTTTCAGCCGTTTGCTCAGTATTTCTCCATACTTGGGCAGCCACCGAGATAGAATAGAAAGCGTAAGCCATAGTATGCTTACGCTTTTTTTATTACAGTATAATTATACCAAGGGAGTATACAGTCTAAGAGCATACCTCTATGAACTTTTTAAAAAGTGGAAGCATACTATCAGAAAGGGCAAGCATAATTTCTGGATGCCACTGAACACCTACAGCAAAGGGGTGCCCTTGAAGTTCAATACCTTCTATAACTAAATCTTTAGCCCAGGCTGTTGCAACAACATCTTGACCTAATTTATGAAGGGTTTGATGATGAAATGAATTAGTAGGGAAGGAGTCTCCAAGGAGTGTGTTAAGAAGGCAGTTTTTATCTGTTGTGACGGTATGAGATACATCATAGCGAGAAGCTTTTTGTTGATGTTGAAGAGATTGATGGGGGTATTCATTCATATCCTGATAGACATTACCTCCTTGTGCAATGTTAAGTGCCTGCATACCTCTACAGATAGCTAGAATAGGCATTGGCTGTTTTAGGGCAAGTTTAGTAAGATTAAGATGATGGATATCCACCAAAGAATTGGTTTCACCTAAGCCTTTAGTAGGTTGTTCACCATATAAGATAGGATTGAAATCATCCCCACCAGCAAGAAGCAATCCTTGGCATAAGCGTAATTGGGCTTCAGTTTCTTCTATGTGAATAGTAGGGGGGAGTAAGATAGGTACACCTCCAGCTTTAAAGATAGCATCTTCATAATCTTTATTGTTGTTCGTACTATAACGGCCACTATAAGGGCCTGAGCGATAAAGTAGATTGGTCGTAATTCCGATAATAGGCTTATTCATACTCAAACTCCTCTAAGAAAAATAGTAGTAGTATATCATATGCCCTAAAATCAAAATAAAGCATAAAAAGAAGGAGAGAAAAGTGAGTACTTTTCTCTCCTTCTTAACTAGAGGAAATTTATAAAGGAACCTATTTACCGAAGTAAGCTTTTCTGTAAAGCTCTTGAAGTTCAGCTACTTTTGGTAAACGAGGGTTAGCAGTAGTACATTGGTCTTCGAATGCTTTGTATGATAAGTCTTCGATAGCACCAAGATATGTTTTTTCATCAATACCACAGTCTTTAACTGTCATTGGAACGTTAAGTTCTTTGATTAAGTCTCTAATAGCTTTTACTAAAGATTTAACACCTTCAGCTGGAGTAGCAGCTGGAAGACCTAACATTTTAGCAATTTCAGCATATTTTTCTTGTGCCACGTATTTTCCGTATTTAGGGAAACTCATGAATTTAGTTGGTGTTGTTTCACCGTTGTATTCAATTACGTGTGGAAGAAGGATGGCATTTGCACGACCATGAGGAATGTGGAACTCAGCACCTAATTTGTGTGCAAGTGAGTGGTTGATTCCAAGGAATGCATTTGTAAATGCCATACCTGCGATACATGAAGCGTTGTGCATTTTTTCTCTTGCTTCAGGATCTTTAGCACCAAATTTGTATGAACGTGGTAAGTAATCAAACACAAGTTGGATCGCTTTCATAGCAAGTGCATCTGTGTAATCTGAAGCAAGTACAGATACATAAGCTTCGATAGCGTGTGTTAATACGTCAAGACCTGTATCAGCTGTTACTGATGCTGGAACTGTCATAACGAACTCTGGATCAATGATTGCAACGTCTGGAGTTAGCTCGTAGTCAGCAAGAGGGTATTTCATATTTTTAGATTTATCTGAGATAACTGCGAATGATGTTACTTCAGAACCTGTACCTGATGTTGTTGGGATAGCTACGAATTTAGAGCATTTACCCATTGTTGGGAATTTGTAAACACGTTTTCTGATATCAAGGAATTTTTGAGCCATTCCTTCGAAGTCAGCTTCTGGGTGTTCATAGAATAACCACATAGCTTTACCAGCATCCATTGCAGAACCACCACCAAGTGCGATGATTACGTCTGGTTTGAATGAGTTCATCATTTCAGCACCTTTTTTTACTGTTGTAAGGTCTGGATCTGGCTCAACATCGCTAAATACTTCAATAGCTACTTTGTTTGGATTTTTGTTTAATTGGTATACTAATTTATCTACATAACCTAATTGAACCATCATTGGGTCTGTTACGATTAATGCACGAGAGATTTCTGGCATTTTTGCAAGGTATTGTACTGAACCTTGTTCGAAGTAGATTTTTTCTGGAATTTTGAACCATTGCATATTTGTACGTCTCATAGCTACTCTTTTCTTATTAATTAAGTTCATTGCTGTTACGTTAGATGTAGTTGAGTTACGTCCGTATGAACCACATCCAAGTGTAAGAGATGGCATGTTTGTATTGTAAATATCACCGATTGCACCATGTGTTGAAGGTGAGTTAACGATGATACGTCCTGTTTTAAGTCTATCTGAGAATGCTTTAATGATAGCATCATCTGTTGAATGGATAACTGATGAGTGACCAAGACCACCAAGTTCAACCATTTGAGCAGCTTTATCAATACCGTCTGCAGCATCTTTAGCTTTAATTACTGCAAGTACTGGAGAAAGTTTTTCTCTTGAAAGTGGATACTCAGCGCCTACACCTTCGATTTCACAGCAAAGGATTTTTGTATCTTTTGGAATTGTAATACCAGCAAGTGCTGCGATTTCATATGGGTATTTACCTACGATATCTGGGTTAACCATTTGTTTTTCAGGATTGATAACAACTGGTTCGATTTTTTTGATTTCTTCTTTAGTTGCGAAGTAGCAGCCATGTTTTTTCATGTAAGCTACAGCTTTATCATAAATAGGAGCTTCAATGATAGCAGCTTGTTCAGAAGCACAAATCATACCATTATCAAATGACTTTGAAAGAATAAGGTCTGTAAGAGATCTTTCAAGGTTAGCTGTTTTTTCAATGAAAGCAGGTACGTTACCAGCACCAACCCCAAGAGCTGGTTTACCAGCTGAGTAAGCAGCTTTAACCATTCCAGGACCACCTGTTGCAAGAATTGTAGCTACACCTGGGTGATTCATAAGAGCTGAAGTTGCTTCGATTGATGGATATTCAACCCATTGAATACAGTTTTCAGGAGCACCAGCTGCAATAGCAGCATCTCTTACGATTCTAGCAGCTTCTGATGAACATTTTTGAGCTGATGGGTGGAAACCGAAGATGATTGGGTTTCTTGTTTTCATAGAGATGATAGATTTGAACATTGTTGTTGAAGTTGGATTTGTAACAGGTGTAACCCCTGCGATAACACCAAGAGGTTCAGCAACTTCCATGTAACCTTCATCTTCATTTTCATTAATAATACCAACTGTTTTATCATATTTTATACTGTGATAAACATATTCTGTAGCGAAAATGTTTTTTGTAACTTTATCTTCAAAGATACCACGTCCAGTTTCTTCAACTGCCATTCTAGCAAGTTTCATTTGAGCTGATAAACCAGCAAGAGCCATTGCTTTTGTGATTTCGTCAATTTGTTCTTGAGTAAGCTCCATAAATTGTTCTAATGCTACTTGAGCTTTTTTTACTAATTCATTTACCATTACATTTGCATCGATAACTGGTGTTTTTTGTTCTTTTTTGTTTTCTGCCATGATAAGTTCCTCCCTGAAATTGGATCATATAATAAATGTGTTTATTTTTTAGAGTAAGCCTAATTATAACTGTGGTTAAAATAATTAGGCAAAGATGGTTATAAATTTAACAACCATTGTGAAAAATATAACTTGATTTATTATAAATCAAGTGGTTGATTAGAATTTGATGCTGTTTACATTTATAATAATAACATGGGATATGATATATGTCAATAAAAGTTGTTAAAAAAATAACGCAAAAATTATAAGGCTTATTTCAAATAATAGAAGAATTATGTAAGAGTGTATTATATCTACTTTATAAAAGCAGTATAATAGAAAGGAAACTTAAGATAATTCAAAGGAGTTATAACATGACAGAAAAAGAGAAAATGTTACAAGGATTAGGATATGATGCTTCAGATGCTGAACTGACAGCAGATAGAAAACGTGCTAGAATGCTTTGCCATAAATTTAATAATCTTGAACCTGATCAGAGAGAGGAAGCTACAGCTCTATTAAAAGAGCTGCTTCAGACAGAAGGGGACCTTTATATGGAGCCGAGTTTCCGCTGTGATTACGGGTATAATATTAAGGTAGGAAAAAATTTCTATGCTAACTTTAACTGTACGATATTAGATGTTAATACAGTGACTATTGGAGATAATGTAATGTTTGCACCAAACGTACAGATTTATACGGCAACACATCCTGTAGAAGCAGCACCTCGTGTTGCAGGTGTTGAGATGGGATATCCTATTACTATTGGAGATAATACTTGGATTGGTGGGGGAAGCATTATATGCCCAGGTGTTAATATAGGAAGAAATGTAGTAATAGGTGCAGGCAGCGTCGTAACAAAAGATATTCCTGATAACGCTGTTGCAGTAGGTAATCCATGCCGCGTAATACGTATCATTGAGCAAGATATATAAAAAGGCAAAAAAATAACCTAGACTTCGGGGGAGGAAATCTAGGTTGAGGGGGGATTTAGCGATGTACCTCACACTTGGTACAATGATAGTATAGACAGATATAAAAGGAACTATACACATTAAATAAAAAATATTTTATCTTATTACTGGTTGCATTTTCAAAAGGGATGCCTTATAATATAACAAACTTTATAATGTTACAAAAATGATGACGAAAGAAAAGCTTTATGTATTGTTTTTAAGAGAGCTAGTGGTTGGTGTGAACTAGTAAACAAACTGAAGTGTTCCGCTTTCTGAGTTGCTGGTGATGAATCAGAAGGGGATTGCCCTTTATAGCAATGAGAGGTCAGTATAAGCTGATGAATAAAGGTGGTACCACGAGTCTACAATCGTCCTTTTATCCATAGGGGTAAAAGGGCGTTTTTTATTTTATATAACTATTTAATTTTATTAAAGAGGTGAAATCATGTTAGATATTAAAAGACTACGTAGTAATTTTGAAGAAGTAAAAGAAGCTTTAGGTAAAAGAAGCGGTAACTATGATTTAGAGGGGTTCTTAGAACTTGATACTAAAAGACGTGAGCTTCTTGCGGAAGTAGAAGTACTTAAAAACAAACAAAACGTTGTATCAAAACAAGTACCAATGATGAAAAAAGAAGGGAAAGATGTAACAGCTGTTCTTGCTGAAATGAAAGAGCTTTCAGAAGAAATTAAAGGTATTGACCAACAAGTCAAAGAAGTGGATGATAAACTTCAAACTATCCTTCTTACACTTCCTAATACTCCAAACCCACAAGTACCAGTTGGTGCAAGCGATGAAGAAAATGTGGAACTTAGAAGAGTAGGGGATGTAAGAGAGTTTGATTTTGAAATTAAACCACACTGGGATCTTGGTGAAAGCTTAGATATCCTTGACTTTGAAAAAGGTGCTAAAGTAACAGGGGCTCGTTTCACATTCTACAAAGGTTTAGGTGCTAGACTTGAGCGTGCTATCATGAACTTCATGCTTGATATGCATGTAGACAAACATGGTTACACAGAAGTATTCCCTCCATTCATGGTAAATAGAGCAAGTATGACAGGTACAGGTCAGCTTCCAAAATTTGAAGAAGATGCTTTCAAAGTGCAAGGTACAGATTACTTCTTAGTACCAACAGCAGAGGTTCCTGTAACAAATATGTACAGAGACCAAATTCTAGATGGTAAAGACCTTACAATCAAACACTGTGCGTACACAGCATGCTTTAGAGCAGAAGCTGGTTCAGCAGGACGTGACACAAGAGGGATTATCCGTCAGCACCAATTCAACAAAGTAGAAATGGTTAAATTCGCTAGACCAGAAAATTCTTATGAAGAACTTGAAACACTTACAAATGATGCAGAAGGTATCCTTCAAGCTTTAGGCCTTCCATACAGAGTTGTAAGACTTTGTACAGGAGACTTAGGATTTAGTTCAGCTATGACATATGACATCGAAGTTTGGATGCCAAGCTATGGTCGTTATGTAGAAATCTCAAGCTGCTCAAACTTTGAAGATTTCCAAGCTAGACGTGCAAACATTAAGTTTAAAGATAATATTAAAGATAAAGCACAATTCATCCATACATTAAATGGTAGTGGTCTTGCTGTAGGTCGTACGACAGCAGCTATCCTTGAAAACTTCCAACAAGCAGATGGATCAGTTATCATTCCAGAAGCACTTCGTCCATATATGGGTGGTATAGAAAGAATTACAAAATAAACATTATAAAGTATTAAAGAGGTTGCTTAGCAACCTCTTTTTGTATGGCATTTTTAGTCTATACAAAGTTACGAAGAAATCCCCATAACATATAAAGTATGATTAGGGTGATAAATAGAAGTCTATAGAATAACCTGGTATTAATAAGATGTATAAGATAGAGTAGCCAAGAGGTGTAGTACTTCTGAAAAAGGCTGTTAGCAACAATAGCTATACTGTCTTCTATAACGAGTATAAAAGTAAAAGGATAGGCAAAAAAAGTGAGTATAGGGTTATAACCAAATGCTTCATGAAAATTAAAAGTAATAAAGTTAAGAAGGGAGCGAGTACCTCCGCACATAGGACAAAGGATATGATAGGTATTGTACCAGTAACAAATAGATTCAGATTTTAGGGGAGTTTTTGTAAGCATATAAAGTGATAGAAGTACTAGAATATAGAGCATAAGTCTTCCTATATGCAACAGATTTTTGACAGGTTTAATGGTCATAGGATACTCCTTAGCAAGGTTAAATGATCTGACTAATCAAAAAATATTTGAAAATGCTTTATACTTATAATACAATAAAATCAGGTAAAGGGGGAGTAGAAATGGATCAAGATCAAGAACAAAATCAGACAGAATATAAATCAGTACCAACTCAGTATACATCAAATAGTGGTCAGAATAGCTCTAATCATGAAGTGGAAAGCATGCAGGGGCAGGGGTATGGTATTGCCAGCCTATGTCTAGGGATTGTAGGTCTTTTATTATCTTGCTGCCTTCCTGTTATTGGTTTTATACTACCTGTTTTAGCTATTGTATTTGGTGTTATAGGCATTAAGTATCCTAGTGGTAAAGGTATGGCTATAGCGGGACTTATATTAGGATGCATAGGAGTAATTCCTGCTCTATTCATGGTATTTGCTCTTATTGTTTATTAGATATGAAGTTAAAGAAAATAACAAAGTTAAAGTTCATGGTAGCTAGTGTGACACTTGTTGGGTCACCAATTATAATGATCGTCGTAAGTGGACTAAGTCATAATCAAACCACTTGTATATTTGATGCTTTGGGGTTTAAGTGCTTAGGATGCAATATATTAGGAGCACTCCATAAGTTAAAACAAGGTCAATTTGTCGAAGCGTTTTACCAAAATCCTTTGATTTACATATGGCTAGGCTTAGGAGGGTGTATCCTTATTAGTGAATTATATACTTTAGTTAAGAGGAGTATTGATCGAACATATAAGCATGATAGCTTATTAGAATGGCTATTGAAGAAGATGTTTAAAGGGATATTATTATAAGGAGGAGAACAAAAATGTTTTGTCCAAAATGTGGAACAGAAGTAAGAGATGAGGATCAATTTTGTAGTAAGTGTGGTGCAAGTATATATGGAGCAGAACCTAATCAGCAATACACAAGTTATAATGCACAGCCTCAATATGCACCAGTAGATAATCGTAAATCTAAATTAGTAGCAGGCCTCCTACAACTTTTCTTAGGAGGATTTGGAGTAGGAAGATTTTACTTAGGCTATACTTCTATAGGTGTTGCACAACTTCTTGTAAGTTGTCTTACTTGTGGTATAGGTGCAATCTGGCCATTTATTGATGCTATTTTAATTCTATCAGGTCAAGTGCCTACAGATGCTGATGGTAACACACTGAAAGATTGAGTTGAGATAAAATAAAAAGGGAGTTTCCTAAAACTAGATAATCAGTTTTAGGAAACTCCCTTTCGTTATATAAGAGAATGACTTTTTCTTTTTATTTATAAAGGCCTGGATGGATAGGCCCATATTGGAGAAGTAGGGTGCTAAGTTTATCTGTAAGATAAGTAGCTTCTTCTAAGGTTAAGTTACTGTCTGGAGATGTACTACTTGGGCGTGTAACCTCTACAGCACCGGTACCTATGTTAAGTGTATCTGTGATAGAGTTTAAGATTTTTAAGCTTTCTGCATAAGAGATAGGTTGGTTAATTCTATAAACAGGGCTAGTTGGAAGTGCATAAGGTACAAATGTATATTGGAGGTTTTCAGGAAGCATACGTTCTAACATCATAAGAAAAGTATGACCTGTAGTAGAGTCCATATAACTTTTTGTCGTAGGTTTCAACCAACCATTTATAAGAGCAGTTTCCACATAAGGTTGCCCCCAAGAAGAGTAGGAGGTATTTTGAAGTAACAAGTCTCCATTTTCATCTTTTATAGCTTTAAAATTACTACTACCATATTCAAAAAGTTTATTGATATCTTCAAAGTGACCTGGATTATTAGACTTCATAACAACAGCTATTAGGTCCAAACCATCATATTTGGCTTTAGCTACAAGTGTACGTCCAGCTGGTGTATGATAACCCGTTTTTGCAGCTATGACATGTTCATTATAAAAAGGAGAGTCTTTTTTAAAGAAAGCTGCAGTATGTTTTAAGGGTAGGACTGTACCTTTATTCAGAACATGAAAATCATAAAGAGGAGTTCCGGCAATTTGGCTGACTGTAGGGTTATTAAAAGCTGCTGTTGTAATGAGAGATAGGTCATAAGGTGTTGTATAGTGATTAGGGTCGTGGTAGCCATGAGGATTCACGAAATGAGAAGAAGTAGCACCTAAACTTTGAGCCTTTTCATTCATTTTACGAGCAAAACTTTCAATACTGCCTGCATTGTAGAGGGCCATATCATGAGAAACAAAATTATCTGAGCCCATCATAATAGCATGAATACCATCTTTATATCTGTATTGATCGCCAACTGAAAGTCCAATATGGCTACTATCTGAAGGAACCTTTTGAATACTATCTTGTGATTTTGTAATAACTACATTTTCATCCATGGATTCAACAAGCAAAAGAGAAGTAAGAACTTTAGTGGTACTAGCAGGATAGAAACGTGAATGGCTATTTTTACTATATAAAATCGTTTTAGTTTGAGGCTCAATTAATATAGCCCCTTCAGCAATTAAATCAGGTGAAGGTGAAGCAAAAATTGATGTAGAAAAGATAATATAGAATATAAATGTATAAAGTAATTTTCGTTTCATTTAATAAGAACTTCCTTATAAGTTTTTAGTGCAAGGTATAAGTGTCTTAATAATACCAATAGCATCTTCATCTACAACTTGGTATTCAATCTCCAGACCATTACGTATACCTTTGATAATGCCAGCAGCTTTGAGTTTGGCTAGATGCTGAGAAATGGTAGATTGAGGCATGCACATGCAGTGCTGGATATTAGTAACATTACATTTCCCTTTATAATAAAGATTAGCTACAATACAAAGTCTCGCGGGATGTGCTAAGGCTTTGAGAAGTTCAGCCTTTTGCTCTAATAGAGAATCGTCCATGATAAAACCTCCTTCATATTATTATAATATATCAATATTTATTACCAAAATCTAGTTTTATTTATACTTAAAAACGGCTTAGTGGATATAAAAAATATTTCTTTAAAAATGAATAGAAAATTTAAAATGGACCATACTTTAAAGGAAAACATGAAGTGTAGAATTGAAAGGAGTTAATTATGTACGAATCATTAGAGAGTTTTCCTTTAAGAAAGATTAACTTTGTAAAAACGAGGACGACTATTTTAAAAGCAGTAAGCCATTTACTTAAGGAAAAGGATTTTTCCTCTATCACTGTAGATGAAATTTGTAGCCGTGCTCAAATTTCAAGAGGAACTTTCTTCAATTACTTTTCTACTAAAGACCATGTATTCCATTACTTCTTGAGGATTTTTACAATCCGTATCGCGCTCCGTATGAAACAATGGCCAGAGGATTTATCTTTTGAAGAAAAGATTAGAGAAATTTATAAGTGGTTCAATGAAGAGACACAATACAGCCGTTTTGTAGATAGTTATATAAGCTTTTTACTTGGTGTAGGAGAAGAGAATAATGAAATGAAGCTTATTGATGCTGAATTTGTTTACTTCTTTAATGGTATTGAAGAAGAAGAGTATGCTTATTATAATAATTTAACTCTTCATAATCTCTTTGAAAAAATCTGTGAGACAGCTCAAGGGAATAATGAAGTTGTATTAAAAGATGATGCTAAAGAACTTGCTAACTTATTTACAGGTGTACTGATAGCAAGTTATGTAACAGATCAAATGAATGGTAGTATCGACCACCTTGCTGTATTTGATAAGATTTGGAAATGAGAAGAATAAAATTTAACATAAAAAAGGCATGGATTAATTAATCAATCTATGCCTTTTTTATGTTTTTATTTATGGAGCCAGAAAACGATTTGGTCTCTTATGATACCTATAATAAAACCTATGGAGAATGCTATGAGGATATGGATGAGTTGAAAGAGCACAAATTCAGGAGTAAGTACAAAAGTCATACAAAATAGAGCCCATATAACACCAGCACAAGCAGCACCTCCTTTGCCTCTTGATAGGCCGAACCCTATGATACTTACATAAATGAGTAGTTGCCATAATAAAATTACCATTACGAACCTCCTATGAACGAGATAATAATCTGATTTATTTTTAAAGAGTGTATCCTAATTGGAGATTTGTAATTCAATAGGAGTTAAAAAATGTAATTTTAAATTGTTCAAGGGTGGTATGTTAATAAAAAATGCTTAACTAATTGAGTATCAAAACTCTGTCAATTCATATTGAAGTGGCTACCAAAAAGTGCTACAATAATTAGGTAATTAAATAAGCACGCGTAGTTCAGCTGGATAGAGCGTCTGACTTCGGATATATGAGTGCTTCAAATACTTGAAAACATTGAATTTAAAGCGTTTGATTATAGATAAGAGCATCTGACTTTTAGTTAAAAAATAACTAGGTCAGATGCTCTTTTTTGCATCTGAAAAAGGAGAAAATATGGCTAAAAGAATAGCATTATCAAACACAAAAATCACCACCTTAGAAGATGCATTTAATGAGTTTATGAACCATTGTATGGCAAAAGGATTGGCTAAGCCTACCCTTAAGTACTACAGAAAGAATATGGAGTATTTCTTTGAAGTGGTGGAGCAGGATACACTTTGTACAGAGATGGGGAAAGAAACGATAGAGGATTACACACTGTATCTACAAAGCAAGGATTATAGCAAGAATTCTGTAAGAACAATGGTAAGAGCCTTAAGAGTATTTATGTATTTTTGCATGGAGAGAGAGTATATCAAGGACTTTAAAATAGTACTGCCAAAGGAAGAGGAAGTTGTTAAGGAAACGTATACCCATGATGAAATAGCAAGGCTTTTAAAAAAGCCAAAGAAGAATACTTTTGGAGAATATAGGAGCTATACAGCTGTAGCACTTATGTTAGGAACAGGGGCACGTATCAATACAGTTATTAATATAAAGGTTGAAGACTTAGACTTTGATAACAACTGCATTTTCTTCAAGACTATTAAAAATAAAAAGATTCAAGTAATGCCTATGTCTGCTACTTTGAAAGAAATACTCAAGACTTATCTTAAGTTATGGAGCAACGTAGAAGAAGATTATCTTTTTTGTAATGCATACAAGCAGAGAATGACACCAGATGGCTTTAAGCATGAGATTGCGAAATATAATAGAGCTAGAGGTGTATCAAAGACGAGTTGCCATCTCTTTAGGCATACATTTAGTAAGCACTATGTTATGGCAGGAGGGGATATATTTAGGCTACAGAAGCTCCTAGGACATAGTACACTTGATATGGTGAAGAAATACGTAAATATGTACGGTAATGATTTATCAGATGGATTTGAGCAGTATAGTGCATTAGAGCAATTTAGTAAAAAGAGGGCTAGAGTAAAGGTTTAACTGCTTTGCTCACACCCTATAAAAAATACGATACGACAACATCAAGATATAGGTATAAAATATTCATGTATCAGGAAATCGTGAAAGGATAACAATAATTAAGCTTTTTTATAGCAATAGAATATTAAAGATAAAATTGTATTACTACATTATCAACTAGGTCATCATAGGTTAATATTTCAAGGTCGGGATATTCAGATTTTATTTCCATCCAAATATCAGAATTAAAGTCCCAACGACGACCAACGACTAAATAGCGACGAGGTTTATAAACTTTAAAACCATATTTTTGCTCAAACCAAGTTCTATTAGCAGGGTCATCAAAGTACTGCTTATATACACGTGTTTGGGCAATATAACTATTGATTTCGGAGGAAAATTGTTCACGATTTTCTCTACCTACTACAGTATTACCTTTAACATATGGTAGCTTAAATTCTACTATATCAGCATAACCATTGGAACGAACAATGAAAAAGTCAGGTTTTATTGGAGTTTTATCTTGACTTTGCCATTCACAGATTAGTTGTCCATGTACAGCCGAACAAGCGAATCCCATAGTCATAATGAACTGGTAATCTGGCTTTTCTAAAAAAGAAGTAATTTGTGGTTCAGTATTATCAGTATTACCATAAGTTTCAATGAACCTATTAATTTTTGGGAGTTTACTATACTTAAAATCTGTAGGCATAGGATATTGATAAGAAAGGTCAGAAAGCCAAAGGTCAGCGTAAGGGGATAAGTTAATACTAATCTTATCATAGGTATCATCACTAGTATCATCGTAATAAAGGGGAATAAAGTCAATCCATTTAATTATCCTAGTATGTAGACTATCATCAATACCATCAAAAAAGGAGCAATTAACTAAACGTGCAAATTTTCCTTCGGGAACATAACAGCCATTAGTGTTAAAACCCATAATGCTATTTTGAGCAGCAAAGTTCCAGCCTAAGTCTATAAGTTTATCCATTCCTCGATTTGTTGGATGAATTAATTCTTCTTGGAAATCTAATAGGGGTAAGGATACACCACTTGTTCCATCAAATTGAAAACCAAGAATTTTTTCAAAAAACTGTAAGGGACTTGGATTATCAAGAGTGTAGTCGTGAAACTGTATTTCAAGCGCAGCTTTATCTTTAAGCTCAGAAAGTATTTCCTTTCCACAATATTCAATAGCTAAGTGTGTAGTACTCATATAAATGATTAACTTTTCGGGATTAACTAAAAAACCAGTTACTTCAGAAAGAGAAATATTTTTTTCTTGAATAAACTTAATCATTTTACTCCAATAAATATCAGATAAAGTAGTTAAAACACTTTGAATAATATTTTTATAAGTATCTTCTTGCATAGGTCACCTCCATATAATAAAGAATTATAACATATTTCATTTAAAAATATAAATTTTTAGAATGATGTTGTTTGTGAAAATAAAGTGGTCAAAAGTTAACATTATTGGCTATGAGGAAAAGAGAGTAAAGAATTAAGGGGTAGAGCATGGTCAAAAATCATAATCAAAATAAAAAAGAGAAATAAATATGCCATGCAGGAAGAGAAAATTAACAGATTGGAATAAGGTAGAAAAAAAGTAAGGGTAATTAATGATTACCTTATTAGTCATAAGTATAATAATAGCACCGACTCTTATTTAATCGGTGCTATTGCTTTTGGCTATAAATAAATTTCCATTGATTTGACACGATTTAGATTTTCTATAATATTAGCAATAGGAAAATTTTCAATGATGATTTCAGGAGTATCACCATCTTTTAGTTTAGATAGATGATTTATCTTTACCATGAAGTAATTTTCTTTATATACAGCCATCTCTTTTAATTCATTCCTTGTCATTGAGTAATAACCACTATTGTAAAAGCTGGTTTTAACTTCAAGATGTAATATTCTATCTTTTAAAGTGATAGAGATATCATGCCCTAAAGATAAGTCATTAAAGTTTTCCATGTTCTGTGAACAACCTAAATTACTCCAGTTGATATCCTTTATGTCATCTGCATCAGCTATTCCTAATGAGGACAAAAGAGCTGGACTTTTATTAACTAGAAGTTGATATACATACTGTTCACCAGTAAGACCGATACATTTTTGTGTTGTCTTATTTAGAGATGTAGAGATATGATTACCAGATGAGGACTTATTACTTAATGATAGATTGCCATCATTTGCACCATAACCACGAATAGTTACATTAGGGTCTCTCGATGGGAGAGAAAATGAAGAAGCACTCCATTTAAAGAAATCGTTCAAAGCAGTTTTGATAGTATCAGCATCAGGTGCTGATGATGCATCATCAGGTACATCATCATTGATATACGTTCCACCACAGGTTTCTTGGATGATATTTACGAATGCATCTTCCTCAATCAATTTTGGACCTAGCTTATTTGATGTTAAACGTTCATTCATAATCCATTGGCGAAACATTTCGTAGCCATTGTGATAGAGGTTTGAAGGTACATTAGGAAGAATATTAGTTAGCTTAGAGCGTTTATAAGATAATCTAAGTTTGTTTTTTAATACAAATACGGAGTCAAACTTGATAATTAGCTCATATTGGTCATCACCCCAAAACTTTTGAGATTTTTCGATGCTAGTGTCTTTTTCAGCTAATACAGCAATGGAATCAAGGTACTCATATCCTTCGGAATCACGTAAGATGAAAAACATATAGTCACCAATACTCATAGAATCTACAGTAGATTGATTTTTAGGACCAGGATTGAATGCCCAATAGCTAGCACCTAAAGATACTCCAGTATGTGTGCGTTGGTTCAAGATAGTATCCTCATAATGAACTAAGGACTCTTTACTTCTTACAGGAGTATAGAAGATTTTGCGACCACCTAAATTTAAAACATTGATTAATTTTCTAACTTGATTGTTTAACATAAAAGCCTCCTCATTAAATCGTCTTGCGATTCGTTATTTTTTAGCATAGATAGATAATAACATGACTAAAACATGTTGTCAACAATCGTAACACTATTTTCTTTATACGATTATAGTATTAAGATTTTTGGTGGATTTATATACTGTGATAATTAAAATGGTTAGTATTTACAATTTTTCATATTAATCAATACGACATAGTTGATTTAAAGTATACGCTAGTTAGGATATGAGATGATGCTGTATAAGGCTTAGGAAAACTATTGATTTTAATATAAAAGCAGTTCGGTAGCGGAAAGAGCTCTAGATGAATTACTTTTTATGAGGGTAAAATAAGTATTAAATCTAATATATGTATATAAAGTATTAAAACTTATTGATTCTGAATAAGACAAGTGATAAGATTAAGGTATTAAAATTAAAGAACATCAAATTTAATACTGTTAGGGGAGTTACATATGAATAAAGTATACGGATATTGTAGAATAAGTACAAAGCAACAGAATATTGAAAGACAGCAAAGGAATATCTTAGGAGCTTATCCAACAGCAATCTTAGTATGTGAAGCTTATACAGGAACAAAGATTGAGGGGAGAAAAGAATTTGAAAAGCTGTTAAATAAAGTAAAAGCAGGTGATACAATCGTCTTTGATTCAGTATCACGTATGAGTAGGAATGCAGAAGAGGGTTTTAAGCTATATGAGGAGCTTATGGAAGAGGGAATCAACTTAGTCTTTTTAAAGGAGCATTACATTGATACAGATGTATATAAGAACCAATTGAATAATAGTGATAATATGCAAGTAGCAGACAAAGACCTCAACGAAACAGTAATGCAAGGAATTAGAGCCTATTTAGTACGTATTATTGAGAAGCAAATTAGAATAGCATTTGAGCAAGCAGAAAAGGAAGTGAAAGACCTTAGACAGCGTACAAGAGAGGGAATAGAAACTGCACGTCTGAATGGGAAGCAGATTGGACAAATAGAGGGAGCAAAACTGATTACTAAGAAATCTATTCAATCTAAAGAGCAAATAAAAAAGTATAGTAAAGACTTTGATGGAACATTGAATGATATAGATACTATGAAGATAATTGGAATTAGTAGGAACAGCTACTATAAGTATAAGAATCAATTAAGAGAGGAGTAGGTGGATTAAAACATCTGCTTCTTTATCATAGATGGGGGTATTTAAATGATTATTAGGTTGTAATCTTATATATATGGAGGAGTAGTAGTTTATTTCACACATTACAAGATTTTGAGGAAACAAAAAAGCTCCTACTCTTGGCTGTTCAAACAGGAGTAAAAGCTTTAATCGAAAACCTAATCAAGTTTTTATTTAATCTTTAAACTGGCATTTAAAGATTAAGAAATTAATCTTAGGGGTGACTTGCATCACCTTTTATATTTTTAGTATAACATTATAAAATATTTTGTAAAGGTTGATTTTATGTGTTGAGATATAATGTAAAATCCCAATTTTAAATGTTTCATCTAAATATTTTATTTACCTAAATTATATCATAAATTGTGTTAGGATATCAGTCTACAAGTCTACACAGTACCATGGTATTATATATAAGATTGGATAAAGTGAGTAAATTCATAAAACAAATGAACTAAGGATAGATGTATTATGCAAGCCCAAAATAGAAGTCAATCATCCTATAATGAATTATGTAGGAGCTGAATATCTAACTACAGGGATAACGGTCGCTAAAATGGTAGATACACAGATGAAAGCTAAATGGCTATGTATGGTAGAGTTGGAAAAATTATTAAAAGGATGAGAAAAATGATTGTATATACCTTTCAGAACCCTGCTATTTTAGAACAAATAATTAAAGAACAAAAGCTTCGATGTGCTCCTAAATATTGGGATGAAGATATGAAGAAGTACTATGAATGGATGTATGACCAGTATAAACAAAGAATAGGTAGCAAAGAAAAATCATTAATATGGTATTGGGAGAAGATACCAGAGTTTTATTTTGAGCAAGATGAAGATGATGAGTGGATTGAGGAGAGAGATGAGCCGTATAGATATAGAGTGCTTCTAGTATTAGACATTCCACAGGAACGTATATTATGGAGTGATTACGAGGGATGGCATGCCCCACTAAATGACATAAAGATATTGAGTGAGGAAGAGGAACTACAAGCAGAAAATGGGAAAATCTTTGATGAAACTCATGGATGGGAGTATGTATTTGATTTTAAATGGCTCATAGATAATGAGTGGAGTGGAGAGATAATAAAACAGGGTGTATTTGATGTGATACATATATCAGCTATAAGAGAGATAAGGTATTATGATGCTAAGATGAAAAAAATTATCACAGAAGAGGAGTACAAAGTCTATAAAAAGGTTACATAGAAAGGAGTAATGAAGTGGAAGAGTTGTATAAAACAATATATTATGGGAACTATGAAGAAGTAAAATTTCCCCCAATTCATAAAGAGAACTACACTAGAGACTTTTCTTGGGGATGCTATTTCACAGATGTGGAGGAACAGGCATGGGAGAGAGCAAGGAAATTCATTACGCCAGTAATTAATGTTTATCGACTAAAGAACGTAGACAAGCTCAATATTAAGAACTTTGAAGATTACTCAGATGAATGGCTAGAGTTCGTAGTTCATTGCCGAAATGGTGGCACACATGATTATGATGTAGTAATCGGAGCAATGGCTGATGATACAATCTGTGACTATATAGATGGGTATATGGCAGGTCGTATGAATAAGGAATTGTTCTTTGAATTAATGAGGTCAAAACATCCTACACATCAAATCAGCTTCCATACAATTAGAGGATTGGACTGTATAGAGTTTATTAGAAGTTATCAAATAGCAATACCTAAAAAGAAACTTTCTCAAAGAGAGATGATTTTACAAAGACTTGAGAATAGAAAATAATGATAAAAGCTCCTAGGTAAATCTAGGGGCTTTTATTATGGATAAAGCAATGTTGTAAAAGAAGAATTTTAAAAGAAAACAAAAAAGTGAAGTTTTTGTGAAGTTAATCTGATAATAATTAAATTTGAGGAGAAATCTTATGAATATAGATGAAACAATTTTAAAAACAAGAAATGGGATGGAGTACATTTTGGATATCTATGAGGTACCTAAACAAGATTTTGCAAAGGAGTTTGGGGTTGAACCATCAGCTATTTCTAATTGGAAAACTAGAGGTGTTCCTAAGAAGTATGCTAAGAAGATTGAAGAAAGATTTGGTATTGAAATCAAGTACTTCAATAAACAGTTGACACCACATGAACAGTTGATGCTCAAGAATCAAAAGCAGAATAGAGAGTTGATGGAAGAAGCTATGATTGTTACAGAGAGTATTAAAGATGAGAATGGCAATGTATTTGAAATTGAAGCTACACACATCGACTTAATGAGTGCCAAAGAAACAGCATATGAAATTTCAAGGCGAAACATGACATACAATATGTTAATGATGTTACAGCAATATGAGAAAATTAATGACGATGGAGTAATAGACTTTGCACAAGCATCAGATAGGGTACAAGCACTTGAATCTTTTATAAGACTACTTACTCATAAGCAGTTGAACCTAGAGATAGTACAAATGATTATAGATGCAATCAGAGATGCAGAGGGATTACCTAGAAGTGATTATGGGATAGAACCTCAAAATGAGGAGTTTGTAAAATCTATAAGTAGTGATATTAAACAGTTAAAAAACGGAGGACAACAAGATGGACAAAAATAAATATAAAGAACTTGTACAAGAACATTTTCTTGTAATACAACAGATAAACAAAAAACAGGAGAAACTCCTGCTTCAAGAGATAGGGGGCTTGTTTGCAGAAAATCCTATTACAGATTTTTGCTTTGAAGGTATGAACAAGCATATCCTTATTAGTGATAACTTTGAAATATCAAATTTTGAGATAATGATTAGTCCTAATGGCTACATTAGCATCACAGATGATAACAGTACAGTATGGTATCAAATTATTAATGAAAGCCCAGTACAATTACCATATGTTGGGATAGTATTGGACTTAGATTGGAATGAGTTTAATATGGATAGTATCATTAATAGTTTTGCATCAGAAGCAGATGTACATAAATTTATAGAGGCACTTGAAGTTGAAGTATCCATTCTAAAACAAAGGCTGTGGTTGCTCAAGAACAGTTCACTTAAGTTAGTACTCATTGAAGATGAAAAGCTCTTGCAGGAGCTTTCAGCTTTAAGGGAGGTGGCATAATGTGAAATGGCAAGACTTTATGTTAAAGGTCAGTGACCTTATAAAACATGAGGAAATTGAAAAATGGCAGTTAGGTGATAGGATACTAATTACAGCAGGAACTGGAACAGGTAAGACATATTTTGTAATGAATAGCTTGACCAAACATGCTAATACCTTTGGGGCTAAAATACTGCTTTTGGTAAATAGAGCACCTTTGCAAAATCAGATACAACATAATCATCAAGAACTTGGTAAGAGTGATTTAATTGATGTGAGGACTTATCAGAGTGTAGAGAATGAAATTTTACAGGGAACACATGATTTTGCTGAATATAAGTTCATAGTATGCGACGAAGCACATTATTTCTTTAATGACTCCCAATTTAACAATAAGACTAACTTAATTTTAAACCTTATAAGAGACGGACTTAAAGATAAAATAGTAATTCTTATGAGTGCGACTGCTACGCTTCTTAAAAGCTACTTAAAAATTAATGAAAGCTCTATTTATAAGCTAGACAACAACTATGATTACATAGAGGGCATTTATACTTATAAAAATCAAGATGTAATAGAACAAATGCTTAACTCATTGCCTAAAGGAGAAAAGGCTATTTACTTTTCAAAATCTGTAGAGAAAGCGTTTGATATGTCTAGAAGTCTAAGTAATGCAAGCTTCATCTGTAGCTATGGGAACAGAAAGTATAGTCGTTATATAGATAATGATGAACTTAATAATATTCAGCAAAATGAGTGTTTTGAGTGTCAAGTATTATGCTGTACTACAGCACTTGATAATGGCATCAATATTATTGATGAACAGGTGAAGCATATCATAATTGATGTATTAGATATTGATACTGTTATTCAATGTATTGGGCGAAAGAGAGTAGTGTATGTAACAGAAAGGGTTAGGCTATATCTTAGAGAAGTTAATGGTAGTTATGCACACACCATCTATAATTCAGTAACAAAAGACCTAGAACAAGCAAGCTATCTGCTTCATCAAGGAGAAAAAGCATTTAGGAAGAAATATCATAAACAAGATTATAGTAAATTTTTGATTGATATTGATGAAGATGCAATGAGAGTTAATGAAGCAGGGGCATGGAAGTATCAACAAATTAAACGTATGTGTAATGCTATCAAGAACAAGGAAAAGACTTGGTTAAATATGCTATTCGAAGAAATGGGATTGGATAATCCTAATGTAGAAAGCTTAGAAAGTATTATGGGTGGTAGGTCATTGACTTCATACCTACAAGAGATGCAAGATAAGCCTATGTTTAGTGAAGTGCAAGAAGTATTTAGAGAAACAATAAAGGGAATATTGAATGGCTTAATTAGTCAGAATAACAGGAGATTTGGTATCAATGCTATCAATCAGATATTGAAAGAACTCCGTATACCTTTTGTTGTTGAAAGCAAGAGGCAGAACAAAGGAAAAATGCGAAATCAGCGTTATTGGATAGTTAAGGCACTTAGTTAATCAAATTTGAATAATTAACTTTCAAAAATCACGACTTTTAGTGAAAAAGTGAGGAGACACTTATCTAAAAATCTCCAAAATCTCGTCTTTTAGGAACTTTGATAATAAATAACCCATCTTAACAAACTTTACCCAGTGTTCTTCACTCCAAGGAGTGAAAATAGGAATTTTTAAAATAGGAGAATATGCGCCAAATAATACATTAAATAAATATTATTTATAGAACTTTTTGACGCATTATTATCAAATGAAAATCCATTACATGATGATTAAAAACTAGAAAGGAAGATATAACATGAAAAAGAACATTATAGCCACTAATGAGTGGTTTAAAAATAGACACTTACTTAAGCAAGGAGGTTGGTATGCATTAGCCATATATATGATATTGCAGAAGATGCAGCAATACGATGGGAAGATAATCGTTTCTATTGGAGAGCTGATTGCATATATGATGGCTGATAGGAAGAACGAGACAATTGTTCAACATATTAAGGATGCGATTAACTTCTTAGTTCAAGAAAAGTTCATTGTGTTATATCAAAATATACATATGACACAATCGGTGGAATGTGATTTAAAGAATACGAAGACAGGACAAGCTCTATATATGAGAATAGGAGAACTGCCAGCAATAGGATATACGCAAATCACAGTAGATGAACTTAATACAATTATGATTAATCCAAAGCTGAAAGCAAAGCAAAAGGCACAGATACTAAGTTATTTTATGGCGATTATATCTCATATTGATACTAAGACGAAGGTAGCATACCCATCTTTTGATACATTGCAAGAGGAAGCACAAGTTGGCAGACGGGAAAAATGTAAACAATTTAATGAGGAGCTAAAGGATATGGGGCTATTAGTCTATGGAAATGCAGGGGTTGCCAATATAGAGCGTACAGGATTTGTATCTAATACATATGCAAGAGCTGAACATGAAGTTGAATTAAAAACCGAACTTATGAGAATGAGAGAGACTCGTGATTGGAAAATAGATGAGATACGAAAGTACCGAATTACTGATATGAAGCGAAGCTTAAAACAGAGAATTAATAAATTACAGCAAAGAGCTGAACAAGGAGAATTAAAGATGAAAGAACAAAGACAATTAGATAGATTATGGGAACACTATAATGAATTATCATATGGAGAGGAGGTGTTATAATGGGAGCTTACAAACAATACATAGGTAAATACATATATCTTTTATTAGATTATGAGGAAGATTTTCCAGAGTATATAGGAATGACTAACAACTTTGTTAGGAGAGGTGTTGAACACATAGGATGTAGCTATGGAACTAAATTTGCAGATAGTATCCCAAAGTATTTAAGAAAGACCAGATATAGAATGATGGTATTTGATTTTAGTCAGTTTGAGGAAGTTACAGAAGCTGACCTAAGGATTTTGGAGAGTTACATTACAAGTAACTTTAGTGCAGAACTTAGTAAACCAATGAAATTAAATCAAGATAAACAAAAGAGGTTAGAGGAGTTATTAAGAATAGTAGGAAATGTTCAGCCTAAGTTTTATGAGGAAATAAAGGCAGAAAAGTTAAGAGAATTAGGCAGTAGAGAAGAGGTGGATTGGTTTTAATAAAGAGCAGTAGTTGATAGAGCTACTGTTTTTTTGTATAAAAATTGCAAGATATAAATTAAATAAAGAATATGTTATTATAATATAGTATAAAAAATGAAAAAGGAAAATGCATATGATTTGGAATATATTTAAAGATAACAATAAAGAACTAAAAATAATGGTAAATGGAATTGTAGATGAAGAATCTTTTGTTTTCTGGAGAGATAAAGGAATTTATTTTAGAGTATATAATAAAGAAATAATTGACTTTATAAAACAAGAAAAGATACAAAAATTATTGCTAGAAGATGGTGAAATTAAGTTTCCATTACCAGAATATTATGATGAAAAAGTTTTTAGGAGTGACATAGATTATAGTAATTTAAGTATTTGTTATGAGGGTAATAAATATATCATGAAACTAGAGTTACAGTATAATTATGAAGATTGGAAGCGAGGATACTCTATACCAGAAATAGTTAAAGTAATTGAAATGGTTTGTAAACAAAATGAAAAATATAACTTTAGAGTTCAAGATACAGAGACTGTATTAAATGGATTTGATATTTTTTATGAAATACAAGATTCCAGTAGTATGTTAGATAGCGAAATAGAGGAATTTATGAAAGGAATAGTAGAAATTTTTGAAAGAGTAGATACATGGATGGAACTTGAAAGAAGATACGCAGTAAGTTTTGAATTTGAAATAGATGATAATATTAAAATAGCCTGTTGCCAGTATTTACATTACTTTATTCAGTTTTTAGATGACTTGGGGATTCAAGCACAATCAGAGATAGCAGATAAGGCAGGAAAAATTTTGTTTGAGGTAATACCAAAAGATAAAACAATAGCATTGCAGAACATTAAAGAGTGTTTACAAGTATATATAGAGCTCATTGAAGATAGCTCATTAAAAAAATATACTGATTATGGAAATGTAGCAGTTATGCAACTAAGAGCAAATGTAATGCATTTACAAAGTCAATTAGATTTAGCACAAGCACAAATAGAATTAAAAAATCAAATTATTTCGTGTAAAGAACAACTTATAGAATCTATGAAAACCTCTATACAAGATAAGGTGAAAGAAGAAAAAGATGAAGTAGAGCTTATGAGTGGCATAGTCAAGGTTAAAGAATTAGAATTAAATGGCGGAAGTATTAATTTACCCAGAATATTGGAGTTATTAAAAAGAAAGTTGAAATAGTGTTTAATTCTTATTAATAGGAACTACAACTACATATTAAAAAATGAATTATAAGCAAGGTTTGAAGGGGGATACTGTAAATAATGCTATTGCAGTATGTCCTAATTGTCATAGAGAATTACATTTTGGTAGTAAAGAAAAATAAAGAAATTAAAATATGAGGTAGAAAATGAGTGTTAGCATAGATATGATGGCATCAGTAACAGTAGCGCTTGCTTGTAGTAGTGCAGTTATATTTCTGATAAATTCTAAAGAGAAATTAGATTTTAAGATAAGTGAAAAAGAAAGAAATCAAGTAGAAGATGCTGTTAAAACATTAGAAAATTACAAAGATGGCAATGTAATAGATTTAATGTATAAAAATGTATCAGAATTAAAAGAATATTATGTTATAAGTAAACTTCAAGCAAGTAAATCTTTTTCATCTTCCTTAATAATATGTTTTTTAGGAATAGTTATTTATTGTATAGGAATAGGAATATCTGTGATAGAGGGAAATGGTATATTAATTTTTTCCACAATAGCAGGAACTATAGTAGAATTAATAGCAGGATTATTTTTTTGGTTACATAAACAGTCATTAGAGCAGTTAAATTTATACCACCAAAGATTAGGTACAACAGAGAAGTATTTAACAGCAATTCAGCTAATAAGTAAGATGTCACCAGAAAAACAGGATGAGAGTTATAGACATTTAATGGAGTGTATCATGATTGATAATCGCTATATTATAAATGCTACATCACAGGAAAATAGAAGTGAATAGAATAAGTATAAAATATTGTACTAAAAACTAAGTTGGGATATAATAAAACAAAAGAATATTTCGTAGCCATGTAGTGAAAAACTTAAAGTAAATAGGCGTAATTGGTAATAAAAGAACATAAGACTGATAGGTAAACTATCTATAATAAAAAATTTAGGATGCATTAATTTGCATCCTTTTTTGTATTAATGGAGTATATAGTAATTGAATAAAGTAATTAGGGGTGATAAAATATGTGTATGACTAGAAATCAGATGTTGCAAATAGCAAAAAATCAGATGTTCTAATGTTAAAAGGTATTTAGTATAGCAGATATGAGTGAATGGAGAAAAGCTTGCAATTAAAGAAGCTATACCCATTGAAACTAGTATATAGATATGTTAAACTATTCCAAGATAAGCACGCGTAGTTCAGCTGGATAGAGCGTCTGACTTCGGATCAGAATGTCGTGGGTTCGAATCCTACCGCGTGTGTTATAAGAAAGAGGTAAGCCTTGACTATCAATAGATAGAGTGCTTACCTCTTTTTTAAATCTAGTGTGTAATAGAGTGAAAATGTGTAGTAAGTGTGTAGTAGAAAATAAAAAATAAATCCTAGCTAAATAATGCATTTAGTTTTTGGACTTCATCAGTCATTTTTTCGGGGATTACATGAGTATAAATATTCATTGTAGTCGCAATATCACTATGGCCCATTAATGCTTGAACCGTTTTAATAGGAACATCACTTTCGAATAGTCTTGTAGCATAGGTGTGTCTCATAGAATGAAATTTTTTATGAGGTATTCCTGCTTTAACAAGGGCTCTTGCATATGATCTAGTTAAGTTGCGAGTATCAATATAGTTACCTAATTCGGTACAAAATACTAGGTTGTTATCTTGATAGAGTTCTCCATGTTTAAGTTTTTCTTTATTTTGTTGAGCTCTATGAGTTTTAAGGGCATCTTTAACCTTAGTTGGAATAGGAATAGTTCTAATACTACTTTTAGTTTTTGGGGGGTGTTCTAATATGGACCATGTGCGTGAACCATCTTTTCCAACTTTAGAGATTTGAGAGATTGCACGAGTAATATTAATCATATTATTATCTAGGTCTATATCCTCCCATTTTAGAGCCATGAGTTCGCCAAGTCTTAAACCACTTCCAAGAGCAAGTATAAACAAGGCTTTATTTCTGTGTTTCTCTAATGAAGATAGAAAGATTTGTTGTTCTTCAGGTGTAAAGAATGTTATTTCTTTCTCATTATCGCATTCTTCACTTTCTGTTTTAGGAATAGTAACAAGGGAGCAGTAATTTCGCGTAATATATCCTTGCTTGATGGCATCATTTAAACAAGTCCGTAGATGCTTATTTAGAGTTTTAACTACATTAGAAGTACGCCCTTGTTCTATAAGTGAATTATAATAGGTCTGTATATCTGCTGTGCGAATATCTGTGAGCTTTTTCTTGCCTAGGGTGCTATTCTTTATATAATTCCTATAAATGCCCTCGTAGCGTTCAAATGATGTATCTTTGAGGTCGTTAATTCTAAATTCAAATAGCCAAATATGGAACCACTGTTGCAGAGTTATTTTGTCATCTGATGAAATTAACCCTGCATTTTTTTGTGTCCTATATTCGGACATCTTATCAATCACTACTTGCTTACTGGAACTAGAAAATAGCTTTCTAATAGGTTTACCATTATCATCATATCCAATAATAAAAGCCCCTCTATAATAGGGCTTACCATTTCTTTTTTCTTGCCAGATTGTACCCTCTCCATTAGCTTTAGAACGTTTTTTCTTTGCCATATAGTTACTCCTTTCTATGGGGGCGTGAAATACGACACCATTTCATTATGTAGTTGTAGGTACTATGGATATAAGCACAGTACCTACAGTTTGATTTAATATATGTTTGCGCCAAAAGTGGTGAAAAGGTTCCCCAGTTTATTGGGGAAGATGAGGGAAAAATTTCCCTGATCTAAACTAACTGACATTCAGTAGGTCAGTTCCTTTCGGCAAAAGTGACGAAAAGGTGAAGGGAAAATTCCCGTAACCTATACGACTAGAAGTAAAACTTCCTAGTGTGTCATGTTGTATAGGAGTGGTAGCCGAACGAAAAAAGTTCGTTGAGCTAAGTTGTCAAACTGACAGTTTAGGTGGGTAGCATTTTGCTATACACCAAACGTATACCGACATTTACCAACCTATCGACCCCTAGGTATCGTTCAGAGCGATATCTTTCCAAATTGGTGGAAATGACATTACCAACTTTGGCAATGTGTGCGTTAGATGCACACCTAGGGAGCCGTATAGGTGAACGGAAAATCCCGTTGACCTAACATAGGAGGAGTCCGCAAATTGCAGAGTCCCATTTTAGGAATGTGGTAAGGTCATGCATCAGATGCACAACTAGGTCGTCATGTGGTGACGTGCTTGTTAGATAAGCACCTTTTAGTTGTAGGTGTCGTTCTGAACGACACCTAGCTAAAAGACCTTGGTTGATTACTTGCCCCATTTTTGGGATTAGTATTTACTCAACGCAAATTTGCTCCCAGTTCCAACGTATGAGTATCGCCAAAAGGTTTATTACCCTCGATGATAGCGATGGTTACTCACCATAAAATTATTGTTGCTTATTAGATAAGCGACTTAGTTAGTAGAAGTTTTTTTATGATTAGATTCAAGAAGATGTGCTTTGTACTTGATAAATTGAGTAATATCAGATGTAGTATTTACTATCTCTGAATCGGCGAATTCGAATATCCAAGAAGGATCTGTTAAAGAGAGAAGACTATCTATAAGCTCGTGAAGGGACTCTTTATAGGATTGGTTATCACCATAATAAAATTCTATACAATCATCTATATGCCCTTGTAATAAAACAAGTGCTTCACCTATTGAAACAACTAAAGGGTCATCAGAAGTCAGAAGTTTTTCTGAATGTGATTTCCCTGCTAAAAGCATATACATTGAGTTATCTTCTTCAAAAAACTTTAAGCTATCAACATGTAATGCATGGCAAATATCCCGTATTGTATCAAGATTAGGTTCCCGCTTATTATTTTCATAATTAGCAAGGGTGGAAACAGGCATATTTAACATTGCAGCTAAATCTTTTTGTTTAATTCCTTTTTGTTTCCTAAGATTTTTAATATTAGTTCCTATTGGCATAATATTACCTCCTATCATTAATATATAATAAAAGTTTTCAAAACGCAAATAAAATATAAAATAAGCACTTGACAATTTTCGAAACGAATATTAGTATAAACACGAGGATAAAAATTTTCGAAATGAAAACTTTTAAAGAGGTGATAATATGCTAAAAATAGACGGTAATAAGCTAATTCTTGCAATCGCAAATAAAGGGTACTCTGCTGCAGAACTCTCTAAAGAAAGTGGAGTAAATCAAGTTACTATTGCAAGAATGAAGGCAGGAACACAACAACCAAGGCCACAGACACTAGGCAAAATAGCTCGTGTTCTTGGAGTTAAAGTTGAAGATTTACTTGAAGATTAATCATCGACATCAAGTCGAACCCCCGTGCAATTTTGAACACCTTCGTCATAATGACGAACCCCTCAACACCACGTTGAACCTATCAAATTATTTCTGCGATTTCTTGCAGAACCCTATCACAAACTTGATTCACCAATTCGGGGGAATCAAAAGGTGCTCCTATTAGATACCTATATCTACGCACCGAGGAGAGCTGAAAGTTCAGCCGTTAAATAACAAGTGTACTTACGGGTACGGTTATATGTTCAAACTTATAGCCTACATATGGGTGGCAACCATAATAAGCACAATAGAGGTGATATATGGACACTTTAGATAAAGCTGTAATAGAAATCCATCTATGTGCAATAGAGAGGTTTCTGAATGGTATAGAGGTATTTGCAGAATCAGATTTTGAAGATGTGGTCCAAGCAAGGTTAGCGGAAGTTAATAAATGCTTAGAGGAAGTTAGAAGTATTCTTAATAAAATAAATTAATGTTTAAAGGAGTTGATTAGATGCCGTTTGCAATTAAAGGCAATGTAGGACAGATTAAAGTACAACTTCAAATTATGATGAAGTTATTGAAAGGGGAAGTGATTTAATGAGTGATAAAGTAAAAGACCTTACTGAAAAGGTTGCAGAGCAGAAGAAGAACATTGAAAAAATGACTTTAAGCGTTAAAGAACTAGCCCAAGTTATGGGAATTGGCGAAAACAAAGCTAGGCAACTATGTAAGTCTAAAGGTTTCCCTTGTATAAAAGTAGGAAATAGGACACTAATTCCTATAAGTAGGTTTGAGGAATGGCTAAATAATAGTGTTGGCCAAGAGTTTTAAAAGTAGGTGATGGTTTGGATACAGGATGGATTAGTGTCTACAGAACCTTACAAGAGCATTGGTTGTGGCAAGAGAAACCTTTTGATAAAGCAAGAGCATGGATTGATTTGTTGCTCTTAGTTAATCATAAGGAAAATAAAATTATGTTTGATGGTACACTCACCACTGTATCAAGAGGTAGCAAGATTACATCATTAAGGCAATTGTCAGATAGATGGGGATGGAGTACGAAGAAAACCAAGAAGTTTTTAAGTGACTTAGAAAGTGATGGCATGATTACATACTTAAGTGATAAAAAGAAAACAGTTATAACCATTGTAAAATATGATATTTATCAGATACAAGGAAACAGTGAGGAAACAGTAAAGAAACATAAAGGAAACAGTGAGGAAACAACAAAGAAAACAAACAATAATGTTAATAATGATAATAATGTTAATAAAAATATATATAGTCATTTAGAAGCAGATATATCAGAGATTAGAAAGTTATATCCAGGTAATAAAAATAAATCTGTAGCAGATAAGAAGCTCCCTAAGTTAATAGAGAAGTATGGTAAGGAGCAACTTATAAGATGCATTGAAAGATATAACCAGTATGTACAAGATACAAGGGCCAATGGTTTTGCAACATTACAGTACAAAAATGAGGGTACATTCTGGAATGGTGGCTATATGGATTATTTAGATGAAAATGTAAGTCAAAGTAAGAAAGAGGTGGAATATGATAACACAAGATTTACACCAGAGCAGTTGGAAGCATACTACAGAAGAGACCCAGAAGATGAGGACTTGCCATTCTGATCGATTAGATGATGAAGGGAATCCTTTATATCCTTATGATAATGCACCAATAGATACACCTTTTAATGTTCGAATAAGGAAAGAGTGTAGAATATATGAAATAAAAAATGATAATAACATGATTTATGAACATGTCCAGTTACAGGTTGATTATGATAAAAGCACCAGTAGAACAGGAATACCAGAAGCTCATAGATATGTTAGGATGAAGGATTTTAGGCCAGAAATTTACATGGATAAGGTATTAGCTAGAAATGCTAAAGAAAAGGTTAAACGTTTTGTTGAAAATTTTGGTAAGTTTGTTGACAAAGGGGTAGGTCTGTATATTTATAGCCCTAGTTCGGGGGCAGGAAAAACGCTTCTTGCTTCAATACTTGCAAATGCTTTAATAAGACAGTATAACGAATCACCCAAATTTATTAAAGCTACAACGTTTTTTGAAGAATACAAAAGGGCAATGAGGCAGTCTAGTAAAGAAAATCCTATAGTGGATGATAAATTACGTGTACTTACTAATGCCAAAGTATTAATTATTGATGATTTAGGAACTGAAAAAGTGACGGATTATATTAGTACTTTAATGTATGAGGTAATTAGTAAGAGGACTGATATGAGGAAGGTTACGATAATCACTAGTAAAAAGAAAATAGAGGATTTGAAATATGACACGTCTACAATTAACCAAATAAGCTCCTCGGTACGTTTGATTGAGTTGCCTAATGAAAATGTAGGGCTAAGGGTTTCAAATGAAGCTAACAAGGATTTAGACCTATTATTGGAGGGGGTAGAGTAGGTGAAGGTATGTATTGTGTGATTCAAAAGATGGAAAATAAAAAGCCTAATCCGTATGGAGCTAGTAAAGGCTTAGAAGTATATAGTTTTACTGTTAATGGCATACCTTGCTACTCCTATAGACATTCTGAAGAAAGATTTGAAAGGCCTATTAAAACAGCCTATAAAATAACACTTAGAGAAAGCTACAGGGTAGATGGCAAGGTTAAGGCTAAACAGTGGAGCTTGGGAACTATCACATATTATTCAATGTGTGAATGGGGCTATTATGAGACTGTAAATGAGCCACTAGAGCGAATATCAGAGGAAACAGGTATACCATGGGATAAGTTGTATGAAATTGTGGAAGCCAAATTAGAGCCACTATATGAGTGTATAAGGGTAGAGTATACACAGACAGAAGAATATAAGGTAAGTCAAAAACATAGTGAAATAACCCGAAAATATGCAGAAGCTAGGGCACAATTTGAAAATATATATGGTAGTGGAGAATATGATTATTGCTATGATGTTTTTGGTGTATTGAGAAATGCAGAATACTTGGAAGTATTAAAGAAAAAACATAGTTACTATGAACAATTTAAGAGTAACTACAATTCATATAGTTATCAAGATTATTTTAGAGGTAACTACAACAGTAGTTATCAAGAGAATAATGGTGGTAACTACAATGAAGAGGATAAAGTTAAGTTAAGAAAATGCTTTAAGATATTAGCAAAATACTTTCACCCAGACAGTGCAACAGGTGATACAGAGCTAATGCAGTTTATTAATGATAAGTTAAAAAAAGAATGGGATTTATAAAGGAGTAAGTTACATATGAAACAAATGAAGCAAATGAATTGTTAAAAGCATTTGAGAAAGTAGTAGAAGGAAAAACTATAGAAGGAATACATGAAATTATCCAAGAAGCTATTGAAAAAACTGAAAGGCAAAATCCTAATATAGATACAACTAGGATAGTAGAGTTATTTTATTGAAAAACATCTTATTGAAAGAGCTAGAAAGAAAAAGGAGATTATTGTGAAGTAAAAGGAGTATGCATGTGAGTTTATGTGAAGCAATAGAAAGAGATCCAGTAATAGCAGAGCTAGTGGAACTAGGGAAAAGAAAAGACTTAGAAATTATAATAAAGCCATTTAGAAGTAGAGCAAAGGGGCTTTTGAAGGGAAACAAAATAGGCATTAGAGAGGGTATGAATATAGAGGAAATGAAATACACGCTAGCTCATGAAATAGCCCATATCTATTTACATAATGATAAAGGCGATACTATATTTAGTGAAAAATATAGTGAATATGAAGAGCAGGCAGATAGAGCAGCAGTAATGATACTAGATTTACTGGAAATGAAAAAAGCCCTTACCTAGCACAAGTTAGTTAAAGGCTTATACGATAATAATTTAAATTTGGCGATTTAATTGTATCGTGTGAGCTGAAATAAATCAAGTGTAAAATGTTGAGAAAATATAGATTTCGGCACCCCTAAAAAGAGAATGTATGTTAAGAAATGTTAAGGTTAGTACAAGATTTGTACAAGGTATCCGGAGTTTTCGGAGTCCCTAAAAAGGAATGTATATTAACAAATTCTTACATTAAAATGCTAAGAAAGGCTAAGGTAGAGTATGATAAAAATTAAAATATCCTATCAAAATGAAGAGGAAAAACAACGTACTTTGCAGGCGTTAATAAAGTCATTGAAAAATGTTAAAATAGGCAAAGAACAGGTCAAAAAAGGGCATAAAAACATATATATAAATGCTGAATAACCCTTGAAAATCATAGGTTTTAGCTTGTATGCCCCCTCTGTAAAATGGTATAATATAGATAAATAAATACGGCACGTGAAGTACCCTCTAGCTCACTACCATTTTGTGGTCAGTTAGGGAAGCCACCAGAAAAGGCACGGGAATAAATTGATATAGCGAAAAGGTTCGTTCTATTAATTATTCTCGTGTTTTTTTATTTTGTAAAAACTAGGAGGAAAATAAAAATGAGTAAATTAAAAGAAGCAATTCAAAAGCTACAGGAAGAACAAAAACAGGCACTAAGTGAAACCTGTCAAGATATTAATCCTAAATTTGAAGAGTTTAAAGCAAGAGGAAAAGCTATTAGAGAAGAACTGAAGCAAACTAAATACTCTTTAAGAATAAAAGAACTTGAAGCACAAAGAGATAGATTATTAGAAGATGCTAGAGCCTTTTATCAAGAAAAATATAATGTTCAGAAAAACATTATTAAAGCTATATCTGCTAGGTATGATGCACTTATTGCACTTAGCAATGAAGATGTACTTGCTGTGGATTTATTAAATATGGAATTACCTAGTCATAGGTTACAGTTAGCAAAAGATATTGTAATGAGTTCAACAAGTGATGAATTGACATTAATAATTGAAGATTTGGCCATGGATAAGAATAATAAAGAGGTTATGGCGTTAATTAGAATGTATGCTAAATTACGTGCGAAAAAGGAACTGGATCGAGCAGAAGCAAAGATAGCACCTGGTATGAATTATGAGGGTGCGGAGTCTCTTAATAGAGAAGGATATATTGCGTTTACAGATATTGCAAATATAGACAAAATAAAAGCAAAACTTAATAAGTTAAAGCCTTTGGGCCATGGGTTGTATATAAGTCCGTATCAAACAGAAACGGAAGTCAGCTTTTTAAGACAAGTTTATGATACGCATCCATATGCAAATGCATGGGGTTAAAATAGGATGTTCCAGGTTCAACATAATAAGGCAACTCCTACAGAAGCAAGATATGTGCAGTTAGAGCATGAAGAAGAATATAGAAGACGTTATGAACGAAGGCATAGAGGGAGTATACTTGGCCCTTTACCTCCTGAATTAAAAAAGTATGAGGGTAAAACTTATATGGAAGATTATAGAATTAATTACTGATAAGTTTTTTAAATGGGGCCTTAGTGGCTCCTTTATTTTTAGGAGGTGTTTCATGAGAAGTATAGATAAATTACTTTTAAAGGCTAAAAAAATAAAAAGAAAGTCTATTCCTAGTGTCCATATTATAGAAGGTGGATATTGCTATTCCTGTAAAGGTGAATGTCTGTATGCTAATATGGATGATATTGAATTGATGGAATTAGAAGGTAGTAATATCATAATTATATCAGGTGACTTGCCAGATGAGCGCAATGGTTATGAAGATGCCCCCTCTGATACATTGAAAACAATTTTACATGTGCTTGGTGATGATGAGTATATAGAATAGGGTGATGATAAATGAAGCTGATAGATAGGTTATTGATAAAGGTTGATAATTATAGACTTAAGCAGGAAGATGAAGATATCCCTCAAGATGATTTTATTGAAGCATTAGGATTAGATCTTGCTAAGTATAAGAAGAAAAAAGGTGATAACTTTTTTTTGGCCCTTAGGGATATAGTGGATGATGTTTGGGCTAATTGTGAGGTGAGTTGATTATGGATGAAGGTAAAAAGCGTATTAAATTAAAACTATCCACGCCACAGGAGGTTCGTAAGAGCCTTTCTAAGATATGTAATATGGTTGCTAACGGTGAAATAGATGTTAAGTATGCAAATAGTATTACTGCAATATGTAATAGTATTTTAGCTAGCATTCGTGTAGATGAGCAAGAGAAGAAGCTTGCACAACTACAAAATACTCTAGAAACAATTCTTAATGAAAAAGAAGATTAAGTATTGTATATATGTTATGTATTTATATAAGTTTAAATTAGGAGGGGTACGTAATGAAAAAATTCAAGAATTTAAGAAAGAACTATTTTAAGCCTTTAAAGAGAGAGGATGCAGATGCAAATAAAAAATGAAGATCTTCTAAAACAACTGATTTAGAGATTAGATATAAAGTTTCAAAAAGATATAAAGAATTAAAAAGTTATCGTAAGGTTGCTTTAGGATTTGATATGAGCAAGGGAGGAGTAGACCAGGTAAAGTTGTTACCTGGACCCGCTCAAGCAATCATACGAGTGGAGATGCTTGGGATATTGCAGTAAACCCTCCACATGATTTATATGATTTTAGTATAATAGCTAAAGCTGGTGCAGTAGCTAAGGAATTAGGAATAGAATGGGGAGGTAACTGGCCAGATACTAGGGACACATCTCATTTTCAAATCAATAAGAACTGGAAAGCACCTAGTAAAGATACAGTATATGAAAAAGCTGTGCAGAACTTAGTTATAGAAGGTATTATCGGCAGTCCGGCAGCATGGACAAGTATTAACGTTAAGAATGTACCAGCTCTTATTAGTAAGATAGGTATTAGGTTATTTGATGTAAGTAGCTATGATGCTACTATAGCTAAGATGGTAGAGTCTAAGATTATAAGCAGTCCTGATATATGGCAGGATAAGAAGTATACAGAACAGAATGTAAGAGATTTAATAGTTAAGATTAGTGGTTATTTGGGGGAAGCTTTGGCTTACCCTTTTTTTTACTCAAAATACTTATTTTATCAATTTGAAAAGTGTCATTTGAATGATTATTGAATTTAGAATAAAAATATTTATTACTAAGTAAAATATATACATTAATAAATACTTTAGGAAGGACATAGACTATGAATCAGAAAAATAAGAGCATAGGAATTATTTTAGTAGCAATTATGATTTTATTAGGAACTATAGGAAGTTCGATTTTTATGTTTTATAAGTATCAAGAACGATCCTTAGCTCTAGAAAAAATAAAACAAGAAGTAGAATTTGTTAAACATGATAATGAAAAGTTACAAGAACAAAATGAACTTCTTGGGGTCAAAAGCAAGAATCTTGAAATATATGCTGAAGAGCTTAAAGAAAAAAATAACCAACTTATTAGAAAAATAGAAGAGCTAGAAAATGAGAAAGAAGAAATTAGTGAGGAAGTGGATAAAGAAGTTAAGTATGCATATTTAACTTTTGATGATGGACCAAGTGCAAATACTATTAAAATACTAGACTATCTTAAAGAAAATAATATAAAAGCTACTTTCTTTGTGAACGGAAGAGAGGGCCATGACTCTACTTATAAACGAATTGTAGAAGAGGGGCATACTATCGCAAATCACTCAAATACACATGATTATGCAAAAATTTATAAAAGTGTAGATAGTTTTATGGAAGACATTAATAATTTATCCGATCTAATTAAAGAGAAAACAGGTGTACAGGCAAAGGTGTTTAGATTTCCAGGAGGTTCTAATAATACAGTAAGCCATAAATATGGAGGGGAGAATATAATGAGTAAGATTATTCCTGCTGTAGAAGAAGCTGGTTATACTTATTTTGATTGGAATGTAGATTCTACGGATGCTGCTAAAGCTCTCCAAAATAAGGATGTTATTGTTAACTCTGTATTAAGTGGTACAAAGTATACAAATAATGCTGTTATTCTTATGCATGATGCAGCAGCTAAGAAAACTACGGTAGAAGCACTTCCAACAATAGTAGAGGGATTGAAAAAACAAGGATTTATGTTTAAGGCATTAGATCCTAAATCTCACCCAGTAAAATTTAAGTAATAAAAATATCATTTTTTGCTGGGTAATGCATGAGCAAGGAATTATTAACTCGATTTTAAGTAGGCTGGATACTGTGGATTGTGACGTAAAAAATATTTCTCTGGTAGTGGATGAAGTAAACTTAAGAAATAGGCTCATGTCTGATATATCAAAGGGGGGTCGCACTATTGACATAGTGGAAAGAAGTGTGTCTAGGATTCCTTTATATCAAAGATTGAACACAATCAAAATCAATACAACAAATAAATCAATTAAGATGATTTCAGATGAAATTATGTCATTATAGGTAAAGTAACAAATTCCAGATAGAGCACAAGCTCTATCTGGAATTCTTCAAAAGAATGAAACTCGCTTAAATATAGCAGTTCCGATTTCAGTAGGCCAAAGAAGTTTTCGATGACTGTATTATCCAGATAGTTTCTTTTTCAGGTCATACTTTGATGGATTCCTGTATCGGAAAGTCGCTTTTGATACCGGGCATTCTGATAATGACATTCTTGGTCAGATTGGAAAATCAGCTTCGTTTCATCTGAAGATTTTTTTAACGCCTTATTTATCATTTTTGTGATATTGTAAGAAGATTTTTACCTATCAACTCAATAAAAAATTTATTTTCTAGGAGATTTACTTTTCTTTCTATAGAATATAAATAGAAGAAGACATAGTATACAAATAATACATATATAGACAATTATTTTTGTTAAATTTCTTGTTTTTAAATCAGAGTTGTTAGGGAAGATTATTTTATCTGAATTAGAAGAACTATTTATAGAAGATAAATAAATACTTTGAAGTACAAAACTACCTTGCCCAACTGATTCAGAAGGTGAAATTTCAATCCTAGAAATATTTGAAAAATCTAGTGTGTTGCTAAAGTCAGAAAGAGGAATCATAAGAGTTGAAAGCGGTGTGAGATTTGAATATATTGTTTCAACGTCTTGATCCCGAAGAGGTATTCTTGCCATTTCTCCAGGTTGATACTGTAATGCATAGGTATTTGGTGGTGTAGAGATAGTAAATGATACACCATTATGGTCAACTAGTGTTATATCTAACATTTGATTTATATTTTTATTAAGAGAATCTGTTGAATCTTGCATAATTTCAAAGCAAAGTGTATCAAAAGGCTTAAAATTATTAGTATTTAAAAGGTTTAAGCCAAGTTTATCATCTATGGTTCTAAACTTAAGTAAAGCAAGAGGATAATAATTTGATAGACCTGGTAACCTTAAATTTCCTGCAGTATGTTTCTGTTTATCATTACTTGCTATAATTTTTTCAAAGTTTCCATAAAGATTCTTAAAATCAGAATCAGAAGTTGCCTCAAATAGTGATGTACTATTACCTTTATAAAAACTTATTAAGACCTTTTGATTATATAATATTCCATCTTGATTATATAGCAAAGGAGATAGGCTACCATTTTTGATGCAGGCTTTAGAGAAATCTATAATATATTTACTTGCGAAAGTCCTTTGTTCATTATCTGGCATAGGTTCTTTTAGAACATTACCTTCCTCATCAATGAATGAATTATCTAACTTAAAAATTAAGCTATTAAAATTATTATGATTAGCATTATATAAATAGATGAGGTGTAAGTCACTATTTCGTTCTTGCAAACGCATTGTATCAAAGATTTGACGTCCATCTAAGGTATGAACATCTCCATCTAGTTGAGGTAATATAATACTAGCAGGAATATCAGGATAGTTAGTAAAAGGTGGCCAATAATTTGCAGGTGCTATTGAAATAGTTCCTTTTACATTTAGACCCATTTCTTTTAAAATTTCATATCCTAGAAATAGATTTTGTCCACCTCTTGAATGCCCTACAAGAATAATATTATTAAAATCAATTTTATCTTTCATTTCAAAAGCGTAAGGATTACTATCATTATTAACACTATTTATAAGAGCTTGTAAATGTTTTTTTAATATTTTACGAAATAAAGCTTTTTGAGCTTCATAGAGTGCAGTTCTATCAGATTCCAAAGTTTCTAAAGAATATACTGGGGTTAAATTCAGCCCGAGTGATACAAATCCTTCATTGGCTAATGCTTTCATATTATCTGAAAAGCCAAGATCATAATAGGTTGATAGGCTGTTTCTTAGATAGGAACCATGGAGAAAAATGACAAGAGGTAGTTTTTGACCAGAAGGAACACAAACTGAACCTGTATAATCATAGGTTATATGTTTTAAAGCATCTTCTGAACTAGATGTTTCATATATATTGTTAGGTAGTGTATATTCATCGGTACCTAAATTATAAACCGCGATATCAGTATAATGATACTTCGGAGGGATAACAATAAACGTATCTATAAGCCCAGAGTCTACAGTTTCCAATGTATTCATTAACTCTAAGACAACAAAAGGTACATAGATTTGATTATTGTCTTTATAATATTTAGGTTCTATTAAATTCCCATTTACCTTAATTTGGTTAGTATCTTTATCAAAAATTAGGATATCTTTTTCAGTGTCATGCGAAATAATATATTGAAATGTCATAGAATCTGAAGGGGAGGATTTAACGCCGCCTAGTTTTTCCATAATAGGATCTAGGGGAAAATAGGTTATACCCCATCCATCAGTAAATGTTTCAAAGCTTTCACCACTGATGAATAAAGAAGCATGCGTTTTAGAAGGTAAAAATATTGTGAGAGTGACGATGCTTAATAAAAGAATTAATAGGCGTGGAATTTTTTTAAACATTTTTTCTCCTTTCATATATAACTCATAATGAGTTAAATTACTAGCAGTCAATATAAAAATTCTACATTTCTTCTAATATTATAAATGATGCACGTATAGGCAAATTTATATACATCTATCCTATGGGATGGGCAGAAAACGTCAGTTAAGTAAAAATAGATTATGGTATAATATATAAAATTAACTATTATGAAGGAGAACAAGGTGGGGAAATAGGCCTAAATTTATAGATTTTGTCCTGAAAAAACTGATTATATAATGTTTGAAGTTATGGAGTGTTTAGTAGGAATAATAAATTTGTTGGGTAAGTTTTGATACATCTTTTTGTGTGTAATAAGTGTGTAGTAAAAATAAAAATGTGTAATGTGTATTGTTAGATTAGATGTTGGAAAATGAATGGGAGTATTGGGAATAAAGGGTTTGGAAGATGTTTTGGAATGGATAAAAAACTAATTCTACGAATCAGAATGTCGTGGGTTCGAATCCTACCGCGTGTGTTCTATAAAAAGAGGTAAGCATTGAGTATCAAAAGATACAGTGCTTACCTTTTTTTTGTTTATTTTAAAATATTTTTCCTATATAAAGCAAAGTTTTTTCAAACCTTTTGCATGGGTAGTACACTATATATATGTAACGAATTATTAAGGAGAAGAAGAATGGAGAAAATGCAGGCAGATTCTATCATTGAATATTATATGAGACCTATGTACGGTTTTGCACTTAAAAAGATGGGAAATCTAGCAGAAGCAGAGGAGTTAGCAGCACAAATTATTTTAGAGGTTTATCAAGTACTGTGTTATAAGGAAGATTTTATTGATATAAACAACTATGTATCTAAAATTGCACACAATGTTTGGGTAAGATATTTAAAAGAAAAAACAAAGAAAAAATGTGAGACTACGTTAGAAGACCCATTAATGAGTAACTGTGCAGAAGAGATATACAAGAAAATGATAGATGAGGAGACGAAAGGTCTATTAAGACGAGAGATTGCATATCTATCTAGGCAGCAAAGAAATATAATTGTTGATTATTACTATAAAAGAAAGTCAATAAAAGAGATTGCAAGTGAAATGGATTTATCTGAAGGTACAATAAAGTGGAATCTTTTTGATATAAAGAAGGAGTTGAAGGTGGGAATGAGAGCAATACGAACGGTGGGGAGTTTAGGAATTAATCCTATTAGATTTGCGTCTATGGGGCATAGCGGGATACCAGGTGAAAGAGGAGATACAAGGGATTTTTTAAGTAAAGTCATCACACAAAATATAGCTTATGCAGCGTATCATGAGCCACGAAGTATTAAAGAAATTGCGGAAGAATTAGGGGTATCCCCTGTATTTATAGAAGATGAAATCCATACACTTGAAGAATATGGATTTATGGAACGACTTCCCGGGGGGAAATACAGAACGCAAATCGTTATTGAAGACCCTCTATTAAGTGAAAAAGAAGCAATACATGAATTAAACAAAAAATATGCAAAGATTTTTTATGAGAAATATTACAAAGAGCTTCTGAGTTTAGAAGATAAAATTAATCAAATTGGGTTTTACTACCCTGATCAGGACTATAATTGTTTATTATGGACACTTATTCCTTATGTTGCACAATTTTTGAATTTTAAAGAGGATGAAAGGATTAAAGATGAGGACGTACTTATATATAGAAAAGATGGAGGTAAATATATTGCTATAGCAAGGATTGATAAAGCTTTAGAAGTAAATTATGATGAACAAAAATATATAAGTATGTATATGGGGAGAGGGAGTGAAGATGAAAAGAAAGTACAAGGATGGCAAGTATGGACCTTTTGGAGTGGAAGGAATGGAGGATGGAGAGATAACAAATATAGTGATTATGTAAGTATGATGTATTTCATAAAGGGTAAACTTGTTGAAAATGAAGTAACGGAAGAAGTTTATAGCCGTTTAATAGAAAAGGAGTATTTAATACAGGAAGATCATGGATACAAAGTTAATATCGTATACTTTGAAAATAAAAATCAAGTTGAAAAATTAGAAAGCATTTTACCTAGACCCTCAGATGAGATTAGACAATTAAGTTTAGAATATGAGCAGCAGATTTATGAAATAAAGAGAAGGGGCTATCCTTCACATGTGCATAAGGCATTAAGAAGTTTAACGCAAGAATCAATTGTAAGAAACCTAATTCCTTATGTATTAGAAGAAATGCTTCAACAAGGTGTTTTAAGATTGCCAACGGAAAAGCAGAGGAAGGGTATATCAACTATTTTATTTTTAGGATAATGCTTTAAGGAAGAGATAATAAATGATAAAAGGAGATTTTATGAAAAGAGAAGTGTCTAAGTATACAACTTGGCAAAATGTAGTTTATGTTATTCAAGGAGCCTGGAAATATGATAAGAAGGTATTTGGTTATTTCGGAGTATATACTTTCTTAGCGTCTATTCAACCCTTCATACTTATCTTCTTTCCAAAATGGATTTTAGAAGAGTTATTAGGTGCTAAAAGGCTAGAGCAATTAGTAGCGTTACTTGTTTCATTCTTTTTAGTTGCAGCTGTAGTAGGTTTTTTTACAACATGGTTAAGAAGCCTTTATTTTCCCCACATGATAAAGATTCGATTTGAATTTATTAGGAAGCATCAAAAGAAGTGTATGATGACTAATTTTAAAAATACTGAGGATTCAGACTTCCTAAATGATATGGAAACTGCTTTTAGATGTTTAGGAAGTAATGATATAGGTATAGAAGGCATGCTTCATAAGTTATTTGCATTAGTAGGAAATTTAATTGCTTTAGGTGGTTATGTCACTATTATAGCTACACTAAACATATGGGTACTCCTTTACCTTGTTGTTAATGTAATTATCTCCTATTTTATTACCTTGAGAGTTAAAAAATATGAACATGACCAGAAAGATATTATTTCTGAAAATGATAGAAGGTCTAATTATTTGTATCATGTTATGTATGATTTTTCATATGGTAAAGAACTAAGGTTGCTAGGTATTAGAGACTGGATTGCTGAAAGATTTGTGGAGTATAAAAATAGGAGATTAACCATACATAAGAAGATTAAATGGAAGTATTTTAATGTAGGATTAGTAGATATTAGTTTATTAGTTATTAGAGAAGTCGTAATCTACAGTTACTTGATTTATTTAGTAATGAATAAGCAAATTTCTATTCCGGATTTTACAATGTATTTTACAACGGTAGCAGGGTTTGCTGGATGGATGACGATGATGATGAAAGATTTAGCCTATATGAGAGCACAAAATCTTAATATCTGTGATTACAGAAGTTTTATTGAGAAAGAAGAAGAGGTAGAGCAAACATATAAAATGTCTGTGCCAGAAGGACCTTATACCTTTGAATTTAGAGATGTATCTTTTAAATATCCTAATAGTGAAAAGTATGTTTATAAGCATTTAAACTTAATCATTCACTCCGGAGAAAAATTAGCTATAGTGGGACATAATGGGGCTGGAAAAACAACTTTTGTTAAATTGTTATGTAGGCTTTATGATGTAACAGATGGAGAAATTTTATTAAACGGCATAAATATTAAGTGTTTTGATAAACAAGAGTATTATAAAAAGTTCTCTGTAGTATTCCAAGAGATTAAGACACTAGCATTTTCAGTAGCAGAAAATGTTGCATTGCAAGAAAAGGAGCATATTAATTATGCCAAAGTTGCTCAGGTATTAGAAGAAGCTGGAATGAGTAAAAAAATAGAAAGTCTCAAAAGAGGTGTACATACGGCTATCCAAAAGATTTTAGATGATGAAGGGATTGAATTATCAGGAGGAGAGAATCAAAAGATTGCTATCGCTAGAGCACTCTATAAAAATGGGGAAATTATGATTCTTGATGAGCCAACTGCAGCATTAGATGCATTAGCAGAACATGAGATTTATATGAATTTTAATCAAATGGTACAGAATAAAATCGCTATTTATATCTCACACCGACTAGCTTCTACACAGTTCTGTGATCGAATAGCCATGTTTGAACAAGGTAAGCTTGTAGAATATGGTACACATGATGAATTGATGGAGCTTAATGAAAAATACGCAGATATGTTTGCTGTTCAAGCTAAATATTATCAAGAGGAGGGTGCGTGAGGATGAAGAAGTGGGATATGAAAGGACTTAAAGGGGATATTAGGATAATCAGCTATTTTTTAAAGCTTGTAAACACTATTTTGCCAAGTTATATACCGCTTATAGTCATTGCAGCTTTCTTTAAAGCTATAGCACCTTTTATTAATATTGTAATGCCTAAATTTATCCTAGATGAGTTAATGGGACAACAAAGAATACACGTATTTGCTCTTTTGGTAGGGGGAGTAGTTATTGGAAATGGTGTATTTAATTTGATCAATAGTTTTTTTGCAACTAAAGTAGATATTGCTAATTCAAAATTAGTGAATGGATTTGAGTTGCACTTAGGAAGGCATATTATGAGTATGGATTTCGAGAGCTTAGAAAATCATAAGATTTTAAATCTTAAGGATCAGGCTTTATTCCCTATTACGAATCAAGGAGTCCTCTGGAGAATGATAGGGGGATTCATTAACCTATTACAAATTGTATTAACGCTTATAGGGTTAGTAGCTCTTATATCTACAATCAATATAGGATTAGTAGGTGTTATTATAGGTATTGTACTTATTAACTCTTTTATTTTTAAAAGACTACAGGCTCTTCAGTTTAAATTTAATCAAGAACTTATTCCTTTAAATAGAGGATTTAGTTACTATGCCTCCTTAGCCTCAGACTTTTCTATGGGAAAAGATGTGAGAATTTATAATATGCCTCCTTACATTTTAAGTAAGATAGATGAGTTTAACGAAAAAAGTTTAGACGGTTTCAAAAAAGTATTTGGAATGCAGGGTAAATATGAGGGAATATCAAATATCAACTTACAGTTTCAGATGATTATTGTATACACCTATATGGTGTGGAAAGTTTTTAAAGGAGCTATAAGCGTAGGAGATTTTACTATGTATATTTCAGCTACTAATAATTTTTCAACGCAAGTATCACAACTTTTAACTCAGTTTATTGAAATCAGGCAAATGTGTAGATATCTTGACCTTTATTTACAATTTGAGGCCTTGCCAATTAAGGTACAGAAAGGTAGTAAAGAAATAGAAGCATTGAGTAGCGTAAACATTGAATTCAAAAATGTATGGTTTAAATATCCCCAAGCTAAAGATTATACCTTAAAAGATGTTTCATTAACTTTAAATAGTGGAGAAAAAATGTCTATTGTTGGACAAAATGGAGCAGGAAAAACTACTTTTATCAAATTACTTTGTAGGCTTTATGAGCCTGAAAAAGGAGAAATTTTAATAAATGGAGTCAATGTGAAGGAGTATGCTTTTGATGAGTATACAAAATTATTATCAGTTGTATTCCAAGACTATAAACTTTTTTCATTCACAATCAAAGAGAATATGGCTTTCAATCAAGCTTGTAATCAAGAAGAACTAGAGATAGCCCTCCAAAAATCTGGAGTAAGAGATAAAGTGGCAAGTCTAGATAAAGGAGTAGAGACTTCGCTTTATAAAAATTTTGATAAAGAAGGAACCGAGCTTTCGGGTGGAGAAATGCAGAAATTAGCTATAGCAAGGGCTATTTATAAAAATGCACCAATTGTAGTATTAGATGAACCAACAGCGGCGTTAGATCCTTATGCAGAGTATGAAATCTATGCTAAGTTCAACGAACTAGTAAAAAATAAAACAGCTATTTATATTTCTCATAGATTATCAAGTTGCAGATTTTGTGACAAGATAGCTGTATTTGATAATGGAAGACTAATCGAACAAGGTACACATACAGAGTTAAAAGAACAAGATGGTAAGTATGCTCAGATGTGGAAAGCACAAGCACAGTATTACGTATAAAGAGACTAAGAAAAAACATTTTTAGTTCAAAATTAAACTATGTTTATGAATAGAATAAATCTCTATATAATTGAAAGTATATGCTTTATAATAAGCTGATATTTTAGATTAATAGAGTGGGGGAAAGGTATGAAATGGAAGCAAGTCGATAGAAATAGGCTATTGTATATGATGTTAGTTGCAATGGTTATGGTGCTAGGTATTTTATCAAGAAAAGTAGAGGGGCTACCAATATTGATAGTGGCCTATGCAGGAGATACCTTATGGGCTATGATGGTTGTCTTAGGGTTAGCGTTTCTATTTAAACGAAAGTCTACAGTATGGATAGCATTAGGTGCACTTATTTTCTCTTTTGGCATTGAAGTAAGTCAGTTATATCATGCACCATGGATTGATGCAATAAGGGCTACTACATTAGGGGGACTAATACTTGGCTATGGTTTTTTATGGAGTGATTTAACATGTTATACGGTAGGCACTATTTTAGGGAGCCTATTAGACTACGGTATAGGTATGATGCAAAGCAAGAAATAAAAAGTATAAAATTTTTATAAAAAAATCAGGGAAAAATACCTACATAGGACTATATAGTATATGTAAGCAGTAAAACATATCCTAGGTCGTTTAAATGCTTATAGTAATGTAAGGGAGTAGATATAGATTTAGTCCCCCTTCTAAATTCAAATCTACTACCTTGCAAAACCTTAGAGCTTTACAGTGGCAATAATGCTCTAAAGGTGTAGTACCCAAAAGCAAAGTGCTTATAAGAGTTTATAAAGATGCTCCCAATAAAGAAGTTATGGCTTATCTTGAAGTAGGGGTATATGTTCTACGTGCTACCTCCTCGCCTTGGCGTGATATATGCAGTGGCATCCCTTTCACCAATAGGGACGGACAAGACCCACTTAGTGCCTATACGCTACCTATAGAAAAACCTTTTACTTCTTAATAGGTGAATCTAATGAGCTTAAAAAGCCAAGCTTATTTGCCACCATAAAAGCTCGGTAAATACAGTTATTTTAAGGGGGAACTGTATTTACTGAGCTTTTTGTGCTTAAAAAACTAGTTGGGTGACCTGATGTACATCTACAGTATGAGAAGGTGAGAGAAAGATAATACCGAAGTAGGTACTTATAAGGCTAGAACTTCTATTGAGGTAGTAGCCACGGTTAAAACAAGTGTAAATAGCAGTTTTACAACAGATTTTATATAATACATAACCTTCTCTGACGTCTTTTTCAAGTAATATTAATGCAGATGGGTAATCGAGAGTGTGAAAGAACTAGGGGGGGCATATTTTTATCCTGTAAGAACATCTCTTCGAGGTATAATTTACAAAACTTTCTATGGGGAAATATGTCTTCTTTTATCATAAATATGATATAATAAAAAAGCTATTAATAAATAGTAATAGTACAAGGACTTAGTGAGTTTAGCAGAGCGGAAAAGGAAGGATTTAGACTATGAGTACATATGGTTATTCAAGAAGAGTACACAATAAGAATAATGGTAAAAAAGTAGCTGCTATAATATTTGGAGTAGCTGTAATAGCTTTTGTTATTGTAGGAGGAAAGACCTACTTTATGAATAAAAAAGTTAATGATACTAAAGAAGCTTTAACCCGTGTCGAAGAAGAGACAATCAAATTACAAGAAGAGATACAAGCACTAGGTGGCAAAATTGAAGGTTTAGAGAAAGAGTCAGAGAAGTTAGAATCAATCTTATGGCGTTTCGAGCCGATTGTAATTCCAGATAGTATGAAATAATAAATGTAATGAGAAAGATTAGGTGAGAGAGAAATGACAAGAAAAAATAATGGGATAGGGATTGTGGTCTTGTTTGTAGTATTATCTATTGGCCTCTTAGGTAGTACAGGGTGGTTAATGACAAAAGGTAAGGGTCAAAAAGAAGTTCTAAAAGACGTACAGGAAGAACTTCAAACTGCAGAGGCTGCTAAAGCTAATTTAGAGCTTCAACTACAAGAACTTAATACTAAAAACGATCAATTAGCAAAACAGATTGAAGAACTTAATCTAGAAATTAAAGATTTAGAAACAAGTGGCATGAACCTTTCAGATTTACTTGTTGAAGAAGAAAATAAAAAAATAGCCTATTTAACATTTGATGATGGTCCAAGTGCTAATACAGTTAAAATCTTAGACTTCTTAAAGGCTAATAATATTAAAGCGACATTCTTTGTATTAGAGAAGCAAGGATATGATGATTTATATAAACGTATTGTAGATGAAGGTCATGCTATTGCTATTCACTCTAGTACACATGATTATGCAGAGATTTATAAAAACGTGGATGCTTTCATGGCAGATGTAAAAAGTTTATCTGACCATATTAAAGACTTAACTGGGGTAGAAACGAAACTTTTACGTTTCCCAGGTGGATCTAATAACCGTGTAAGTCATCGTTATGGCGGTAGTGACATTATGACAAAAATTATCCCTACTGTAGAAGGAGCAGGCTATGTATACTATGATTGGAACGTAGATTCTCAAGATGCTGCCAAAGGGTTACAAGATACTCAAGTTATCGTAGACTCAGTACTTAGCCAAGCTAAACACAACAATAATGCAGTAATCTTAATGCATGATGCTGCAGCAAAAACAACTACTGTAGAAGCACTCCCTGCTATTGTAGAAGGACTTAAAGAGCAAGGCTTTGTATTTGATGCTTTAACAACTGAATCAGAACCAGTTAAATTTAAATAAAAAATCGCCCTTAAATTAAGGGCGATTTTTTGATTCCGTTATTTATAATGTAAATGTATAGAATGCATAAAATGCATAGGTTATAAATTATAATATAGATTTAGGATCAGTGCAAGACTCTTTTCGTTTCGACATTGAAAGTATTATACTGTATTTTTTGGCTATTTAGATTAAAAGATTACTTATAAAGGTTATGAATAAATTTAATAAATTTGTCTAAACTAAGATTGCTAGAAGAATAAGAAGGAGTGTGTTGTTATGAGGCAGTTTGAATGTAAGAATTGTGGGTATGACATGACAGGCATTGAACACCTTACTAATACTATGAACTCTACCTTCTATCCAGGCGTAGATAATACTTTTATGGATGTAGTAGGGCTTTATAATAGTCAGTTCAATAATTCAGTAAGATGTCCTAACTGCGGACAGGTAGGCAGATGGGTAAAACATTAATAGATAGTAGAAGAGCTACCTTTATTTTCTAGGTAGTTCTTTTTTATGACTTATGCTATAGTAAGTATGAAATATAGAAAAATTTCATACAATGTATCAAGTCATTTACTTGCACTTGTAAGATGTGCTCATGTATAATGAAATAATAACATATGGAGAGGAGGCTGGTTATGGAATCTCCACTAAAAGCAATAGGGTTTACCCAAGTAAATGAGAAAGAAATGATGGAAGACATTTTAGAGGAACTTTTAAGTAATCCTACAAAACAAGAAGCTATTCAGCTTAGCGCTAAACAGATATTAGCAGAGTACATGAAAGAGATAGCAGAAAATACATATGTTATGGCGCGTGTTTGCGTTAACAAATCTTCGAAGGAACCTAAGATTCAAGTGTTTAGCTGTGATGCTTATGTTGAAGCGAACACTGCTCTTGATGTAGAGGATGTAGAGGTAGAGGGATTTGATGATGGAGACGGCGGAGACCAAAGCTATTATGTAGTTTGTGAAGAGCGAGAGACAGCTATGCAGATTGTTTTCTGGCTTCAAAATGTAGTGGAATATTTAGAGGCACGCAAGAAAAACTTAACATGTTCACAGGTTAATATAGTAGGTATTGCTTCAGAAGGTACAATTGTATTGCCGATAGAAAAAGATGAAGAAGAAGAGCAGATGGAAAAGGAAGAACGTGAGAAACTGCGTCTTATTCTTCAACAGATGAAAAATGGTGATGAAGAAGCTAAGGAAATTCTTGAAAAAGAAGAGAAGGAGTTAGATGACCAGCTTAAAGAACGTTTAAGAGAAGAAGACTTTTTAAGTGTAATGAGCGGTTATTTTATTCCAGAGACAATAGATGAAGCAACTTATGCAGTGCTTGGTGAAATCTTAGAGATTAAAGAACGTATAAATAATCAAACAGATGAGAAGATGTATATCTTTTCACTAGATGTAAATGACCTTAACTTAGAAGTTGTTATCAGCCAAAGAGAACTTATAGGTATGCCAAGTGTAGGTATGCGCTTTATGGGTACTTGCTGGATACAAGGCAAAGTGATTATGAGTTAAGAATGGGAGCTGCCTTTTGGCAGCTTTTTTATATGAAATATAATTACACTTAAGTTTAATTAACCTACTTGACGAATGAGAAGTAAAGGCGTAATATAAAAGAGATTATACGTTTCCGTAGCTCAGTAGGATAGAGCGACCGCCTCCTAAGGTTACGTTACAACGCTCACCTTGGAAAAACCTTAGTTGGGAGCTGAGTCCGATAATTACGGAGGCTGACAAAAAAATTAAATACGTCCCAATAGCTCAGTTGGATAGAGCACACGCCTCCTAAGCGTGGGGTCGGAGGTTCAAGTCCTCTTTGGGACGCCAGCTAACAACGCCGAAAGCCTTTGTTTTCAAGGGTTTTCGGCTTTTTTTATCAAATCCCGTTGTGATTACGGAAATTGAATTATGGTTCCGAATTTCACTTTCAAATTCTGATTTTTGACAAGCCCTAAAAAATCGAACTGCTGTGATAAGACAAAAATTTCTGCTAATCATTAGCAGAAAAAGGGCCGTTTTTGCTAATGAAAATGCCCTTCCAGCTAATTAGGCGAAAAATCGTGCTCAAAACCTTGCTAATACAAAAGGCGGATGTTCCGAGTGCTAAGCCGTTATAAGAAATAAAATTGAATATTACCATGTACATAGAGCGTCTATTTGCCCCTGTATCGGGGATGGATAGACGCTCTTTTTTTATGCCCAAAATTCATGGGTAAATCTGAAAGATTGGAGGTTTGATTTTTGAGTAAAATCGTCTATTCCCCAGACAAGCCAAACGACTGCCGTTACTGTCATTTTTGGAAAAACAATAAAACGGGCTGCTGTCTGGGCGAAGAAAATTGTTACTACTTAATCTCCGTACCCCCAAAGCCGAAGTCGGAATGTGAAGGTTGTCCTTATGGGCGGGATCATCCCTGCATCGGCTGGTGTACCAGGAAGATTATGAAGGAAGTGGGGGTGCGTTGATATGTATGAGTATGAACGCAATCGCCGTGACAAGCCGAAATGTTGCAAAGACTGCGAGTATTATCAACCCCGATGGAAGTACCGCTTCTGCTATTTTGTCAGATGTCCGTATAAACTGAAGGATACGACTTTCCGCAGAACCCCTCTGAAAAAAGAGTATTTCCCGCAGAAAGAGGTGGTGAGGATGAGTGACGTATGATTATTTCTATGGGCAGCAGGCGGAGATGTTCGCATTCTACCGTGTTCCGAAGGTGCTGTTCACCGAGGATTGCTTCTGGAATGTATCAACCGATGCCAAGCTGCTTTACGGTATTCTGCTTGACCGCATGAACCTCTCAGCCCGGAACGGTTGGCTGGACGAGGAAGGCCGTGTCTATATCATATTCACCATAGAAGAAATCAAAGGTGCGTTAGGCTGTGCTGAAAAGAAAGCGGTGAAGCTGCTGGATGAGCTGGAAAAGAAATGCGGTCTGATAGAACGCAAGCGACAGGGACTTGGGAAACCGAACCTGATATATGTAAAGAACTTCATTTCCGGTTCTGTGGAAAGACAATTCTTGAATTGTCAAAAGGACAATTCTGGAGTTGTCAAAAACACAATTCAAGAACTGTCAAAAGCACAAGGTAATAATACTGATACTAATTATATTGATTTTAGTGATACTGATCCTTTCTTTCCTTCCGGTTTTTGTGGAAAGGAAGTCGATGAGACTGACGAATTTACCCGATATTATCAGTATTTTTATGAACAGCTTTCTATGGACTATCTGAAACAGGATTATCCGTATGACCATGAGATACTCGATCTAATTCTGCATTTGATTATTGAAGTCATGTGCAGTAATCGGAAGCAAATACGAATTGCCAGTGATGATAAGCCCATTGAAATTGTCAAAAGCAGTTTTATGAAGCTGGATTCTGAACACATCAGATTTGTAATGAGTTCTTTCAAAGAGAACACAACCGATGTTCGCAATATCAAGCAGTATTTACTTGCTTCGATATACAATGCCCCCTACACCATAAGCGCCCACTATGACGCAAAGGTCAGGCATGATATGGCTTCGGGGAAACTTGGAGGGAGGTGGTAATCAATGCAGTATACACAGAATAGAAAGCGAGGTGAAGATATTTGTCGAAAAAAGCAACCGTCATTGCCGTAGTCAACCAGAAAGGCGGCACGGGCAAGACCACAACCACGGAAAATTTGGGTGTGGGACTGGCAATGGAGGGCAAAAGGGTTCTGCTGGTAGACACAGACCCGCAGGCTTCTTTAACAGTCAGTCTGGGAAATCCGTACCCGGATACCTTATCTCCCACCCTTTCCGACATGATGGGAAAGATTATGATGGAAAAGCCGATTGCCCCCGGCGAAGGCATTCTTCATCACCCGGAAGGTGTGGACTTGATGCCCGCCAATATTGAACTGTCAGGCTTAGAGGTTTCCCTGGTCAATGCCATGAGCCGGGAGACCATTCTCCGTCAGTACTTGGATACGGTCAAGCAGAATTATGACTACATTCTTCTGGACTGTATGCCCTCCTTGGGTATGCTGACAGTCAATGCTTTGGCAGCTGCCGACAATGTGCTGATACCGGTTCAGGCGGCATATCTTCCGGCAAAGGGCTTGGAACAGCTGCTGGAAACCATCAACAAGGTCAGACGGCAGATTAACCCCAAATTGAAAATCGAGGGTATTCTTCTGACGATGGTAGACAGCAGAACCAATTATTCCAAGGACATCAGCAATCTGATCCGGGAAAGTTATGGAGGAAAGCTGAAAGTCTACAAGACAGACATTCCACGTTCTGTTCGTGCAGAGGAAATCAGTGCCGAAGGAGCCAGTATCTTTAAGCACGATCCCAAAGGCAAAGTGGCTGATGCCTACCGGGTTCTGACAAAGGAGGTGTTAAAAAATGCAGAAAAAAGGCGCAAACATCAGCTTGAAGGGGTACGATGATATTTTCTCTACCGACCAGTCACGAGCCGAAGCCCAGCAGGAGCGGGTACAGGAAATCCCGCTTTCTGAGTTGCACCCCTTTGAGGGACATCCCTTCCGGGTGGTAGACGATGAGGATATGATGAAAACGGTTGAGAGTGTTCGTGACTTCGGCGTTCTCACCCCGGCGATTGTCCGTCCCGACCCGGATGGCGGTTATGAGATTATCTCCGGTCACAGGCGACACCGTGCATCAGAGCTTGCCGGGAAAGAAACCATGCCTGTTATCGTCCGTGATTTGGATGATGATGCCGCCATAATTTTAATGGTGGATGCGAATTTACAGCGAGAAACCATTCTGCCAAGTGAGCGAGCTTTTGCTTATAAGTTGAAGTTAGACGCAATGCGACATCAGGCAGGCAGACCGTCCGAAAAAAATTATTCCCAAGTTGGGAATAATTTTGGAAAGACTTCAAGTGAGGAAATGGCGGAGGAACTTGGCACAAGTAAAAACCAGATTTTCCGCTATATCCGTCTGACAGAGCTTATTCCTGAAATTCTGGATATGGTGGATAACGGTCAGATTAAATTCAATCCTGCTGTGGAACTTTCCTATCTGGCAAGAGAAGAACAGCAGGATTTTCTTTCTGCTATGGACTATGCCCAGGCTGCTCCTTCTCTTTCACAGGCACAGAGAATCAAAAAACTGGCACAGGAGGGCGAGTGTACTCTGGATGCCATGTGCGAGATTATGAATGAGGTCAAAAAGGGCGAGCTGGACAGGGTGACATTCAAAACGGACTCCCTGCGGAAATACTTCCCGAAGTCCTATACCAGCAAGCAGATGGAGGATAAAATCATTCAGCTGCTGGAGCAATGGCAGAAGAAACGAGAGAAATCTATGGAAAGGTAAGGTGAATCCCGATGTTTAACGAAAGAGAAATGAGCAAAGCAATCGACTGGCTGTTTGAGCTGTTTTCTCCCGAAGATTATGAGGGGTATGATGAAGATGAGATCGGCTATGCCGGTGGTTTGTGTCTGCCGGAGGTTTGCACCGCATTGAGAGGTGCGGCACAGACGGTATATCAGTATTCCGTAGCCGGTGGCTATGAGAAATGCTTCAATTACCGTGGCATGGAACTGTTTGACCAGCGTGCCTGCCTCATTATTTCCGATGTGGAACAGGCGGTTTTGGATGAAATCAAAACCACCTATGAAACCGAATTGTGGCTTATGGAGGATATGAACTTTGCCATTGTCCGCTGTGTGTCAATGCTGATCGGGTCTGACGATACCGGCTATGTGACGGAGTACCGGGCTTTCAAAAAGATTTTGAAAAGTGCGGAGGATTTGTTCTTTTCCCCAGAGGAACTGATCGAGGAACTGGAATCTATGTGTATCCCCCAGTGGGAACATGAAGCGACTATTTATGAACTGTAACAGGTTCATGGATGGTCGCTTTTCTTATATCTGAGGAAATGGAGGTAATGAAGTTTGAAGGAATATGATGTAAAGATCACCGAGACACTGGAAAAGACGGTAACGGTGGAAGCCAAGTCCCGTGCTGATGCAGAAGAACAGGTCAGATCAGCCTACTACAATTCCGAGTACATTCTGGACTCCGAGAACTTTACCGGCGTCGAGTTTGGCACTACGGAGGAACGAGAAATTCAGCAGGAACAGGCTGAGACAATGACGGTTCTTCTGGTAAAGCCCCACATGTATCCCCAGCAGGTTCAGATCGGCTGCGATTTGGAGGATTTGCAGAAAGCTGTCGGTGGCGACATTGAAGCTGTTTACCCTTTTAATGAGCCTGTCGCATTGGTGATGCACGATGAGGGAAAAATCATGGGGAAAGACCTGAATCGTGCGCTGCGGGACGGAGACGGCGAGATCTACGACATCATCGCCGGTGACTTTCTGGTTGTCGGTTTGGGCGAGGAGGATTTTTCCTCCCTTTCCCCGGAGCTGATGAAGCAGTTTGAAGAACACTTCCATCAGCCTGAAACCTTCGTCCGCATGGGGCGCAGTATCATGGCTTTGCCGTTGCCCGATGATATGGTCAAAAAAGAAGATGCGCCTATCAAGGCTGACCCCACCCCACGCAAGAGCAGCCCTGATCGAGATGCGCTGTAAGGAGGCATCATGGAAGGAAGCTCAACGATTGCAGAGCTGATGGAACGCCGCAGGATACAGGCAGGAGCCAAGGAGTACAAGGGACACACCTATATGGACCTGGCAAGATTCGATGAAGCCACAAAGCATATGATTATCTTTGATGTGCTGACCAACGAATCTCCTGTTGGCTGGAAAGGTGAAAGAAACCGTTTGTATCTGAGTGAAGCCGGGTATCAGAAAGCTCTGGACAACCAGAAAGCCGGGAACATCAAGATTATCAGCCATGCCAATGTCGCCAGAGGAAATCTGTATTACGACCGCAGAGATATGGCACGATGATGTTCACTCTACTGCTTGCAGGAGGTGATGATTCATGCAGGAAGAAGTTGAAAACAGGACGATAAATCTGGCAATCAGCACGACACGGCTGACTGCTCGAAGTATCATTGCCGGTATTCGCAAATATTTGCAGCACCGGGAAAAGGTCAAGGCGAGAAAACGAACCAGAGATACGGCGGTTCACGGAAAACAGTCCGTGAAGCAGCTGCTGGGACAGAATCAGGGTGCCACCAATGTGGAAATTGATAAGGATGGCATCCGGGATTTTGAAAGGCTCGCCAGGAAATACGGCGTGGACTTTGCCGTGAGAAAAGATAAGTCCGTTGATCCTCCCCGTTATCTGGTATTTGTCCGTTCCAAGGATGCAGATGCCCTGGATGCTATCTGCAAGGAACATCAGGCAAGGTCATTGACGAAGGATAAGAAACCGAGCGTTCTGGCACAGCTGAAGAAGTTCAAAGAGATGGTAGCAGCTATCCCCAGGAAGGTTCGGGAAAAGAAACAGGAGCGTGATTTGTGATGAACAGAATCAATCTGAAAAAGCTCCTGATTCTGAACATCCCGTATATTCTGGTGGGATTGTTTGCAACGAATTTTGGAGAAGCATGGCGGTTGGTTGAGGGTGCAGATTCTTCTGCAAAAATCCTCAGCTTTTTTTATGCCCTTCCGGTTGCTCTGGGCAACCCGATTCCCAGCTTTCATCCGCTGGATTTGCTGGTGGGAATTGCCTGTGGCGCAGGGCTTCGGCTTGCGGTTTATCTGAAAAGCAAAAACGCCAAGAAGTACCGGCACAATGTGGAGTATGGTTCTGCCCGTTGGGGTACAGTCAAAGACATTGAACCGTTCACTGCTCCAAAGTTTGAGGACAACATCATCCTGACGAAAACGGAACGGCTGATGATGTCCAACAGACCGAAGAATCCTGCCAATGCCAGAAACAAGAATGTTCTGATTATCGGAGGTTCAGGTTCAGGAAAAACAAGGTTCTGGCTGAAACCGAATCTTCTCCAGATGCACTCCAGCTATGTAGTTACTGACCCGAAAGGCAGCATTGTCATCGAGTGCGGCCATGCTTTGTTGAAGCATGGCTATAACATCAAGATTTTCAACACCATCAACTTTAAGAAGTCGATGCACTACAATCCGTTCGCCTATATCCATTCAGAAAAAGACATTCTGAAGCTGGTGACGACATTGATTGCCAATACCAAAGGCGACGGGAAAGCCGGTGACGAGTTCTGGACGAAAGCAGAAACCCTTTTATACTGCGCCCTGATTGGGTATATCCACTATGAAGCGCCGGTTGAGGAACAGAACTTCTCCACTTTGATTGAGTTCTTAAACGCAATGGAGGTGCGTGAGGACGATGAGGAGTTCCAGAATCCGGTTGATCTGATGTTTGAAGCTCTGGAAAAGAAAAAGCCAAATCATTTTGCAGTTCGCCAATATAAGAAGTACAAGCTGGCTGCCGGCAAGACAGCTAAGAGTATCTTGATTAGCTGTGGTGCGAGGCTTGCTCCCTTTGATATTCAGGAAGTCCGGGACATTACAGCCTATGACGAATTGCAGTTGGATACCCTCGGAGACAAGAAAACAGCACTGTTCCTGATTATGTCGGACACAGATGCGACTTTTAATTTCCTGATCTCCATGATTTATACCCAGCTGTTCAACCTGCTCTGCGAAAAAGCAGATGATGTGTATGGTGGCAGACTGCCGGTTCATGTGCGCTGTCTGATTGACGAAGCAGCAAATATCGGTCAGATTCCCAATCTGGAAAAGCTGGTTGCGACCATCCGGAGCCGTGAAATCTCCGCCTGCCTTGTCCTTCAGGCACAGTCTCAGCTGAAAGCCATTTATAAGGACAACTCGGACACCATTATTGGCAACATGGATTCCCGTATTTTCCTCGGCGGTTCTGAACCGACCACGTTGAAAGAACTGAATCAGGCACTTGGGAAAGAGACCATCGACACCTACAACACCTCAAATACCAGAGGTAACAGCCCGTCCTACGGCATGAATTATCAGAAGCTGGGGAAAGACCTTGCTACTGTGGATGAGCTGGCAGTTCTGGATGGTGGTAAGTGCATCTTGCAGCTGCGTGGTGTGAGACCGTTTCTGTCTGACAAGTACGATCTGACACAGCATCCGAACTATAAGTACACATCAGACTTCGACAAAAAGAATGAGTTCAACATCGAACAGTTTCTGAGTCGTAGATTGAAATTAAAGGCAGGTGATGAATTTGTAGTAGTCGATGCCGATTAAAGGAGGGTCTTAATGGAAAAAACTCCCCAATTCAATATTGAGGAAACATTCTGTGAATACCTGTCCAAGTATTACAGAGGTTCCAACAATCCGGTTTCAAGTAAAACGCTTGAAGCCGTTTTTCATGTAAAAGGGTCAGAAATCAGAAGAATCGTCAATTCCCTGCGAAGCAAAGGTGAACCTATTTGCAGCGATTATGATGGCTACTTCTATGCGGACAATCAGCATGAAATCAATGCAACGATTGCCCAGCTGACAAACCGCATCCAGAAGATTGCAAAAGCAAGGGATGGTCTGGTGAATCGCACCGGCAAAGATGATTGACCCTATTTCCCTTGAAAGGTGGTGGTGATAGATATGATTGCAGTTGAATAGTCTCGTTGTCTCTGCCCTCCGACCGGTTCTCCGGTATTGTGGAGGGCTTTTTTCATTTCAAAATCCATTTCAAATATCAGGAGGAAACGTATATGGCATTTTTCAACAGCGCAGTAACTGTTCTTCAGACTCTCGTTATCGCTCTCGGCGCAGGTCTCGGCATCTGGGGTGCAATCAACCTGCTTGAAGGCTACGGCAACGACAACCCCGGCGCAAAGTCCCAGGGCATGAAGCAGCTTATGGCAGGAGGCGGTGTTGCCCTCATCGGAACCACTCTTGTGCCCCTGCTTTCCGGTCTCTTTGGTTAATCCGTAAAAAGGAGGTAATCGCCTTTGGACAGCATACTCCAACAGATCACAGACTGGTTGAAAGAAATGCTCGTTTCAGCCATCATGGGAAATCTGTCGGGGATGTTTGAGTCCGTCAACAACCAGGTTGGCGAGATAGCAACCTCCGTTGGCATGACCCCGGCGAATTTCTCGCCGGGTGTCTTTGCCATGGTACGCAACATCTCCGAGTCAGTGATTATCCCGATAGCAGGCTTGATACTGACATTTATCGCCTGTTACGAGCTAATTCAAATGATTATCGACCACAACAATCTGGCGAATTTTGAGACATGGATTTTTTTCAAGTGGGTGTTCAAGACCTTCGTTGCGGTCATGTTAATCACAAACACATTCAATATCACAATGGCTGTGTTCGATGTGGCACAGCACGTGATCAATGCCAGCGCCGGTATCATTGCGGGAGACACCGCCATAGATGCGGCGGCGCTGGAAACGATGGAAGATACGCTGATGGCAATGGATCTCGGTCCGCTCTTAGGGCTGTTCCTGCAATCCCTGATTGTTCAGGTCACAATGTCGGCATTGGCAATCGTGATCTTCGTCATTGTCTACGGACGAATGATTGAGATTTACCTCATGGTCAGCCTTGCCCCGATTCCTTTTGCCACCTTCGGGAACAGGGAACAGAGCAGCGTTGGACAGAACTATCTGAGGTCACTTTTTGCAATCGGGTTCCAGGGGTTCCTGATTATGATCTGTGTCGGCATCTATGCGGTGCTGGTGCAGTCGGTCGCTTTCAGCGAGGACATTATCGCTTCGATCTGGGGTGTCATGGGATACACGGTTCTTCTGTGCTTCACCCTGTTCAAGACCGGTTCTCTTGCAAAGGGCGTGTTCTCTGCCCACTAAGGAAGGAGGTTTTTCGTGGCAGCATATATCCCCGTACCCCGTGACCTGACGAGGGTAAAAACAAAGGTGTTCTTCAATCTGACAAAACGACAGCTGATCTGTTTCGGCTCTGCGGCACTCATTGGGGTGCCGATTTTCTTTTTGGTCAAAGGAACAGGAAATGTAAGCCTTGCGGCACTGACCATGATGATTGTCATGCTTCCCCTGTTCTTTCTGGCTATGTACGAAAAGGACGGTCAGCCGCTGGAAGTCATTGCAGGACATTTCATTCAGGCAAAATTTATTCGTCCCAAGGTTCGACCTTATCAGACGAACAACTATTACGACGCTCTGGTGCGTCAGTATCAACTTGAAAAGGAGGTTGAGCGAATTGTTTTTCAAAAAGAAACCGCAGGCAAGGGTAATAAAAATGCCTGCAAATCTGAATCGAAAGCAGCAGAGAGAAATTAAGGCTGTTGTAGAACGGGCAAAGAAAGACAATGGGATTCCCCAGACCGCCCAGCAGTCCATTCCCTTTCAGAGGATGTTCCCGGACGGTATCTGCCGGGTCACAGATAGCTACTACACCAAGACCATTCAGTTTCAGGACATCAACTATCAGCTGGCACAGCAGGAGGATAAAACCGCCATTTTCGATGAGTGGTGCAGTTTCCTGAATTTCTTCGACAGCTCCGTTCAGTTTGAGCTGTCCTTTATGAACATGAGTACCGATGCGGAGAGCTTTGAAAAGAGCATCCGTATCCCGTTCCGAAAGGACAACTTCAATGCTTCCCGTGCCGAGTACAGTCAGATCCTGAAAAAGCAGCTTTCTCAGGGCAATAACGGTCTGACCAAGACCAAGTATCTGACCTTCGGCATCGAAGCAGAGTCCATGCGTCAGGCAAAACCGAGATTGAACCATATCGAGAATGACCTGCTCAACAACTTCCGCCGTTTGGGTGTGATGGCATTCACGATGAACGGCAAGGAACGGCTTCGTCTGATGCACTCCATGTTCCACATGGGTGACAATGATAAGTTCTTCTTTGACTGGAAGTATCTTGTGGAATCCGGTCTGTCCGTAAAGGACTTTGTTGCGCCGACAGCGTTTGCCTTTAAGAACAGCCGTACCTTCCAGATGGGCAGCATCTACGGTTCGATGTCCTATCTGCAAATTATCGCTTCTGACCTTTCCGACCGGATGCTGGCTGATTTTCTGGATATGGAGTCCAGCCAGATCGTGACCATGCACATCCAGTCGGTAGACCAGACGGCGGCAATTAAGACCATCAAGCGAACCATCACGGAGCTTGACCGTTCCAAGATCGAGGAGCAGAAAAAAGCTGTCCGTTCCGGTTATGACATGGACATTATTCCTTCTGACCTTGCCACCTACGGCAAAGATGCAAAAGCACTTCTGAAAGAATTGCAGAGCCAGAACGAGCGAATGTTCATGGTGACATTTCTTGTGATGAACACCGGGCGCACTGAACAGGAGCTGGAAAACAATGTGTTCCAGGCACAGAGTATCGCCCAGAAGCACAACTGCAACCTGCGCCGACTGGATTTTCAGCAGGAACAGGGATTGATGAGCAGTCTGCCTCTGGCACAGAATCTGATTGAGATTCGTCGTGGCCTGACTACCAGTTCCACGGCTATTTTTGTGCCGTTCACCACACAGGAGCTGTTCCAGAATGGTGCCGAAAGCCTGTATTACGGTCTGAATGCCCTGTCTAACAACCTTATCATGGTAGACAGAAAGAAGCTGAAGAATCCCAATGGGCTTATCCTTGGTACGCCTGGTTCCGGTAAATCCTTCTCCGCAAAGCGTGAGATTAGCAATGCGTTCCTCGTGACGGATGATGACATTATCATCTGCGACCCGGAAGCAGAATATGCGGCGCTGGTTCACAAGTTTGAAGGTCAGGTAATCAAGATCAGTTCTTCCAGTACCAACTATATCAATCCCATGGACATCAATATCAACTACTCTGAGGATGATAACCCTGTTGCCCTGAAAGCAGACTTCATTCTTTCCCTCTGCGAGTTGATCATGGGAAGTAAGGACGGCTTGCAGCCCATTGAAAAGACGGTTATTGACCGTTGTGTGCATCAGATTTACCAGAGATATTTTGACAATCCGGTTCCTGAAAATATGCCTGTCCTTGAGGACTTGTATAACGCACTTCTCAAACAGGACGAGAAAGAAGCCCATCATGTGGCGACTGCACTGGAAATCTATGTGAAGGGTTCGCTGAAGCTGTTCAATAACCGAACCAATGTGGATATCAATAACCGCCTGGTCTGCTATGACATCAAGGAGCTTGGCAATCAGCTGAAGAAAATCGGTATGCTGATTGTTCAGGATCAGGTTTGGGGTCGTGTGACAGCCAACCGAAGTGCCGGTAAATCCACCAGATACTACATTGACGAGTTCCATCTGCTTTTGAAGGAGGAGCAGACAGCCACCTACTCTGTAGAAATCTGGAAAAGATTCCGTAAATGGGGCGGTTTGCCCACCGGCATTACCCAGAATGTCAAAGACCTGCTTCGTTCCCCGGAGATTGCCAATATCCTCGAAAATTCCGACTTCATTTATATGCTGAATCAGGCAAGCGAGGACAGAGGGATTCTGGCGAAGCGTCTGAATATCTCTCCCCACCAGCTGTCCTATGTGACCAATTCCGGCGAGGGCGAAGGGCTTCTGTTTTATGGCAATGTGATCCTGCCGTTCATTGACCGGTTCCCGACCGATACAGAACTCTACCGCATTATGACCACGAAATTGCATGAGGTGGTGGCTGAAAAGGAGGCGTAAGGTATGGCGAAGAAACCGACACGACTCCGCTTCACCGAAGATGACCTTGCGGATTCTAAGGTGAAGAAAGCTGCTGACCGTGCGGATAAAGCGGCTGACAAAGCAGAAAAAGCGGTAGATAAGCTGGCTTCCAAAAAGAAGGCAACCAAGCTGCGTCAGGAAACGGATGCCGCCGGTTCCCGGAAGGCAAAGCTCCGTTTCGGCAAGGCAGACAACAGCGTGGCTGTGGATCGCCCATCTTCGGCAAAACAGCTTGCCACCCGTGGTACGGCTGTGACACTCACATCCAAGGTGCATCGGGCGGTATCGGAGTATGAAGATGATAATGTCGGTGTTCAGTCCGCACAGGAAACGACAAAGGCAGTGGAATCCACTGCCTACACCATCGATCACGCTATCTACAGCCACAAGCTGAAAGCCCATGATAAGGCTGATAAGTTGGTGCAAAAGTCAGATAAAGCCAATGTGGATGCCCTTTATGAGAAGTTCAAGAAGGACAATCCGGATGCCGGTTCCAACCCGTTTTCCCGCTGGCGGCAGAAACAGGCAATCAAGAAAGAATACGCAGCTGCCAAAGCCGGTAACAGCACTACGAAAACAACAGCTGCCAAGGGTACGAAAAAAGCAGCCCAGGGAGCCAAGACAGTTACGGAAAAGGTGACGGAGTTTTGTACGACGCACTCCAAAGCCATTCTGCTTGTTCTGGTGGCGGGACTGCTTTTTATGGTTATCTCCAGTATGTTCTCCTCTTGTGCTGCCATGTTTCAGGGTGGAACGCAGGTAGTTATTGGTACTTCCTATACTGCGGAAGACAAAGATATTCGTGGTGCGGAAAACTATTACCGTGAAATGGAAGAAGAACTGCGTGCGGAAATCCGAAGGATGGAGGCTGACGACGATTATGATGAAGTCCGCCTGAGAGTAGATGAAATCGGCCATAATCCGTGGCAGCTTGCGGCATTTCTGACAGTGCTGTATGAAGATTACACCTTGAATGAGGTAAAAAGTTTTCTTCGTCAGATATTCGATGCTCAGTACAGCCTGAGAAGCAGCACATCCAATGAAACCGTGACAGAGACGAAAACCGTTCGTGTGGGAGAATCCCTCGGAACAGTAACGACCAGTGGTTACTGTAACTGCTCCATTTGCTGTGGTCAGTGGTCTGGTGGACCGACAGCAAGCGGAGTTTATCCAACAGCAAATCACACGCTGGCTGTGGATGCCAATCATCCGTTTGTCCCGATGGGAACGAAAGTCATTATGAATGGCACGGAGTACACGGTGGAAGATACTGGTAATTTTGCCCGATACGGCGTCCAGTTCGATGTTTATTATGACAGCCATATTGCGGCATCGTTTCATGGGCATAAACAATGGGAATGTTACCTTGCAGACAGTAACGGTTCCAACACTGTGGAAGTTACCACAACGGAAACCAAAAGAATCTTAACAGTTAATGCAACGAACCATACCCTGACCAGTGTGATTAACAACTTTGACATGACGGACGATCAGAGAGAGCGCTATGAGCTTCTGATGCAGACGAAGGGAAACAGACCGTATCTGTTTGAGGATGATATTTATGCAAATCCGACTGGACCATATCTGGATTATGACATTCCGGGTGAAGCTCTGACGGATACCCGATTTGCCAACATGATCCGGGAAGCGGAGAAGTATCTGGGATACCCGTATGTATGGGGTGGAAGCAGCCCCTCCACTTCCTTTGACTGCTCCGGTTTTGTTTCGTGGGTCATCAATAACTGCGGCAATGGCTGGAGCGTTGGCAGATTGACCGCAAACGGTCTGATGGGTGTATGTGATATTATCCCCCGAAGCTCTGCAAAACCGGGAGACCTTATCTTCTTCCAAGGCACTTATGATACCTCCGGTGCATCGCACGTTGGTATTTATGTCGGCAATGGGATGATGATTCACTGTGGAAACCCGATCTCTTATGCTTCGATTGAAACAAGTTACTGGCAACAGCATTTTTACTGCTTCGGCAGAATCCGGAATTAAGGAGGACATTCTATTGGGTGCCAAATTAGACAGAATTGGTGCAGACCTTGAGAAAGCCCGGAAGAAACGGGCTGAATGGGATGCCAGAGTAAAAGACCTGGAACGCAGATACCGTGAGGAGGAAAACTCCGAAATCCATGAGATGGTTCACGCTGCGAACCTGACCCCTGACCAGCTTTCTGAGCTGCTCCGTATGTTTGCTGCGGATATGGCTCCGAAGCCTGAAACAATCAACGCTATGAACGAGGAGGAGATGCAGAATGAAGATTAAAAGACTGTGTGCCGCTTTTCTGGCGGCTGTGGTGTGTATGAGCGTGTTTTCGACAACCGCTTTCGCCTATACGGATGAGACAGCGGCTTCCAGTGCCGAAACCGTGGAAACTGCCCCTGCGGAAACCACGGAGCAGGAAATGGAAGAAGTACCGTACAGCGTATCTGTGGATGAAGATGGTACGGTGGTGTTCTCCTTCAATGGCGAGGACTGGAAGTATGATGCCGAGAAAACCGAGGACGATGGCATGGGAACCGGCAAGGTGGTCACGAACGGTTCCCGGCTGAATGTGCGTACCGGTGCAGGCATGGATTATGAGATCATCGACCAGCTTCGCCCCGGCGAGGAAGTAAAGGTGATCGGAGTTGATGGCGACTGGTATCAAATCACGGTTCCCGAAAAGAACGGCTATGTTCACAGCGACTATTTGGAGCTGATTGAGGAAGCCGAACAGAACAGCGAAATGGATATGGCGCTGCTTACGATGTTCATGAATATGTTCATGCAGAATATGGACACCGGCGCAGATGCCATTGAATCTGCCCTCACTCCAGATGGTAATTTGACACTGGTTGATGATGTCGGCTCTCCTGACAAAACCGGAAAGCAGTTTATTACGGCGGTCACAAAGAACGGCAACTACTTTTATATCATCATCGACCGTGACGATGAAGGAAATGAGACGGTTCACTTCTTGAATCAGGTGGACGAAGCCGACCTTCTGATGCTGATGAGCGAGGAAGAAGCTGCCAAGTACACCGAGCCTATGGTTGAGACCACTCCAGAACCAACCGAGACGGAACCGGAGCCTGAGGTCACGGAGCCTGCGCCTGTGGAGAAACCTAAGACCAATATGATTCCGGCTATCCTTGCTCTGCTTGCCCTTGCTGGCGGCGGTGGTTTCTTCGCCTTTAAGAAAGTGCAGGAAAAGAAGAAGGAAAAAGAAGCGGCAAAGCCTGACCCTGACGCTGATTATGTAGGCGATGACGAGGATTATGGCTACAGCGAGGAATACGAGGACGATGATGTTGACTTCGCCACTGATGAGGAGGACAACGAACCCGTATAACCAAGAACAGGCATGATGCCTGGGGCAGCCTTCGGGTTGCCTTTACATAGTGATGGTGGTAAAATTGCTATATTTATTTTAACATAGATGGTATAATTAAATGTATTGAAGGGATTTGAATATCGGTTTAGGACGGTGATTATTATGAATATGAATTGGATTTTGGAATGTTTTCCCAAATATAAAATTCTAATTGAATATGATAATATTGATGATAAAGGGAATAAGAAAGAAATTCATGGTTTGAAAGAACGAGAAAATACGATTTGTATGTTTTGCGGAAAACCTTTTGCAAGCTGGGGAAAAAAAGATGTAGCACACGCAATCTCGGAATGTGTCGGCAATAAGACACTAATTAACTTTTGTGAATGTTATGATTGCAACCATTTATTTGGGGAAATTGCTGAGAACCATCTGGGAAAATTTATAATGCCTTATCGAATCATAAATGAAGTATATGGAAAAGGAAAATACAGGAATGTTGTAAAAGATATGCCTGTAGACAAAAAATTTTCATATGAAACATACAGATTTGAACAAAAGAAAAACGCTCCCATTTTCCAAAGCGATACATTTGAAGTATATAATATGCTTATTGAGAAAAGTGGAACCGGAAGATTAACGCAGACAGAAAATGGATTTCTTCTTTCAATTCCAAGACAAAATTATGATCCACGTTTAGTTTATGCATCACTGCTGAAAATGGCATACACATTATTACCTCCAAACGAATTGGTACATTATGTTAAAGGGCTTTGTGGACTATATTTAGCCATGTCATTAAATCCTTTTTGTGATGAAAATGGGAATGAAGTAACTCAAGGATTAACAGAAGATGATAGGCAAGAATACTTGGAGAATCTTCCTAATTTGGGGATAGAGATATGTGTACCAAGTGACTCAATACCAAACGGTGTAAATGTATGTTTGCTTAAGCAAGTTGAAGAAATTGTGTCGGAACCGAAACTTCTATTTGCAATACAAATGAAATGGTATACGATAGTAATACCTATATTGAGTGATGACTATAATTCAGGAGAAAAAATCAATCTCAAGTGTATTGGGAATAAAAATATGATATTGAGAAAGCTTGATTTTTCTAAAATGGAGAATGCGTTCCTGTGTGAAATGACGGCTAAGTCAGTTGAAATTCCTAAAGAGTTTTTTCCTGAACTTGAGGAGGTCTTGAGAAATAGTGGGTTGTTAAAACAATAGAAAAAATAGATAATAATATACTACATAGCAGTCCAAGACTCTGGTTAAGGGCTGCTTTAATTTTTGCCAAGAAAGGAGCAGATGCGAATGAAATTAGTATTGGCTGAGAAACCCTCAGTCGCCCAGAGTATCGCAAAGGTGCTTGGGGCAAACAAGCGTGAAGATGGCTACCTTGAAGGAAGCGGATATGTGGTCAGCTGGTGTGTCGGTCATCTGGTGGAGCTGGCACAGCCCGAAGCCTACGATGCAAAATACAGCAAATGGGCATATGCTGACCTGCCGATCTTCCCGGCGGACTGGCGGTATGAGGTTTCTTCCGGAACCAAGAAGCAGTTCGGTATCCTGAAAAAGCTCATGGCCAGGGATGATGTTGCCAGCCTTGTGTGTGCGACAGATGCCGGTCGTGAGGGTGAACTGATCTTTCGTCTGGTGTACCACAAAGCCGGGTGCAGAAAGCCCTTTGAGCGGCTTTGGATTTCTTCCATGGAAGATTCCGCTATCCGGGAGGGCTTTGAAAATCTCAGGTCTGGAACTGAATATGATGCTTTGTATGAAGCAGCCCTGTGTCGAGAGCGAGCTGACTGGATTGTTGGCATTAACGCTACTCGACTTTTTTCGACCCTTTATGGGCAGACCCTGAATGTTGGTCGAGTCATGACTCCCACCCTTGCAATGGCAGTCATGCGTGAAGCTGCCATTGCCGCTTTCAAACCGGAACCCTTTTACACGGTTCAGATTGATCTGGGTGGATTTACGGCAGTAAGCGAACGCTTCAAAAAGAAGTCTGATGCCGAAGCAGTCAGCAGAGATTGCTCTGCCGCTGTGGTCACAAAGGCCGAACGCAAGGAGAAAAGTGAAAAGCCGCCTGCGCTCTATGATCTGACCAGTTTGCAGAGAGATGCCAACCGTGTGCTGGGCTATACGGCACAGCAGACTTTGGATTACACCCAGAACCTTTATGAAAAGAAGCTGGTAACTTATCCCCGTACAGACAGCAGATACCTGACAGATGATATGGCACACAATCTTCCTGACCTTGTAAATATGGCTTTCCACACATTCCCCTCTCCGGGTGTGGATAACGTACCTGTCCATGCAGAGCAGGTTGTGGATAACAAAAAGGTCACAGACCACCATGCCATTATCCCTACCAGAGAATTGCAGAAATGCAATCTGAATGAGCTTCCCAAGGGTGAGCTTGCAATTTTGCAGCTGATTTCCACCCGCCTTTTCGTGGCTGTGGGAGATCCGCACCGATACGCAGAGACAGTCATTGAACTGGACTGCGGCGGCACAGCGTTCTCCGCCAAGGGAAAAACCATCCTGCATAATGGCTGGAAAGCACTTGTCAGGAAAAGCAGTTCGACAAAATCTGATGAAAAGGAACCGACACTCCCTTCCGTTTCCGCTGGCGATGCGATGGCTGTTATCAGCACGGAAATTAAGGAAGGAAAAACCTCCCCTCCGAAGCACTACACCGAAGATACGCTCCTGCAGAGCATGGAAACTGCCGGTGCGGATGAAATGCCCGATGAGGTGGAGCGTAAAGGTCTGGGAACCCCTGCAACCCGTGCCGGTATCATCGAAAAACTGGTGCGTACCGGTTTCCTGGAACGGAAAGGCGATAAGAAAACCAAACATCTGATTCCTACCCACAAGGGTACGGCTCTGGTAACAGTCATGCCCGAACAGATTCAGTCCCCATCTATGACAGCGGATTGGGAGGAAAAGCTGCTTCTCATTGAGAAAGGCGAATACGCCAGCGAGGACTTTATGGATGAGATCAAAGATGTGATTGCCGGTCTGATTCAGAATTACGAGGTTATTCGGGATTCTGAGGTTTTGATGTCAAAGGAAAGCAATACCGTGGGAAAATGCCCTGTTTGCGGCGATGCTGTAGAGGAAAAGGCGAAAGCGTTTTTCTGTTCCAACCGGAGTTGCAAGTTTGCCCTCTGGAAAAACAACCGTTATTTCGAGAGTATCGGCAAGAGAATGACCAGTGCCACGGCACAGAAACTGCTTGGCTCTGGGAAAATCAAGCTGAAAGGCTGTAAATCAGCTAAGACCGGAAACACATTTGATGCCACGGTCTATATGGAGGTATTCGAGGACGGAAAGACCAGGTTTAACATGGAATTTGATAACGGAGGAAAACGCAAATGAGGAATGAGTATAACCCGGACGGCAAAGACATCCGATTTATTGACAGCCACTATAAGGACTTGTTTCGTATTCCTGACGGCGGCTGTGTCCAGATTCATTATCCCGATGAAACTGTCGTGAAGCCCTGTAAATTCATCGACGAGTACCACACCCAGGTTGGCTACAATGTGTTCCACATCTGCCAGTTCGCAGAAATCATGGAGCGCAACGGTGCAACCTATATGGCAGAGCCTGAAATCATGGGTGATGAAGCCGCATGGAAAGTCGGTCGGGACAGAATCCTGGCGGTGCAGACCTGTGAGGATGGCTACGATTACACTCTGTTGGATGAGAACTACAACGAGATAGATGGCGGCCAGCTGGATAACCCGGATTTAACTATGATCGAAGCCAGAAAAGAAATTCTGGAATCCTTTGGCCTGGAACGCAGGGAGCTTCGTGCCGAGGTCTATGAAGATGTGATGGAACAGGCTTTTGAGGCTGGCAGGCAGGCGGTTGTGGTGAACGACCCTGTTGCAGAGCTTGCGTTCAAACTCGACCGTTTTGCCGAGAACTTCGACCCCTATGAATATATGGATCAGGTCGATGATGCGCAGGCGCATATCCAGAAAATCAAGACAGACCTTGCCGCCGGCAATACTGCTCCGTACCGTGAGTTTCTGGATACGGCCATTGCGGAGTCTCGTGAGGAAACTGCCGTAGAAGTTGCCAAGGTGCTGAGAAGTCAGCTGGATAAGATTGACCTGCCCAAGCGTGAGTCGGTCATGGAAAAGCTGGCACAGGCGGCAGAAAAGACTTCGCCTGCCACGCCCTCGCATAAGCACAAGGAACCGGAACGATAAGGAGGTCGCCTATGAAAATTGAAAAATGGGATGATGTTCATGGAAATACCACCCCCGATGACAGAATGGTGGCATTTTGGGAAAGCTCCACGGACTCTTACGCAGTTCTTCAGTTGAAGCGCATTGACGAGACCGACGAGTTTCGTTTTATGCCGTATTGGCACATTCAGAAGCTGGAAAATCAGCCGACCATTGACCATTATGAGGTGGTTTACAATGGTCCGATTGAGCAGTCCGCCGGTGCTGCCGAGCAGCTGGAAGCTCTTTATACCAGGTTCAATATTGATCACCCGGAGGACTTCCATGGTCACAGTATGTCGGTCAGCGACATCGTGGCGCTCAAGGTCGCCGGTGAAGTATCCTGTTATTACGTTGATGCCTTCGGTTTCGTGGAGCTTCAGGACTTTATGAAACCCGAAAACTATCTGAAAAATGCGGAGATGGCTATGGAGGACGATTATGGGATGTTGGATGGCATCATTAACAACGGGAAAGCTCCCGCTGCGGAAGAACGCCCTTCCGTGTTGGAACAGCTGAAAGAAATGTCGGTTTTCGATACACCCCACAAACCACCCAGAAGCCACCCGGAAAGGGATATGGAATGATGAATTTCACACAAGATGAACGGAACTTGATGATGCTTTACAGCCCTGGCACAAAGTCGGGGCTGTGGGAAGCACTCATGCAGATGAAGGAGCAGCTTTCCGAGGAGGAAGCCGAGCTTTGTGCTCTGGCTGCTTCTGTTCTCAATAAGTTGTCCGGTATGGATGACGAGACTTTTGATAGGCTGAATCTTTATCCTGATTTTTAAGGATTGGAGGGAAATGATGAACGCAAAAGAGCGATTTTATTCCGGGTTGGCAAGAGAGACCATCGGAAAAATCACGTCGAATAAGGATAACTGGACTTCCTTTCTGGTAACGATGTCCCGAAACTATGAGTTCACTTATCCGGAACAGGTGATGATTTATGCCCAGCGCCCCAATGCCACTTTTTGCAAGCCGTATGACGAGTGGAACGACGAGAAGTACCGCAGATATGTCAGACGAGGTTCCACCGGCATCGCACTGTTTGTGACCAACAGGGATAAGCCCTATCTGCGGTATGTATTCGATGTGGCTGATACTGGTGTCCGCCGTTCATCCCCTGAACTGAAACCGTGGGAAGTCACAGAGGAAAACCGTGCGTATGTGATGGAAGCTATGGAGCGTTCCTTTGGTGTTTCCGCAGATGGACTGTTGGAGGCGCAGCTGGAGGACATTGCACTGTCTCTTTCTGCGGAGTATTGGGAGGACTACAAGAAGCCAATCCTCGACATCGTTGCCAATAGCTTCCTTGAGGAGTATGATGAACTTAACATCGAAGTAGCTTTCAAGAGGGCGGTTGCAAACAGCGTATCCTATGCGATGTACTGCCGACTGGTTGAGAACCCTGACAACTACTTCGAGCATGAGGACTTCCTGAATGTCTTTGATTTTAACACCCGCCAGACGGTAAACACCCTCGGCACGGCAGTCAATGCAATCAGTTCACGGATGTTTCAGGAGATCGAGAAAGCGATTGGTGAATACGAGCAGAACAGAGCTGCTGAAAGGAGCGCAGATTATGAGCGAAATGACTTACAGACAGGCCGGGGATTACAGAATCCCGAACATCAGGCTGGAGAACGAGGAAACGAGACCTTTGGGCAAATATGGCAGGATGCGCAGAGCGTTTCTGGAGCAGAACAATCCGATGCTCCTGAACGACATGATTCTGACGGAGACCCTGTTCCCCCACCTGTGGGAGATCGAGAAGACGGCGAAAGCCAGAGTGGAACTCCTGATGAACCAGTATCTGAAGAACAATCCCGCACCGGAGAAAGAGACGGATCAGCTGGGCTGGGCAAGACACATGAGCAGCCTGAAAGCGCAGGCGGAGGAAATCGTGATGACGGAGCTTATCAACAGCTGAGTCTGAACCTGTTCCTCTCCGAACACGAACAAATCAGTTTTATCGACGAAGCAGAGAGCCGAAAGCCCTCTGCTTTTTCTTTTTCTCAGGAAGAAATCGACCACTTTCTCCTGCTTGGCAGCAATACCGATGATGCCCGGAAAATCGTTGCGCTGGAGTATATGAAGCAGAAGCCTGTGGAAGAAATTGTCCCGGCTCTGAAGCGGGTTTATCATGGCGGTTTCGGTCTGAAAGAGGACAGCGGCAATGTCTCCGCATGGTATGCCGGGGACGGCATTCATCTTGCCAAAGGCTCCTCTGCCATTGACAGTCCCAGAGCGCAGATCATTCCCTGGGAGGATGCCGCAAAGCGGATTGGAGAACTGCTGGAAAATGGGCAGTACGCTACCAATGTGGAATTGGTGGAAGCTCCCGGCTTTGAGCGTGAAAAGATGGCTCAGTCCATTTGGTATCTCTACCATGACCTCTCTGATGAAGCAAGGGAAATGGGCTTCTTCCCCTCTTTGCCGGAAATCCGCAGCAATGGTTTTCCGGAAGAAACCGCATGGCTGGCAGAACAGCTCAATCAGCCTGAATTTGTAGCGGCAATGAAAGAGGAGTATCGTGGGTTTATGATTGCCCATGATGCCGATCGTTCTCTGCTTCGTTTCCACTATCACAAGCTGGATGGCATTGAAAAGCGGTTGAATGAACTGGATGCTCCTCTCAGGGAATATCAGACTGATATGATGCAGATGCCCCTTGTCCGTCAGTTTATTACGGATGATGAGGTCAATGATGACCTGACCCGTGGCAGCGGCTTTGCCGGTGGAAAGCGCCGTATCTATGAATATTGGCAGGAAAATCATTCGGTTAAGGAGAAAGCCGAGTTCCTGAAGCATGAATACGGAACCGGCGGTCATTCCCATGCCTGTTCCGGTGCAACCCACAGCGGTCAGGATCACGATGCCAAGGGCGTTCGCTACACCAAAAGTGGCTGTGATAAAGTGCAGATGTCCTGGACACAGGTGGCACAGAGAATTGATGCTCTGATAAAAAAAGGTCGCTTTCTTACCCCCGAGGAAGAAGCCGAGCGGCAGGCTATCGAAGATGCCAGAACAAATCCTCTGGAAGATGTTTATGAGCGTTTCGCTGTGGTTGATACCGAGGATGGCGAGTATGCCATCTGGGACGAACAGACCGGAACCTACTATGTAGACCATGAGGGCGTTACGGAATACTTCGACGATGAGTGGCTTGCCAATGATTACCTGGAGGAAGTCCGTCAGTCTGTGGCGGCGATGGAAGCATTACAGCCCGAAGAATCCGCAGAAAGCATCGCAGAGCCGGTTGAGGAAACACCGGCGTGGAATTATCAGGTTGGCGATATAGTCTATCTGGACGATACCGCTTTTCTTGTGGAGCAGATTACTGACCGGGAAGTACAGCTGAGAGACCCCTCTCTGCTTTATCCTATCTTCCGTGCTGAGAACCGTTCCAGATTTGAGGAAATGCTTTCTCAGGACGAAAGAAACCATGCGGTAAGGGGTGATGCCTATACTGAAGGAAACTCCGTTACAGAGGAAATTCAGGGCGAAATCAGCTCCGAAACAGCACAGCCGGAACACTTCATTGACCACTTCTATGTAGCAGAGGACATCCAGAAGCGTGGTGCGCTGGACATTAAGGAATACAGTTCCTTTGAAGATGCCCTGAGAGCCTACCACTCCCTCCCTTCAACCCAGGTTAAAGCTCTGGGCGCAATGAATACCGGGCGACCGTTACCGGGCAGTCTTGACCTCATTCATTGCAGGGACGGTCAGGACACGATTGTTCAGGACTACACCAAGGTGGACGGCTGGCAGAATCCTGAGGTCATGGACATCATCGCTCAGATTGAGCAGTCCCTCGCAGCCAGAGAAGTCCCTCCTGTTCCTGCGATGAACTTCCACATCACGGATGACCATATCGGTGAAGGTGGACCGAAACAGAAATTTGCAAGAAATATGGAAGCCATCAAGACCCTGTTCCAGCTGGAGAGCGAGAACCGAAACGCTACTCCTGAAGAACAGGAAATTTTGTCGAACTATGTCGGCTGGGGCGGTCTGGCAGATGCCTTTGACCCTGATAAGGGAAATTGGGCGCAGGAGTACACCACTCTGAAAAATCTGCTTTCCGAGGACGAGTATGCTGCGGCAAGAGCTTCGACGCTGAACGCCCACTATACCAGTCCTACGGTCATTCGCTCCATCTATGATGTAGTCGGGCAGATGGGCTTTGAGACCGGCAACATTCTGGAACCTGCCATGGGTATCGGTAACTTCTTCGGTATGCTGCCCCCTGAGATGCAGAGCAGCCGCCTGTACGGGGTGGAGCTGGATTCCATCACCGGCAGGATTGCGCAGAAGCTCTATCCCAACGCAGAAATCAAAGTCGCCGGTTTTGAAACGACAGACCGCAGAGACTTCTACGATCTGGCTGTGGGCAATGTGCCGTTCGGCAACTACAAGGTATCAGATAAGCCCTACGACAAGCTGGGATTTTCTATTCACAACTATTTCTTCGCCAAAGCTCTGGATCAGGTTCGTCCCGGCGGTGTGGTCGCTTTTGTGACAAGCCGTTATACCATGGATTCCAAGAACTCGGATGCAAGGCGGTATCTGGCACAGAGGGCGGAACTGCTTGGTGCCATTCGTCTGCCAAACGATGCCTTTAAGAAGAACGCAGGCACGGAAGTCGTGTCCGACATCATCTTCCTGCAAAAGCGTGACCATCCGATTGACATCGTTCCTGATTGGGTGCATCTGAACCGTACCGAAGAAGGACACACCATGAACAGCTACTTTGTAGACCACCCGGAAATGGTTCTGGGCGATACGGTTCTGGAAAGTACCCCTTACGGCAAGGATGATATTACCGTCCGTCCGATTCCGGGTGCGGAGCTGTCCGATCTTCTGAAAGAGGCGGTTTCCCACATTCAGGGAACCTATCAGGCCGTGGAGCTGCCGGTTGAAAACAGCAAGGGCAAGGAAGCGGAAACCATTCCAGCTACTCCAGATGTAAAGAACTATTCCTATGCCGTAGTGGACGGCGAAGTGTACTTCCGTGAAAACTCCATCATGCGCCATGTGGAGTTGAACGAGAAAGCAAAAGACCGTGTGAAAGGCATGGTGGAACTCCGTGGTATCGTCAATGAGCTGATCGAATATCAGCTGGAGGATTACCCGGATGAGATGATTTCTCAGAAGCAGGCAGAACTGAATGATGCCTACGATGCGTTTACCGCAAAGAACGGTCTCATCAACAACCGTGCAAATGGGCAGGCTTTCTCTGATGATTCCTCCTATTACCTTCTGTGTTCTCTGGAAAATGTGGATGAGGACGGCAACTTAAAGAGCAAGGCGGATATGTTCACCAAGAGAACGATCAAGCCGGAACGCAGAGTTACCAGCGTGGATACCCCATCGGAAGCTCTGGCAATCTCTATTGGTGAGCGTGGTAAAGTTGATCTTCCTTTCATGGCACAGCTCCTGGGAACCCCTGAGGACTATGAAGCCATTCAAACAGAGCTGCGTGGGGTTATCTTCAAAGACCCGATGGCTCCTGATGATGTGGAAACTGGTTGGCAGACTGCGGACGAATACCTTTCTGGTGATGTGAGAAGCAAGCTGCGTATCGCACAGATGGCGGCAAACCGGGATTCTGCTTTCAATATCAATGTGGAGGCACTGCAAAAGGCACAGCCGAAGGATTTGGATGCGTCTGAGATTGATGTCCGTCTGGGTGCCACATGGATTGATGCAGACTATATTCAGCAGTTCATGGAGGAAACCTTTGAGACTCCATATTATCTGCGCCGTTCCATTGAGGTGAAATTCTCCGAGATGACCGCAGAGTGGCGTATCAACGGAAAAAGCTCTCCCAGCTACAATGATGTAGCGGCGTATGTGACCTACGGTACAGACCGTGCCAATGCCTATCGGATTCTGGAAGAAACGCTGAACCTGAAAGACATTCGTATCTATGACACCATCGAAGATGCGGACGGAAAGCAGAAGCGTGTTCTGAATAAAAAGGAAACCACTCTGGCACAGCAGAAACAGCAGGCAATCAAGGATGCGTTCCAGGATTGGGTATGGAAAGACCCTCGCCGCCGTGAAGCTCTGGTCACAAAGTACAACGAACTGTTCAACTCTACCAGACCCCGTGAGTATGATGGCAGCCATATCCGTTTTGGCGGTATGAACCCGGACATTACCCTCCGGGAACATCAGAGAAATGCCATCGCCCATGTGCTTTATGGTGGAAATACCCTGCTCGCACACGAAGTTGGTGCGGGCAAAACCTTTGAAATGGCAGCATCGGCTATGGAGAGCAAACGACTTGGCCTGAGCCAGAAATCTATGTTTGTGGTGCCGAACCATCTGACCTTGCAGTGGGCAAATGAGTTCCTGCACCTCTATCCGAGTGCAAAACTCCTTGTTGCCACGAAGAAAGATTTTGAAACCGCAAACCGTAAGAAGTTCTGCGCCCGTATTGCAACCGGCGACTATGATGCCGTTATCATCGGTCACAGCCAGTTTGAGAAGATTCCACTGTCTGCCGAGCGACAGGAACGGCAGTTGCAGGAACAGATTGATGAGATTGAGGGCGCAATCGCAGAACTGAAATATCAGCGTGGTGAGAATTTTACCATCAAGCAAATGGAGAAAACCAGAAAATCTCTGGAAGCCAGACTGGATAAGCTCCTTGCCACCGACAGAAAGGATGATGTCATCACATTTGAGCAGTTGGGTGTTGACCGGCTGTTCGTGGACGAGAGCCATGCGTTCAAAAACCTGTTCCTCTACACAAAAATGAGGAACGTGGCAGGTCTCTCCACCTCCGAAGCCCAGAAATCTTCGGATATGTTTATGAAATGCCGCTATATGGACGAGATCACCGGCGGTCGTGGCGTTATCTTCGCCACCGGCACTCCGGTCAGCAACTCCATGACCGAGCTTTACACCGTCATGCGCTATCTCCAGTACGGTACGCTCCAGAAGAAGAACCTGACCCACTTCGATTCCTGGGCATCCACCTTTGGCGAGACAACGACGGCCATTGAGCTGGCTCCTGAAGGAACCGGCTATCGTGCCAGAACCCGATTCGCCAAGTTCTTCAACCTTCCTGAACTGATGAATATGTTCAAGGAAGTAGCCGACATTAAGACCTCTGACCAGCTGAATCTTCCGGTTCCCGAAGCGAAATTCGAGACGGTTGTGGTGCAGCCCTCTGAGTATCAGAAGGATATGGTTGCTTCCCTTTCCGAAAGAGCTGCGGATGTTCATGCCGGTATGATTGACCCGTCTGTGGACAATATGCTGAAGATTACCAGCGATGGGCGGAAGCTGGGGCTGGATCAGCGGCTGATGAACCCACTGTTGCCGGATGACCCGAACAGCAAACTGAATGCCTGTGTGGGAAATGTCCTCCGTATCTGGCAGGAAGGTCAGGCAGACAAGCTGACACAGTTATTGTTCTGCGATCTTTCGACACCAAAAAACGATGGCACCTTCAATGTCTATGACGACATCAAAACCAAGTTGATGGCAAACGGTGTACCTGCCGAGGAAGTTGCCTTTATTCACGATGCGGATACCGAAGCAAAAAAGAAAGAACTCTTTGCCAAGGTTCGTACCGGACAGGTGCGTGTGCTGCTTGGCAGTACGCAGAAAATGGGCGCAGGAACCAACGTACAGGACAAACTGGTGGCTGTGCATCATCTGGATGTAGGCTGGCGTCCGTCCGATATGACCCAGAGAAACGGGCGTATCATCCGTCAGGGCAACCAGAACAAAGAGGTTCAGGTCTATCAGTATGTGACCGAGGGAACCTTCGACGCATATTTGTACCAGACCCTGGAGAATAAGCAGAAATTTATCTCCCAGATCATGACCTCCAAATCTCCGGTTCGTTCCTGTGACGATGTGGATGAGCAGGCACTCTCCTATGCGGAGATCAAAGCACTGTGCGCCGGTAATCCGCTCATCAAGGAAAAGATGGACTTGGATATTGATGTAGCAAGGCTGAAAGTGCTGAAAGCTGACCACCAGAGCCAGCAGTACCGCATGGAGGATAAGCTCCTGAAATACTTCCCGGCTGAGATTGAAAAGCAGACTGGCTATATTCATGGCTTTGAAGCGGACATTAAGACCGTGGAGGCACATCCGCAGATCTCCGATGGATTCTGTGGTATGGAAATCATGGGCAAGCACTATGCGGAAAAAGCCGATGCCGGTGAAATCATTCTTGCCGCCTGTAAGGAGACAAAAAGTGCTGATCCGGTCCCGCTGGGCAGTTACCGAGGATTCCAGATGGAGCTTTCCTATGACAGCTTCCGAAGTGAGTTTGACATCGTTCTGAAAGGGGCTATGAGCCACCGTGTAGCCCTTGGCACGGATGCCAGGGGAAATATCACCCGACTGGATAACGCACTTTCCGGCATTTCTGAGCGGTTGGAAAGAGCCAATGAACAGCTGACCAATCTCTACAATCAGCAGGAGGCGGCAAAAGCAGAACTTGGAAAACCATTCCCCCAGGAAGCGGAACTTGCGGCAAAAAGTCAGCGGCTTGCGGAGTTGGATGCGGCACTCAATATGGAAGATACGGTGGAAAACCGAGCCGAAAAAGGAGAAGCAGAACGCCCCTCTGTTCTGGCTGATCTGAAATCCAAGTCCGAGCATATCCCGCCTGCAAAACGCTCTGAGGGCTACGAGGAGGTGTTGTAATGGCAAAGCGAGACCAGGATGTTCATTTCCTGGCATCCAAGGAGGAGGTCGAGCGAATCCATCAGAAGATGGACGAGCTTGGTATCCGCAGTATGGGGGCATATCTGAGAAAAATGGCTCTGGACGGCTACTGTATCAATCTGGATTTGCAGGATGTGAAAGCACTGGTTTCGCTTCTGCGAATCTGTTCCAACAATCTGAACCAGTACGCAAAGCGAGCCAATGAAACCGGCAGCATCTACGAAGCTGACATTAAGGACTTGCAGGAACGTCTGGAAGAAATCTGGACGGACATGAAAGAAGTCCTTGTCAGGTTGTCCTCCATTCAGTAATCCGACACTTTGTCGGGAAGTCGCAGTTTCGGCTGCGGCTTTACATAGGGAAAAACAATCGTATTTGGCTGGTAGAATTATTCATATCCACGTGCTATAATCATGGCAAGTAGAGAACTTGATAGTTCGATCAATCGTTGTTTGGCGATTTGGTAAATCCCGATAGATTATTTTATAGGGAACAGAAACTTTGAATTTGACGGAGAGATAGTATGGCTATTATTAAAAACGAAATACCGATTTTGGAGTTTGATACAGAGCAGACAGCAGTTCTTAATCCCACTCATGAAAATCTTGGTTTGAACTTACCCAAGAAATGTGTGTTCGCATTTCTTGGTGCTTACATAGATGAATATGCCAGTAAAAGTGATACCAAACAGGTATCCACTTTTGAGAGTGCAACGAAGCATTATCCCATTTACATCACCAAATACAAGGGTGAGGACATTGTGCTTTGTCAAGCACCCGTTGGTGCGGCAGCAGCCACACAGATACTTGATTGGCTGATTGGTTATGGTGTAAGAGAGGTAATCTCGGCAGGTAGTTGCGGTGCTCTGGAAAAGTTCCCCGAAAGTACATTCCTCGTACCAAACAAGGCTCTGCGTGATGAGGGAACATCTTATCACTATGCGCCCCCTTCTCGATTTGTGGAAATCAGCGAGAAGGCAAGAAAAGCAATTGAAGAAACCATTCTTGAGCATAGTATGAAATATCAGGAGGTTATAACCTGGTCAACGGATGGATTTTTCCGTGAAACCAAAGAAAAGGTGGCTTATCGCAAAAGTGAAGGCTGTGCAGTTGTAGAAATGGAATGTTCTGCTCTGGCGGCCTGTGCTGATTTCAGAGGGGCAACCTGGGGTATGATACTTTATACCGCAGACAGTCTTGCAGATGTTGACAAATACGACGAAAGAAACTGGGGCGGTAATGCATACGAATATGCACTTACGCTCTGCCTTGATGCGGTTATCAAATTATAAGAACAGTTAGAATCAATCTTTTTTTTGTGATATAATTTTATTGAGGTGAATGAAATGAGGACTGAAAAAGAAATATACGATTTAGTTTTGAATTTTGCTTTTCAAGATGAGAGAATTAGAATTGTAACTCTTGAGGGGTCTCGCACTAATGTTAATATACCAAAAGACAATCTTCAAGATTATGATATTACTTTTTTTGTTATAGATATGGGAGAATTTTTGAAAAGCGATGACTGGCTTAGTGTTTTTGGTAACAGAATTATGATGCAAAAACCTGAAGATATGGAATTATTTCCTCCAGAAGAAAAAGGATTTTCTTATATAATGCTTTTTGATGATGGTGTAAAGATTGATTTAACTTTGTTACCTGTTTCAATGCTTGAGGAGTATCTTACTCGCGATAAACTTGTAAAAATCATGTTAGATAAAGATAATATGATTAAAACAGAAATAGTTCCCACAGATGAAGATTATTACATTAAGTGTCCAACAGAAAGAAAGTTTGATGACTGTTGTAACGAATTTTGGAATGTTGCAACATATGTATCCAAGGGCTTACTTCGTGGTGAAATACTATTTGCAATAGACCATATGAATGAAGTATTACGTCATGAGCTTCTTAGGATGATTAGTTGGTATGTCGGTACTGAAAAAGGATTTAATTTCAGTTTGGGTAAAAACTATAAATTTTTAGATAAGCATATTTCAAAAGAATTGTGGGATAACTTACTAAATACATATTCAATGAGTTCGTATGAAGAAATGTGGAAATCGTTTGATTTGTGTCTATGTTTGTTCAAAAAAATATCTAAAAAAGTGGCAGATTCACTTGGTTATAATTATCCTGATTATGATGAAAACGTTACAAAATATTTGGAAACACAAAAGAGAATTTCAAATAAATATCTTTATGGTAATAGGTATTGACAAATACCAATTTATCGTGCAATTGATATTTCGTAGAGGTGTATTGGAATGGATGAAAATCAAAAGGCTAAGATGGAAGCCATGAAAAAACAAATACAAAGAAAAAAGCAGGAACAAGAGCTTTTGAATAATAGTTTATATCAAGAATGTCTTACTGCCTTGAAAGATTATGTTATTGTTCAGGATGAGACTGATATAAGGTATTTAACATCATTGGTGAGTTCAAATGATATTGAGTCCCATTCACATTCTGAAGAAGTCAAGCTGGCTGATACTGAAAGATATTATATTGTATGGGATAACATGTCAGTGCCAATTTTAGAGAGTTCTGGTAAATGTATTAATGATAGTTGGGATGATGTGATAGCTGTTTCTTTTGATACATATTTTGTTGTGAAGTCTACAGAAAAAGTTATCGGTATTAGACATTAAATTGGAATTTTATCTTTGCAAGCGAGACGACAACTTTCAGTCTTACAAAGAGATTGAAAGCAACAGAAGAGTTGAAGTAGAGTGAGGCATGAATATGAATTTTAACGTAAATGATTTTAAATGGATAAGAGAACCTGCAGATTATTCTATAACTGAGGATAAAATCGAAATAATAACAAAGCCACATACGGATTTGTGGCAAAGAACATATTATCATTTTAGAAATGATAATGCACCTGTTTTACAGATGGAGACAGGGGAGCGATATTTTTCGTTTATTGTGAAAACAACATTTGAGAGCAAGCATAGATTTGACCAATGCGGAATTGTAATGTATCTCGATAGTGATAACTGGTTGAAAGGCTCCATTGAATATGAAAATGAAAGATTTCAGCATCTTGGAAGTGTAGTAACCAATAAAGGATTTTCAGATTGGGCAACAACGGAGATTGATGCTAATATAAAATCAATGTGGTATAGATTTAGCAGAAGAGAAGATGACTATTGCATTGAATGCTCAGAAGATGGCGTAACATTCAAGCAAATGCGAGTGTGTCATATGTGGAATGGTGCTGGAGCAATTCGATTTGGTATTTATGCATGTAGTCCAGAAGATTCTTCATTTAAAGCCACCTTTACAAATATGGAAATTACTGAATGTAAATGGTTAGCACATGATGGACAGCAGCCAGATAAAGAATAAAATTCCAGTTTGTCGAACTGAAAACAGAATGAATGGGACGCATTGGTTCACAAATAGCCAGTGCGCCCTCTTTTTATGCTCAACGCCTTTGGACTGTTACATAGGTGGTGACATCATTGCAGTTCGTCACTTCTCAATGTACAATATGGTCAAAAGAAAGGGGTTGTTCCTATGAAGATGATATTGAAAGTATTGGCACTGCCGTTGTTGTTTGTTGTAACGATTGCTTGTATCCTTGGAAATTTGATCACCAACATTTCCTCTTATGTGATCGCTCTGTTGCTCCTGGTGATTGCAGGCTGCTCCATCTACTGCATCGTAAAGGCACTGTGGACTTCCCTGGCTATCCTCGCCGGTATGGGATTAACGGCGATCCTTATAATCTTCCTGTTGGTATGGGCGGTTGTAAAACTTGAAACTTTGGGAAATCATATCAAGGAATTTATTTGTTATTAAGATGGGAGAAACGGATGGACAGAGGATTTATGGAGCATTACTTTGATGTTACTTTTAATGATGCTATCGGAGAGATTGCCGGAAATGATGAACGGTATGCAGAACTGCAAAGCGTGGCAGATGAAGCTGTTCATACTTTGGCTGGTATCGTGGGAAAATCGAATACAGCCCTTTGGGAACAATGCGAACACACCATAAACAGCCTGTATACCCTTCAGCTGCAACTGGTAAAACTGGCGTATCTGCGTGGTGCGGAAGATCGGGAAAAGATGCTTAGATAATTTTGAGAAAGTCACCTACGGGTGGCTTTTTCTTTTTGAAAGGATGTGATGTGAGTGGCGGCAACAAGACTGATTGCGCTCCATGTAAACAAAGGAAAAACGGTTGCCCAGTGTCTGGCTGACCGCACCGATTATTCACAAAATGCGTCAAAGACCAATGACGGTGAATTTATCAGTTCTTATGAGTGCGATCCCAAGACTGCTGATGAGGAATTTCTGCTTTCCAAACGGCAATATCAGCACATCACGGGCAGACAGCAGAAGAACAATATCATCGCTTATCAGATTCGCCAATCTTTTAAGCCCGGAGAAATAACACCGGAAGAAGCAAATCAGGTTGGCTATGAAACGGCGATGCGCTGGACGAAGGGCAAACACGCTTTTATTGTGGCAACCCACATTGACAAAGCCCATATACACAATCATATCATTTGTGCGCCCATAAGGGGCAGAGTAAATCCGCTTAGCAAGCGGCAGGCGTGAGGTTTCATGCCTGTGGTCAACGGCTA
>OKWL01000098.1_pt1 | contig 108798 bp, 112 predicted proteins | sample 1607171 | NCBI WGS metagenome assembly OKWL01 (sample SAMN07501049, study PRJEB24779) | human gut metagenome
CGGGAATAGCTCAGTTGGTAGAGCACGACCTTGCCAAGGTCGGGGTCGCGAGTTCGAGTCTCGTTTCCCGCTCCAAACATGATCCAGGTTTCAGCCTGGGTCGAAGAGAAAAGGGCCTTCGGGCCCTTTTTTCGTTTCTGCGATCCGCACCGCCCTGGTGCTTTTCCCGATTCCCCCCATGTTCCCCTCGGCAGGCCGCTGTCCCGCCGCATCTGCTCGCTCGATCGTCGAGACGAAAAAGGCCACTCGTGGAGTGGCCTTCTCTGGTGGAGCGACGGCGGCGATCAGGGCAGCGCTTTGAGCACCGTCAGCAGGCTGGTGAGGTTGTCGGCCACGCCCAGCTGGCCGATCTTCTCGGTGGCGCCGCCGGCGGCGCTGGTATCCAGACTGTAGATCTGCATCACGCCCATGTTGGAAGCGGCCAGGGCCAGGGCGTTCTGCTGTTGCTGGGCAGCTACCGAATTCTCGAACAGGATGCCGGTGGAGTGGGCCATGGTCTGGAAGATCGAGCCCAGCGCCATGGCCGGGGCTTCACCGATCACCTTGACGTTGGACTGGGTGACGGCATCGGTGATCTGGTTGTTTACTGCGGTTGGGAAGCTCATGGTGATTCTCCTGAATCATTGCGAAGGATGTACGGCGATTGCTTGGACCCGGCGGGTCAGGCTCAGGTGAAGGATTTCAGTACGGTCAGCAGGCTGGTGAGGTTGTCGGCCACGCCCAACTGGCCGACTTTCTCGGTGGCTCCGGCATCGGCGGCGGTGTCGAGGCTGTAGATCTGCATCACGCCCATGTTGGAGGCGGCCAGGGCCAGGGCGTTCTGCTGTTGCTGGGCGCTCACCGCGTTCTCGAAGAGAATCCCGGTGGAGTGGGCCATGGTCTGGTAGATGGTGCCCAGCGCCATGGCTGGCGCCTCACCGACGACCTTGACGTTGGACTGGGTGACGGCATCGGTGATCTGGTCGTTGACTGCGGTCGGAAAACTCATGATGTGACTCCCTGTGAGTGAACGGCACGGCTCATGTCGTGCTGTCTTGATGAACGCTCCAGCCAGGGAGTTGTGAATCCGTCGGCGCCAGGCCTGGCGGGCGGCGAAAATGCAAGCGCCCCGCGAGGCGGGGCGCTTGTCGGTGCGGTCTCATGCGGCGGGCGGGTCGGGCTTGTCCGGCGGCGGTGCGGACGTGTTGTGGTTGCTCTGGTTGAAGATGGCGATAGCGTTCTCCAGTTGCTGCTTGAGCGAGCCGAAGTTCTGCTCGAAGCACAGGCGTACCTCGCTCTTCACTAGGTTGGCCAGGCGGTCGGCAATCTGCGACATCACCAACTGGTTGGCGCTTGCCTGGCCGCTCTGCAGGTGGCTGGGACGCAGTTCGGCCAGGCTGCCGGCGGCATTGACCGCCTCAAGAATCGCCTGCTCGCCGCTGTCCTGGGCGCGGAGGGCCTGGGTCGAGGCCTGCTGGACGTTCTGCAGGATCTGGCGGATGGAGCCTTCGGAACGCTGCCGGCCGTTCTCGATCACCTGTTCGGCCTGCTGTCGCGCGTGCACGGCCGGATCGCTGCTGGCGTCGTTGCCGAGGCCGAGCTGGAACTGTCTCAACTGCTCGTGTTCTTCGCTGGTGAGGGGGCGTTTCAGCCAGCGTTGCGCCAGCTGGACCAGATTCCTTCCCAATTCTTCCGAGATCGACATGCGCGGACTCCTCTGCGATAGACGCGCGGTGCGCGGGGTGTCGTGGCGAGGCTTCAGTACTGCTGCGTGCCGTCCGCCGAGGGGGCCTGCGCGCTGCCGCCGGTATCGCCGGGGTAGGCGGCGGCAGCGGCCTGCAGGGTGCTGTAGGCGGTGCTCAACTGCACCGCCAACTGTCCAAGGCTGGCCGGGTCGTCCACGCTGTCTCCCTGGGACAGGGCCTGGAGCCAGCCTTGCAGGCATTCGGTGAGGAGTGCCTTGACCTGGGTGACGAGGGTTTCGAGTTCTTCCTTCATGACGCTTCTCCTGGGGTGGGTGCTCATCCGAGCAGTTTCAGCACGGCCAAGAGCTTGGCCGCATCGCTGTCCGATATTTCCAGCAGGCGCTTTCCGCTCGCCGGCCTGCTGGGGGGCGGTTGGTCCCGTGTCTCCTCGCTGGCGTCCGGCGAACGCTGCGCCGGGCGGTCCGCGGCGGCGAGCGCGCGGCGTCTGATGTAGCGTGCGTAGGCGCTCATCGGTCGCTCCTCAACTGCTGCGGGTGGAGATGCGCACGACCGAGGCGGGGGCGGCGAACCCTTCGAAGCGCTGCAGCTCTCGGTCCCGATGGGGCGCGCCGGCCAGGTCGACGGCGCCGATGGTTTCCTCCCAGTAGGCGCTGCCCAGTTGCACCAGCAGGCGTTGGGCATTCTCCAGCGAAGCGACCGGTACCCGGCCGTGGCGGTCCGCGGCGGCATAGTTGAGCAGGAGCGCCATGCGGATCGCTTCGTCCTGTACGTTGGAGTGCTCGACACCCTGGCCGTCGGCGCCCAGCAGATAGGAGCGCCAGTTGAGGACCTGGGCGAAGAGGCGCCGGTAGGCTTCGAACTGGAAGTAGCGATCCTCCTCGGAGCGGTAGAGCGCGCACTGACTTACGAAGAACTGTTCCAGCGCGGGTTTCGCCCAGCCGGGTGTACCCGGGAGGTGTTCGCCCAGTTCGTCGAAGCCGCTCTGGCTTTCCGCCAGGGCATGGACGTACTGCATCTGTTGTGGGTCCAGGCGCTGTTCGCCCTGGTAGGCGATGGCCAGGCTGAGTTCCTTGAGCTGGTCGGTGCCGACGTATCCGTCGAGATGGCGCAGGCCACGGTTCAGGCGGTATTCCTGCAGCGAGTCGAAGAGGCCGGAGGCGCCGGTAATGAAATTGCTTCCCAGGTTGGTGTCGAAGCACAGCTCGGGGAACTTGCTGGCCAGATAGTTGCGGTAGTAGTAGGCATGGCCGATGCGCAGGCTGAACAGATCGCTCTCCAGCAGGCGGCGGTAGTAGCTGTTGCCGTCGGCGTCGCGGCTGGCCAGCGCCTGGCAGAGGTTCACGACGTTGGTGCGGGCGTAGTAGGCGACCAGGGCCTGGGTAGTCCCGCTGGTGATGTCGAAGCGGCGTAGCCGCAGGCCGGAGGAGGTCAGGCTGTTGCCGAAAAACAGTTCGTCGAAAAGGCCGGCGAGGGCGCTGGGCGCCTTGTCACGGTCCTGCAGGTTCTCCCGTTCGCGTAGCCGCGCCTTGCCCTGGCGGATGGTGTTGCCATAGCACTTCCAGGCATAGGCGGAGAGCGCTGCGTAGAAATCGTCCAGCGCGTTGGCGTTGCGCAGGAAGTAACCGCACAGCGACCGGTTGTCGTCGGACACCCCGGTCCCCTCTCCACAATGGATGTGCAGGACCACCTTGCGGGTTTCCGGCTTGCCGTCCAGGTAGCGGCGAAACACCGCGGCCTGTCCGAGGAGGAAGTCGAAGAACTGTCGGTACAGGCCGGTAGCGGTCTCCATGCCGAGCAGGTCGATGCCGACCAGCCGGGCCTGCGGTGGCTGCCCCTGCTGTATTTCGAAATGACGGAGGATCCTGTGCAGCTCGGCATCGAAGGCGGCTTCGCTGGCATAGCCATGCGCGGTGTGGGCGAGCAGGCGGTAGGCGGTCTTCTCGGAGGCGTTGAATTGTTCGAACAGGGAATCGAGGACGGCCACCTCGTCTTCCCCCGTCGCCGTCTGGGTATGGCTGATTCCTTCGTGGAGGAGGAACCCCAGCGTCAGGCAGGCGAATTCGCCCGGATGGCGATCGCGGATGGCGCCGCGGGCCCAGTAGGCGTCGTCGAACGGCGTGTACTTGTTGCCGCTCCAGATCTTGCGGTTGAAGTAGCGGACGAACTGGTCCGTCTCGCTGTCGCGAACCGCGCTCGCACCGAGCAGTTCCAGGGTGCCGAGGTAGATCGCCGGCTGGTCGATGGCCGCTGGCGGCGAGGTCCGGCCAAAACGTTGTGCCAGGATGAGGCAGGCGAGATAGATGTTCTCCGCCGCGCATTCGCCGCGCAGGTAGCCCTGACGGTCGGTCGCGGCGAACGGATTGCGCCTGACCATCCGCTGCAGAGCCAGTTCGAACAGTTCATAGTGCGCGGCCTGGCGAGCCTCCTCCAGCGCCTTGCCGTCGACCTCCGGAGCGACGCCGCGGGCACTCATCAGCAGCCCGATCAGGGATAGCTCCTGGCCTTTCTCCAGGCTCACCTGCCGCTCGCCGACGCGGAAGACCCGGCGGTCGCGCGTCCAGCGGCTGTTGCTTTCCACCGGCAGGATGCCGGCGAAGTGACTATGGAAGTCGAAGGGATAGCGATGGAACCTGACCGGTTCTTCCAGCTTGAAATAGGCCATGACGGCTCTCCTGTGCCAGGGCCGGACGCCGCCGGCCCCGCCGGTGGTGGCTACGATTGGGTGTCCTTGCCGCCGCGACTGGCGAGGGTCTCGCTGTACTTGGCGATGCTCTGGTCGATCTTGTCGATGGCGAAGCTGGCCGATTCCGCCTCGATCGCCCCGGCCGCCGCGGCTACCGCGGCGGCAGCGCCCATCAGCAGGTCGGTGGCAAGGGCGCCGAGCGCGTCCTCGGCAGCCTGGGCCAGCTTGTTTTCGGCGATGTTCTGGGTCATCTGCCGGAGCAGGATCGCCTGGCTGGCCAGGGCGATCTTGCTGACTCCGTCGAAGTAGCTGGCGGCGGATTGCGCCACCAGCCCGGAGGCCTGGCTGATCATCATGTTCGGCGCGATGGCGATCTGCGACGGCGCATAGCCGGCGGTTTCGCTGTTGCTCATCTGCACCGCCTGCACGACTTGACTGTTCAGGGCGCTGGTGTCCGGCGGCGGCGCCTCGGTCTGCTTGAGCAGGCGCTCGCTCATGCCGGCCAGCGGCGAAGGGCGCGACGGCAGCTTCACGTCGCCGTTGGCGGACGCCCTGCCGCCGCTGGCTGGCGTCTGCCGGCCGGCCTCGCCGGGGGCGGCGGCTTGCTCGCTGTCGCCGGATGGCGCGGGCGCGGATTTCTTGCCGAAGCCGAACATGTCTGGGCACTCCTGGGATCAAGGGGCGGGTCAGATACCTTTCTTGTCTTCTATCGCCATGATCATCGACACCGCCTTGGAAACCACCGCGGTGGAGATCTGGTTCAGGGCCTGCTGGCTGTAGACTGCGTTCTGCAGGGACAGGCCGGCGGAATGGCTGGCGATCTGGTAGAGCGCGGCGATGGCCTGGGCCGGGGCTTCGGCGACCACCTTGACGTTGGTCTGGGTGACGGCATCGGTGATCTGGGCATTCACAGCCGTGGGGTCAGCCATGGGACTCTCCTTGAATGGGCAGGTGCTCGTCGGGCAGGGGGGCCGGTCGCACGGGCCTCGACTCGCTTGTCAGGAATGAACGCGGCTGCGTCTGTCTTGTGAAACGTCGCCGGCGAAAAAGTCGGCGCTCAGCCGCGAGCGCAGCAACTGCACGCGCTTGCGCACCAGCGGCGGGGCGATGCCGAGTTGGCTGGCGATGTCGGCATAGGGCAGTTCTTCGATGAAGCGCAGCTCGAAGAGCTGCTGCTGTTGGCGCGACAGCGAGGCCAGGGCCTTGTCCACCTGGTCGAGACGTTCCAGCTGCTCCAGGCGTTCCAGCGGCGAGCCGACGGCGGCGAAGCGCTCCAACTGGCCATCGTGCAGGTCGATGCCGCGGTCGATGAGGCGGTCCTCGCGGATCTGGTGGCGCGCGCTGTCCAGGTAGACGTGTTCCAGGACCAGGAACAGGAAGCCCTGGGGGTCGCGTACCCGCTCCGGTGACTGGCGCAGGAACAGCATCGCCTTGACCGCGGTGCTCGACAGCCATTCTTCGGCCCGATGGCTGTTGCCGCGCGCAAGGCGTTGCGCGCGTTTGCGCAGGCCAGCCTGCGCGGCACGCCAGCTTTCCTCGAACAGGCGATCGGAACCGGTTTCGTTGCCGCCTGGCTGATTCGGACGATCCATAACCGCTACCTCCCTGGTTGCTCGTGTCGGCGAGCAGTCTGTGAGGCGGGCGGTGGGCGAGGCTGTTACCTGGGTGACAGGGGCGCGGCCGGCAGTTCGGCCTTGCGTCGTAGGCGACCGAGGTCGTTGATCAGGATCCGGTCGTTGTGGCAGCTGATCAGCCCTTCGCGTTTCCATATTTGCAGTTGCGCGTTGAGCTTCGGGCGGCTGGCGTTGAGCATCGCTGCTAGGATGCTCTGGTTGGTCGGTAGCGTCGCGCAGGCTCCCTCGGGCTGTTCGCTCGCCAGGCTGGCCAGGAGATGGCGCGCCAGGCGCGACTCCAGGCGATGCAGGCAGACCCTCTCGACGAAACCGGAGGCTTCGCGCAGGCGCGAACAGAGGAGGGCCAGCGCGCGGTTGAGGAATTCCGTGTCGGCGATCAACGGGGCGAAGTGACGTCGGTGGAGGATCAGCACCGACGCCGCGCCGGAGGCGTAGGCGGAGGTCTCGCGGCGGTTCGGCTGGATCAGCGCGGTTTCCCCGATCACTTCGCCAGGACGGATGTCATTGACGATCAGTTCCCGCCCGTCCGGCCCGTAGAGCACGGTATAGAGGTGTCCGCCGAGGACCAGGCCGATGAAGTCTTCAGGGTCGTGCTTGAGGAACAGGACGTCCTTGTCGCGCAACCGGCGCTCCGACGCATGGGTCGCCACGTGCCGCAGCAGATCGGGCAGCCCGTGCAGCAGCGGGCACCGTTGCAGCAGGGTGTAGTGGCGTGAACAGCGGTCTTCCGTTGACTCGTTCGAGTGCATGCCTGCGCCTTCGCCAGATTGATCGGCAGCTCCGGCGAGGTACGACATGCTCGCTGCAGAGCAATCAGTGGGGACGTGTGCGGCGAAGGGGTGTGAAGCTCCGGCTACCCGGCAGAACTGCTAGGTACGGACTCGGCGCGCTCCGGCAATCGGGCGGGCGGTCCGTTTTTTATTCGGAAAGGGTAGCGAGGTTTGGGCTGGCGGGAGGCGGCCCCGAGCGCACGGATGGCGGTCGGGGCGGGACGGCCGGTGGCCGTGGCGGGCTCAGTGCCGCGGGCTGTCCTCGGGCAGCGCGAGCAACTGCTTTTCGCGGTTCCAGTCGAACGTTTCGCCGCGCTCTTCGGCTTCGTAGCGGCGCTCGTCGAGGCGCTGGAACAGGTCGATCTCTTCGTCCGGCATGAAGTGCAGGCAATCGCCGCCGAAGAACCACAGCAGGTCGCGAGGTACCAGGTGGGCGATCTGCGGATAGCGGTGGAAGACCTGGGAAATCAGGTCCTGGCCGAGGTATTGGGCGCCTTCCGGGTCGCGCGGCAGTTCGTCCATCAGTTCGTCGAAACGCTCGAGGAACAGCCCGTGGTTTTCTTCCGGCACCTGCTCGGCCTCGCCCAGGGCGCCGAGGATGTTGCGCAGGTGCTGGAGCAGGGCGAGGTGGTGCTCGAGGTAGGAGTTGGCCATGACGGGTCCTCTGGAAAAAAGCTGGGCAGTATAAAGGGTTTCGCGGCGCCGGCCAGTTTCAGCGGATCGCCGGGGACTGGCTCTGGCGCCGGCGGTTTTCCAGTTGCCGGCGTTCGCTGTCGAGGCGCCGCTGGTCCTGCTCCAGGCGCCAGCGCTGCTGGTCCAGTTGCTGCTGGCGGATCAGGTTGTCCTGCATCTGTCGCTGCTGCCGTTGCCGCTGCAGGTTCTGCTGCTGGCGTTGCAGTTGATCCTGCTGCAATTGCAGGCGTTGTTCGTCGAAGCGCTGGCGCTGTTCCTGGAGCTGGCGTTGGCGCTGTTCGCCGGCGCGCTGCACCGCCTGCTGGTGCGGCTGCACGCCATAGGGCGCAGGCGGTGCGGCCTGCGCCGGGGGCAGGAGGAGAAACGAGGCTGCCAGGCCGGTGGCAAGTAGCTTGAGCATGATGGCCTCCCGTACGTCAGGGATGTGCCCGTCGATTCTAGCCAATCGCCCGGGTTTGGGTGGGTGAAGACGACAAAGGCGCCGGAAGGCGCCTTTGTCGGTTGCGACTGTCGCTTTGCCGCGGAGTGTCAGCGGATCCTGCCGTCGGCCAGTTGCAGTTCCTCCTTGGCGAAGTCGTCGACGTCGATCACCTTGCGCCGTGCCGCTTCGGCCTGGTGCAGGGCCTGCGCCTGCTCGGCGCTCAGCACGCCGGCGGCGGCGCCGGCATCGATCGGGTTCTGCCCCGCTTGCGGCTGGACCCTGCCTTCCTTGATCGCCTTGTGCAGGGTTTTCTCCAGCGCGGCGCTTTCGCGTACCGCGTCGAAGGCGTGGGCGAGGGCACCGACCGGGTCCTGCGGGTCTTTCGGCAGGAACGCGCCGGCGAGGATCGCCTGCAACGCCGGGTCGTCGTCCGGACGGCCGAGGATTTCCGCGATCTCGGCGTCCAGTTCGTCGCCCGGCCCTTTGTGCCGGCGGCCGAACGGCAGTACCAGGACCTTCAGCGCGCAGCCGAAGAAGCGGCTGGGGAAGTTGTTCAGCAGGTCCTCCAGCGCCGCCTCGGCCTTGCCGAGGTTTTCCTCCATGGCCCAGCGCAGCAGCGGATGCAGGTAGTCCGGGTTGCCCAGGTCGTGGTAGCGCTTGAGCGCCGCCGAGCCCAGGTAGAGATAGCTGAGGACATCGCCGAGACGCGCGGAGAGGCGTTCCTTGCGCTTCAGTTCGCCGCCCAGCAGCATCATGCTGAAGTCGGCGAGCAGGGCGAAGGACGCCGCCAGGCGGTTCAGCGCGCGGAAGTAGGGACGGCTGATGCGGTCGCCGGGGGCGTTGCCGAGGTGGCCGCAACTGAGGCTGAGGAGGAAGCTGCTGGCGGCGTTGCCGACGGCGAAGCCGATGTGCTTCACCAGCAGCGCGTCGAACTCGCGGGCGGCCTGGTCCTTGTCCTCGCGCTGGGCCAGTTCCATTTCCTTGAGCACGTACGGATGGCAACGGATCGCGCCCTGGCCGAAGATCATCAGGTTGCGCGAGAGGATGTTCGCGCCTTCCACCGTGATGAAGATCGGCGCGCCCTGCCAGGAACGACCCAGGTAGTTGTTCGGGCCCATGATGATGCCCTTGCCGCCATGGATGTCCATGGCATGGGCGATGCACTCGCGGCCGCGCTCGGTGAGGTGGTACTTGAGGATCGCCGAAAGCACCGAGGGCTTCTCGCCGAGGTCCACCGCGTTGGCGGTGAGGATTCGCGCGCTGTCCATCAGCCAGGCGTTGCCGCCGATGCGGGCGAGCGCCTCCTGGATGCCTTCGAAGGCGGCGATCGGCACGTTGAACTGCTCGCGGACCTGGGCGTAGCGACCGCTGACGTAGCTGCTGGCCTTGCCGGCGCTGGTGCCCACCGCCGGCAGCGAGATGGAGCGTCCGACCGACAGGCAGTTCATCAGCATCATCCAGCCTTTGCCGATCATTTCCTGCCCGCCGATGATGTACTCCAGCGGCACGAACACGTCCTTGCCGGAGTTCGGACCGTTCATGAAGGCGGCGCCCAGCGGCACGTGGCGGCGGCCGATCTCGACCCCGGGGGTGTCGGTGGGGATCAGCGCCAGGGTGATGCCCAGGTCCTCCTCGTCGCCCAGCAGATGGTCCGGGTCGTGGCACTTGAAGGCCAGGCCGAGGAGGGTGGCCACCGGGCCGAGGGTGATGTAGCGCTTTTCCCAGGTCAGGCGCAGGCCGAGCACCTCGCGACCTTCCCATTCGCCCTTGCAGACGATGCCGACGTCGGTCATGCCGCCGGCATCGGAGCCCGCGTAGGGGCCGGTGAGGGCGAAGCAGGGGATGTCGTCGCCCTTGGCCAGGCTCGGCAGGTAGCGCTGGCGCTGCTCGTCGGTGCCGTAGTGGAGCAGCAGCTCGGCCGGGCCGAGGGAGTTCGGCACCATCACCGTCGAGGCCAGGTCGCCGCTACGGGTGGCGAGCTTCATCACTACCTGTGAGTGGGCGAAGGCGGAGAAGCCCTTGCCGCCGTACTCCTTGGGAATGATCAGGCCGAAGAAGCCGTGCTGCTTGATGAAGGCCCAGGCTTCTTCCGGCAGGTCCATGCGCTGGCCGATGTCCCAGTCGCTGACCATGGCGCAGAGTTCTTCGGTCGGGCCGTCGACGAAGGCCTGCTCTTCTTCGGTGAGTTGCGCCTTGGGGTAGTCGAGCAGTTTCTGCCAGTCCGGGCGGCCGCTGAACAATTCGCCATCCCACCACACGGTGCCCGCCTCGATGGCCTCGCGCTCGGTGTCGGACATCGGCGGCAGGACTTTCTGGAACCAGGCGAACAGCGGACCGCTGAGCACGCGCCGGCGCAGGTCGGGCAGGGCGAGGGGAAGCGCCACCGCCAGCCAGAGCAGCCAGAAGACCAGCAGCAGCCAGCCGGGCGCGTGGCTGAACACGCCCATCAGGATCAGGTAGGCGGCGCTGATGCCGAGCGCGGGAGCGGGTGGGGTACGCCGATGGGCGAGGTAAGCGACACCGAGTACCAGTACGACTAACCAGAGCAACAACATGCGGAATCCTCCATGAAGACGCCAGGCGGCGTCTCGAGCTTAGCCCGTTTGCCGCCGTTTGGCGGCAGGGCCGGTCAGCTTGGCCGGTTTGTCACGTTATAGGCGAAAACTTCCCGTTTAGACTGGGACAAATTGCCCGCCGGGAGCCCGCCATGCAGTCCTACCTACAATCCGGCCGCTTCGTGGATAGTGACCACCCGGTGGTGGTGGAGTTCGCGGAAAAATCCCGGGGGAATTCGGCGAAACCGCGTGACCAGGCGGTCGCGCTGTACTACGCGGTACGCGACGGGGTGCGCTACAACCCCTACGTGTTCAGCCGCGATCCGCAGACCCTGAAGGCCAGCCACGCGCTGCAGCAGGGCGAGTCCTATTGCGTGCCCAAGGCCATCCTGCTCGCCGCCTGTGCCCGGCATTGCCGGATTCCGGCGCGGATCGGCCTGGCCGACGTGCGCAACCACCTGGCCACGCCGCGCCTGCTGGAGGCGCTGCGCAGCGAGGTGTTTGCCATGCACGGCTATACCGAGCTGTACCTCGAGGGCCGCTGGGTGAAGGCCACCCCGGCGTTCAACCGTGCCTTGTGCCGCGCCTTCGACGTCGCTCCGCTGGAGTTCGACGGCGTCGCCGACAGCGTCTTCCATCCGTTCAACCGCCAGGGCGAGCGCTACATGGAATACCTGGCCGATCACGGCCAGTTCGCCGACCTGCCGGAGGAACTGTTCTTCTCCCACTTGCAGCAGCACTATCCGCACCTGTTCTCCGGCCGCCCGCTGGCCCTGGACGGCGATTTCCAGGCCGAGGCCGGACAAGATGAAGGGCGTCGATAGTCACCATCAGCCGGCGCGTCTTCCTTCTTCGGTCCATCCTCGGTAGGGTGCGGCATGTCGTCCGGGCGCTCCGGCGACCCATCCGCCGCATCAACCGAAGAGGGAACGCAGAGTATGTTGACCATCTGGGGCCGGAAGAACTCGAGCAATGTGCGCAAGGCGTTGTGGTGCGCCGAGGAGGCTGGCCTGGAGTACCGGACGGTGGATGCCGGCGGGGCGTTCGGCCTGGTGGATGAGCCGGCGTTCCGCGCGATGAACCCGAACGGTCGGGTGCCGGTGATCGAGGACGACGGCTTCGTCCTCTGGGAGTCCAACGCCATCGTCCGCTACCTGGCCGCCCGCTATGCGCCGGGCGACCTCTATCCGCAGGACCCGGTGCGCCGCGCCGACGCCGACAAGTGGATGGACTGGACCACCTCGACTCTCGCCGGGCCGTTCCGCGACCTGTTCTGGGGAACGCTGCGTACGCCGCCGGAGCAACGCGACGAGGCCCTGATCGCAAAGGCGTTGCAGACCTGCGGCGAGTTGCTGCGGGTGCCGGACCAGACCCTGGCCGGCCAACCCTGGCTGTCCGGCGAACGCTTCGGCATGGGTGACATTCCCCTGGGCTGTTTCATCTACGCCTGGTTCGAGATGCCCATCGAGCGCCCGCCGCTGCCCCACCTCGAGGCCTGGTACCTGCGCTTGCGCGAGCGCCCGGCGTTCCGCACCGCGGTAATGACCGAACTGACCTGAGCCGGCTACTGTTGCATTTTGTTACCCGTAGCCTTATCTAGCTCTTCCTCTTCACCTTCCGACACGGGAAGCCTAATGAGTTCCGCCCTGTCCATCCGTCAATTGACGAAAACCTACGGCAACGGTTTCCAGGCCCTCAAGGGCATCGACCTGGACGTCGCCGAAGGTGATTTCTTCGCCTTGCTCGGCCCCAACGGCGCGGGCAAGTCCACCACCATCGGGATTCTCTCGACCCTGGTGAACAAGACCAGCGGTTCGGTCTCGGTGTTCGGCCACGACCTCGACAAGGACCCGGCCGGCCTCAAGCGTTGCCTTGGCGTGGTGCCGCAGGAGTTCAACTTCAACCAGTTCGAGAAGGTCTTCGACATCGTCGTGACCCAGGCCGGCTACTACGGCATCCCGGCGAAGATCGCCAAGGAGCGCGCCGAGCGCTACCTGACCCAACTGGGCCTGTGGGACAAGCGCAACGAAGCCTCGCGGATGCTCTCCGGCGGCATGAAGCGGCGCCTGATGATCGCCCGCGCACTGGTCCACCAGCCGCGCCTGCTGATCCTCGACGAGCCCACCGCCGGGGTCGACATCGAGCTGCGTCGTTCGATGTGGAGCTTCCTCACCGAACTCAACCAGGAAGGCATCAGCATCATCCTCACCACCCACTACCTGGAAGAGGCGGAGCAGCTCTGCCGCAACATCGCCATCATCGACCACGGCGAGATCGTGCAGAACACCAGCATGCGTGACCTGCTGATGACCCTGCATTCGGAAACCTTCCTGCTCGACCTGAAGAACGTCCAGGCCCTGCCGCCGACTCTCGACGGCTACCCGACGCGGCTGGTGGACGATCACACCCTCGAAGTGCAGGTGGAGAAAAGCCAGGGCATCAACGATCTGTTCGCCCAGTTGGGCGCACAAGGCATCGAGGTACTGAGCCTGCGCAACAAGACCAATCGCCTGGAGGAGCTGTTCGTGTCGCTGGTGGAGAAGAACCTGACGAGGATCGCCCGATGAGCAGCGAGCTGAGCGCCAACCTGGTCGCCCTGAACACCATCGTCTACCGCGAGGTGCGCCGCTTCACCCGGATCTGGCCGCAGACCCTGCTGCCGCCGGCGATCACCATGGTCCTGTACTTCGTGATCTTCGGCAATTTGATCGGCCGGCAGATCGGCGACATGGGCGGCTTCACCTACATGGAATACATCGTGCCCGGCCTGATCATGATGTCGGTGATCACCAACGCCTACGGCAACGTGGTGTCGAGCTTCTTCGGCAGCAAGTTCCAGCGCTCGGTGGAGGAGCTGCTGGTGTCGCCGGTATCGCCGCACACCATCCTCCTCGGCTACACCATCGGCGGCGTACTGCGCGGCCTGGCGGTGGGGGTGATCGTGACCATGCTGTCGCTGTTCTTCACCAAGCTGCAGGTGCACCACCTGGGCATCACGGTGCTGGTGGTGGTGCTTACCGCGACCATTTTCTCCCTGGGCGGTTTCATCAACGCGGTGTTCGCGCGCAACTTCGACGACATCTCGATCATCCCGACCTTCGTGCTGACGCCGCTGACCTACCTGGGCGGGGTGTTCTACTCGATCAACCTGCTGCCGCCGTTCTGGCAGACCGTGTCGCTGGCCAACCCGATCCTGCACATGGTCAACGCCTTCCGCTACGGCATCCTCGGCGTCTCCGACATTCGCATCGGCGTGGCCATCGGCTTCATGCTGCTGGCCACCGCGGTGCTCTATCTCGGCTGCGTAAGGCTGCTGGTGAGCGGGCGCGGCATGCGCCAATGAAACGCTCGAAGGCATGAAACAGAAGCCCCCGTCATGGGGGCTTCGCGTTTCATCGGCGCGGGCGAGCGAAATCGATGACGAAACGGGTCCAGCCGTCGGCAGACTCGCAGCGGATCTCGCCGCCGTGGGCCTGGACGATGGAGCGGCAGATCGCCAGGCCGAGCCCGGCGTGTTCACCCTGGCCTTCGCGGCGCGCCGGATCGGCACGATAGAACCGGTCGAACAGGCGCGGCAAGCGCTCGGGAGGAATCGCCGGACCCTGGTTCTCCACGCTCAGGCGTCGGTCGCCGAGACGGATACGTATCTCGCCGCCATCGGCGGTGAAGCGCAGGGCGTTGTCCAGCAGGTTGGCCAGCACCCGCCGCAGCATGCCGCGGTCGCCGGGCAGGCTCAGGCTGCCTTCGCGCAGCAGGCGGATGTCGCGGTCTTCCGCCAGCGGCTGGTAGAACTCCAGCAGCGAGTCGACTTCCGCGCCCAGGTCCAGGGCCTGGCGGCTGGGCGCCAGCAGGCCGTGGTCGGCCTTGGCCAGCAACAGCATGTCGTTGACCATCGCGGTGAGCCGTTCCAGTTCCTCGAGATTGCCGTGCAGGGCCTCGCGATAGTCCTCCAGCGAGCGCGGGCGGGACAGTACCACCTGGGTCTGGGTCAGCAGGCTGGTGAGCGGGGTGCGCAACTCGTGGGCGATGTCGGCGGAGAACGCCGAGAGGCGCTGGAAGGCTTCTTCCAGGCGCGCCAGCATGGCGTTCAGCTCGCCGGCCAGTCCGCGCAGCTCCTCTGGCATCCGGCTGGCGTCGAGGCGGGTGGTGAGGGAGTTGGCGGAAACCCGCGCGGCGACTTCGCGCATCCGTCGCAGCGGCGCCAGGCTGGCGCCGGTGGCCCAGGCGCCGAGCAGCGCCGTGGCCAGCGCCGACAGGCTCATGGTCAGCCAGATCAACTGGCGCATGCGTTGCAGGAAGTGCTGGTGATGACTGATGTCGAGGATCACGGTGAGTCGCGGCGAAGCGTCGTTGCCGGGCTCCAGCGGGGCGCCGAGTTCGCGGTTGGCGGGCAGGCCGGGATGCGCAGGCTGCGGCAGGCGCTCGAACCAGAGGTTGCCATCCGGGCCGTTCAGGCGCAGGCCGAGGTCGGGATGGCGTGCCAGTTCGCGCAGCAGTTCCGCTTCGCGGCGGCGCATCTGTTGTTCCGAGCCGAGGCCGCGCAGCTCATCGCGAAACACCGCGAGCTTGGCGGACATCGCCATATGGTCGAGCTCGACGAAATGCTCGTCGATGGCCCTGCTGAAGATCAATCCGGCGATCAGCGAGACCGCCGCCGTGCAGGCGGCGAACAGCAGGCTCAGGCGGACGCCGAGGGACATCCGCGAGCCGAACCCGGCGCTCATTCGTCGCGCTCTTCGAGAACGTAGCCCATGCCGCGCACGGTATGGATCAGGCGCTGCGGGTAGTCGTCGTCGACCTTGGCGCGCAGGCGGCGGATGGCCACCTCGATGACGTTGGTATCGCTGTCGAAGTTCATGTCCCAGACCTGCGAGGCGATCAGCGACTTGGGCAGCACCTCGCCGCTGCGCCGCAGCAGCAGTTCGAGCAGGGCGAACTCCTTGGCGGTGAGGTCGATCCGCTTGCCCTGGCGTTGCACCCGGCGGCGCAGCAAATCGAGTTCGAGGTCGGCCAGTTGCAGGGTGGTCTCCTGCAACTGCTGGCTGCCCCGGCGCAGCAGGGTGCGCACCCGGGCGAGCAGTTCGACGAAGGCGAACGGCTTCACCAGGTAATCGTCGGCGCCTTGTTCGAGGCCGCGCACGCGGTCCTCTACGGCATCGCGGGCGGTCAGGAACAGCACCGGTACGGTCATCCCGGCGTCGCGCACGCTGCGCAGGATCTGCCAGCCGTCACGGCCGGGCAGCATGACGTCGAGGATCAGCAGGTCGTAGTCGCCGCCCAGGGCCAGTTGCTCGCCCTCGTTGCCATCGTCGCTCAGGTCGACGGCGAAGCCTGCCTCGGCGAGCCCCTGGCGCAGGTACTGGCCGATGCGCGGTTCGTCTTCGACGATCAGCAGTTTCATGTTCATCCCTCGTTACATTTGCCGGCCATGCCGACCTGTTTCTGACAGCATCGTAATCAGTGGGTAACGGGGGCGACAGTGGCCCCCGCGCAGACTACAGGGGAACTCATTCGAGGAGACTTCCCATGCGTACCTTCACTGCCTCCACCCTCGCTTTCCTGCTGGTCCTCGCCCCGACCGTTCCGGCCATGGCCGACAGCGGCGGCGACATCGTCTTCGAGCGCATGCAGGCCCAGGCCGCCAAGGCTCGTGCCGCGCACCAGGAGAAACTGGCGAAGCAGGCCGAAGCGACGAAGAAGGACAAGGAAAACTGCTGATCGCCAGTTCTTCCACCCCCGGCTCCACACGGGATGACGGAGGGCTCCGATCCCGTCTTCACCCGCCACCGGTTCCCTGGTTTCCGGTCGGCGGGTTTTTTATGCCCGTCGGTGGCGCTGGGCGATCTTAGCCTTCGCGGTCCGCAACGGCGGCAAGCTGACAAAGATGTAATGCTCCCGACAGCCAGCCGGCAGGCGCAGCGACACAGGATAGGCGACATCAACCCGATGGAGATTCCCCGTATGTTTCCGCGCCGCCTGCTTCCCGCTTCCCTGATCGTCCTCGGCGTGCTTTTCGGTGCCAGCGCCCAGGCTTCGCCGGCCCACGGCCAGGCCTTCGGCAAGCCGGCCCAGGCCGCGCAGGCCAGCCGCAGCATCGAGGTGGTGCTCGGCGACATGTACTTCAAGCCGCGGGCGATCGAGGTCAAGGCCGGCGAGACGGTCCGCTTCGTGCTGAAGAACGAAGGCAAGCTGTTGCACGAGTTCAACCTGGGAGACGCGGCGATGCATGCCGAGCACCAGAAGGAGATGCTGGAGATGCAGCAGTCCGGGATGCTCACCCCGACCGGCATGGCGTCGATGGACCATAGTCAGATGGGCCACGGCATGGCCGGCATGGACCATGGCCGGATGATGAAGCACGACGACCCCAACAGCGTGCTGGTCGAGCCGGGCAAAAGCGCCGAGCTGACCTGGACCTTCGCCAAAGCCACCCGGCTGGAGTTCGCCTGCAACATCCCCGGCCACTACCAGGCCGGGATGGTCGGTCAACTGACCGTGCAGCCCTGAGCCGGCGGACGGCCGGCGTGAAGATGCCGGCCGATCCGTATACACTTGCCGCCGCCCGCCAGTGCGGCGCGGCGCGCGGGGAAGGGCCCTGCGCGATTCATCCAGCAGGTTTCCCTCATGCAGCATCCCGCCGAACATTCGCCGCTGGGCAAGACCAGCGAATACGTCTCCAGCTACACGCCGTCGCTGCTGTTTCCCATTTCACGCACGGCGAAATGGGCCGAGCTTGGCCTGAGCGCCGAGACCCTGCCTTATCGCGGCGTGGATATCTGGAACTGCTACGAGCTGTCCTGGCTGACCCCGGCCGGCAAGCCGGTGGTGGCGATCGGCGAGTTCTCGATCCCGGCGGACTCGCCGAACATCATCGAGTCGAAGTCGTTCAAGCTTTACCTCAATTCCCTCAACCAGTCCGCCTTCGATAGTCGCGAGGCGCTTCGCGCGGTATTGCAGAAAGACCTCTCGGCCGCTGCCGGGGCGCCCGTGGGCGTGCGCCTGCGCAGCCTCGACGAGGTTGCCGAGGAGGGCATCGGGCGTCTGCCGGGGCGCTGCATCGACGAGCTGGACATCGCCGTCGACGGCTACGAGCAGCCGCGCCCGGAACTGCTGCGCTGCGACGCCGGGCGGATCGTCGAGGAGCAGCTCTACAGCCACCTGCTCAAGTCCAACTGCCCGGTCACCGGCCAGCCCGACTGGGGCACCCTGGTGGTCGACTACCGGGGCCCGGCGCTGGACCCGGCCAGCCTGCTGGCCTACCTGGTTTCCTTCCGCCAGCACCAGGACTTCCACGAACAGTGCGTCGAGCGCATCTTCCTCGACCTGCAGCGCCTGCTGCAGCCGCAGGCGCTCAGCGTCTACGCACGCTACGTACGCCGTGGCGGCCTGGATATCAATCCCTACCGCAGCCTGGCGGAGGTCGCGCCGGACAACCGACGCCTGGTGCGCCAGTAACGCCTCGCAACACGCGGATACGAAAAAGCCCCGGCCATGCCGGGGCTTTTCATTTCGGCAAGTCGTTCAGATACCCATGTTGGCCAGGCTCTGCACGATGGAGCGGAGCGTGCCGGCGAGGGTCGGGTGGCTGACCTCGAAGCGCTCGACGGCGAGGTTGACCCCATCGACCAGGCTGCCTTCGTTGAGGGCGTCCTCGTTGGCCAGTTTCAGTTCGATGTCCCTGATCAGGAGTTCCAGTTCGGCGCGCTGCTCTTCGTTCAGCGGCGGTTGTTGCTCCAGTTGCTCGCGCAGGGCGGACAGTTCGCGCAGCAGACTCTCTTTCGGCATGGTATTTCCCTCGACGTACAAGTCTTCGGTGGACCTCCGGCGGGCGCCGAAAGGTCCGTCCATGCCGAACAGATTAACCTGTCGGGCGCAGATGTGCGCGATCCGGATCAATCCGCAGCAGGCGTTCCAGCAGCGGGAAGAAGTGCGTCAGTTCGGGGGTGCGCATGGCCGGGTCCTTGGCCAGGTCGTCGAGGCGGCGCAGGGTCAGGCCGTCCTGGGCATAGGGCGCCTTGATGTAGGCCGCGGCGGCACGCTCGTCGAACGGCCCGCCTTGCAGCACCAGGCTGTGCCGGGAGGCCGGCGACAGGCTGGCGTGGTAGCTCGGGTCCACCGCGCAGAGGAAGCGCTTGGCCGATACGTGCAGGCGCACCGGCTGCCAGACCGACTCTGGGAACAGCTCGCGCAGCAGGCGTGCGCCGAATTCCTCGTGGCGCAGGTCCTCCTCGTCGATCTGCGCCGGGTCTTCGTAGAGGTGGCCGATATCGTGCAGCAGGGCGGCGACTACAAGGCTGTCCGAGCAGCCGGCGCGCTCGGCCAGGGTCGCACACTGCAGCGCGTGCTCGGCCTGGCTGACTGCCTCGCCATAGGGCTCGGCGCCATGGCTGGCGAAGCGTTCGGCCAGTTCGTCGAGAAAGCGGTGACGGGCACGGCTCATGGTTTTTCTCCTTTCAGGCGGCGGACGGCGAGGTCGTGCAGGCAGGGTTGCAGCTCGCCCAGGTGATCGATCACGGAATGCACGCCCAGGCGGTACAGTTCCAGGGTGGCGTCGGCACGCAAGCGGTCGCGCTCGGTATGTCCGAGAGCGTCCCAGTCGGCTGGCGAGAGGCCGCACGACGGCCCGCTGGCGGCCAGGCCGATGGTCCATAGCCCGGCATTGAGTCCGGCCTGGAGTTGACGCGGTTGGGCGCTGACCAGCACGCAGCCGTCGAGGCGCTCGATGCCCAGCTGGGCGAGGGCCTGCCAGCAGCCATCGGGGGCCGGCCAGGGGCGCGCGCCGGCGAGGGGAATCAGGGCGTCCGCTCGGCCGAGCGGCGCGGCAAGGCGCTGGCAGACCGATTCCGGTAGCTCGTCCTGCCAGGCGTAGGGAATCCGTTGTTCGTCCAGGCTCTCCAGCAGGGCCACGGCACCGGCGATGGCTTCGGCCTGTTCCTCGGCGGCTTCGTCGAGGGCCTGCTCCAGGCGCTGGCGCTCGTTCTTGTTCGGCTTGCGCTGCAACAGGAAGCTTTGTGCCTCGGCGAAGGGCAGCAGACTGGCGTCGCGGAGGTGTTCGGCAGGGCTATGCGGATGGCTGCGCAGCAGCGCCAGGGACAGGGTCCGGGCGCCGAAATCCACCAGGCCGCCGGAGAGTCCGAAGAGCAGGGCGGTGAAGCGCGGGAGTTGGTCGGAGCTGGGCATGCGAAAGGCGTCTGGCAAATGGTCTAGGCCAGCCTAGAGGGGTTTTGTGACGCCGCCGTGACGTTTTCGTGGCAGTGGCGATAGGCCGACGGGCTGCCGTTATAATCGGCCGGTCTGAATCAGCGAGGCCGTCATGCCGGTCGATCAATCTCGTCAGTACCTGCGCATCCGCGACCAGCTCGCCGCGGATATCGCCCAGGGTGTGCTGCAAGTGAAACTTCCCTCCGAGCGGGAGTTGGCCGAGCGCTTCCTGTGTACCCGCATCACCCTTCGCGAAGCCCTGCAGCAATTGGAAACCGAAGGCCTGGTCTATCGCGAGAACCGCCGCGGCTGGTTCGTCGCGCCGCCGCGGATCCGCTACAACCCGACCCGTACCACCGGCTTCATGGAATACGTCAGCGCCCAGGGACGCCAGCCGCGTACCGAGACGCTGCACGCCGAGCGGCGTGCAGCCGGCGCCTGGCTGGCCAAGCGGATGGGGCTGGAGGACAGCGCGCCGGTGTATTTCCTGCAACGGCGCCGCTGGGTGGACGAGCGTCCGGTGCTGATCGAACTGATCGCCCTGGATGCCGGGTGGTGCCCAGGCCTGCTGGACCACGACCTCGATACTTCGCTGATGAGCCTGCTGCGCGAGCGTTTCGGCCTGCAGCCGACGCGCTGCCAACTGGCGATGCACCCGACCGCGCTGAACGCGGCCCAGGCCGAGCCGCTGCAACTGGCGCCGGGTTCGCCGGCGCTGTACCTGGAGCGACTGAGTTACGCGGAGGGGCAGAGGGTGGTCGAGTTCGACCAGGAGTTCTGGCGTCCGGACGCTCTGGAGATCGTGCTCGACGCGGCCTATCCGGGCGCCTGAGTCAGGCGATCGCGGCGCGTATGCTGTCCGGCACGGGCGTCGAACGGTTTTCCGCGTGGCGCACCCAGACCAGCTTGCAGTGGCCTTCGCCATAGGTGCCTTGCGGATCTTCCAGGGTGTGCAGGCGATGTTCCAGTACCAGGCTGCTGGTGCCCAGCTTGCCGGCGTACAGTTCCACCACCACGGTGGCCGGATGCACCACCGGCTTCAGGTAGGTGTGCAGGCTTTGCAGCACGACCGGCCCCTCGGCAGCGCCTTCCAGGTCGATGCCGAGGGTTTCGAACCAGGCCACCCGGGCCTCTTCCAGGTACTGGAAATAAAGGGTGTTGTTGACGTGCCCGTAGCTGTCCATGTCGCCCCAGCGCACCGGGATATGGGCCGTGTGTAGCAATTGTCTGTCAGCCATCTCGTAACTCTTCTAGTCTCAAAATCGATGCGAGCCTATATACTGCGCGCACGCTGAAGCCGCGCTGGCGGCCAAGACTAGTCATGCAAAGGAGATACAGCAATGCGCGCCCGCGGCGTGAACTGGATCGAACGTAGTGCCCGAATCCTGGCTTGCGCCAGCCTCGCATTGGCACCCACGCTGTCCCTGGCGGCCAGTGAAGAAGACCCTTGGGAAAGCATCAACCGTCCCATCTTCACCTTCAACGACACCCTGGACACCTATGCGCTGAAACCGCTGGCCCAGGGTTACCAGAAGGTCACCCCGAACTTCGTTCAGGACGGCGTGCACAACTTCTTCAACAACCTCGGCGACGTGAAGAACCTGGCCAACAACCTGTTGCAGGCCAAGTTCCACAATGCCGGCGTGGACACCAGCCGCCTGCTGTTCAACAGCACCTTCGGCCTGGCCGGCTTGATCGACGTGGCGACCCCGATGGGCCTGCAGCGCAACGATGAGGACTTCGGCCAGACCCTGGGTTATTGGGGCGTCGGCAGCGGCCCGTACGTGATGCTGCCGTTCCTCGGCCCGAGCACGCTGCGCGATGCCCCGGCGAAGATCCCGGACATCTATGTCAGTCCCTACCACTACATGGACGACGTACGCGCGCGCAACGTGATGTTCGGCATCAATACCGTCGACACCCGTGCCAACCTGCTGAAGTCGGAAAAACTGATCAGCGGCGACAAGTACATCTTCATCCGCAACGCCTACCTGCAGAACCGCGAGTTCAAGGTCAAGGACGGCGAGGTGGAGGACGACTTCTAAGTCGACCCGCTTCGTGCGACACCTGGAAAGGCGGCCCTTGAGTCGCCTTTCGTCGTTTCAGTGGATCGCGACGATGCTCAGCCCCAGGCTATGCCGACCCGGGCCGAGGCGTTCGCAGCGCACCACGCGGGCTTCCAGTTCCAGGCCGGTGAGCGTCTCGTGGGTGGACGGGATGCTCACCCGCAGGTGGTCGCCCGGAGCCAGCTCGCTTTGCGCTTCCAGCAGCAGCCCGCTGGCGGACAGGTCCCGGCACAGGGCCACCGACTCGCGGCCTTCGCAGCGGATGGTGACCGGGGTGTCGAGCTTCATGCGGATGAAGTCGCGCTTCTCGCTGTAGTTGTGCTCGATGGGCTGCATGGGCTGATCCTCATGGTCGGGGCGATGGGAGGGCGACTGGCAATCCTGGCGATTATCGTCAAAGTTTATACCGTGCGGACGGGATCGGACGGACAAAGGCGGATTTTCCGGCAAAGGTCAACGGCTTGAACTGCTCAACGGATGGGAGTACCGTCTGCGCCTTGTCGAACCCCGTAGCCGCGCTGTTGTCACTTACAATAAGCGCCTAGGACCCACTGTTTCCGGCGCCGTTTGCCTGGATGACCCATGCATAAAGTCAGTGCCACGCTGCTGATCATCGATGACGACGAGGTGGTGCGCGAAAGCCTCGCCGCCTACTTGGAAGATAGCAACTTCAAGGTGTTGCAGGCCCTCAACGGTCTGCAGGGCCTGCAGATCTTCGAAAGCGAACAGCCGGACCTGGTCATTTGCGATTTGCGCATGCCGCAGATCGACGGCCTCGAACTGATCCGCCGCATCCGCCAGACCGCTTCGGAAACGCCGATCATCGTACTTTCCGGAGCCGGCGTGATGAGCGATGCGGTGGAAGCCTTGCGCCTGGGCGCCGCCGACTACCTGATCAAGCCCCTGGAAGACCTCGCGGTGCTCGAGCATTCGGTGCGCCGGGCCCTGGATCGCGCCTACCTGCGGGTCGAGAACCAGCGCTACCGCGACAAGCTGGAAGCCGCCAACCGCGAATTGCAGGCCAGCCTGAACCTGCTTCAGGAAGACCAGAACGCCGGCCGCCAGGTGCAGATGAACATGCTTCCGGTGACGCCGTGGAGCATCGAGGGGCTGGAGTTTTCCCACCGGATCATTCCGTCGCTGTATCTCTCCGGCGACTTCGTCGACTACTTCCGGGTCGACGAGCGACGCGTGGCGTTCTACCTGGCCGACGTTTCCGGCCATGGCGCTTCCTCGGCCTTCGTCACGGTGCTGCTGAAGTTCATGACCACGCGCCTGCTCTATGAGTCGAGGCGCAACGGCACGCTCCCGGAGTTCAAGCCGTCCGAGGTGCTGGCGCACATCAACCGCGGCCTGATCAACACCAAGTTGGGCAAGCACGTGACCATGCTCGGCGGGGTCATCGACCTGGAGAAGAACAGCCTGACCTACAGCATCGGCGGCCACCTGCCGCTTCCTGTGTTGTTCGTCGAAGGGCAGGCGAGCTACCTGGAGGGCCGTGGCCTGCCGGTGGGCCTGTTCGACGATGCGACCTATGACGACCGGGTCATGGAGTTGCCGCCTTCCTTCAGCCTGTCGCTGTTTTCCGATGGCATCCTCGATGTGCTGCCAGGAGCTACGCTGAAGGAGAAAGAGGCTTCGCTACCGGAACAGGTGGCAGCCGCCGGAGGCACCCTCGACGGGCTGCGCCAGGTCTTCGGGCTGGCCAACCTGGCGGAGATGCCGGATGATATCGCCTTGCTGGTGTTGAGCAGGAACCTTGCATGAGTACCGGTAAAATCCAGTTTGCCGAACAGAACGGCTCCTTCGTTCTGAAATTCGTCGGTGAGGTCCGCCTCACCCTGTGCTCGGCCCTGGATTCCACCATCGAAAAGATCTTCGCTGCGCTGAATTTTTCGGCGATCATCATCGATCTTACGGAAACCCAGAGCATCGATAGCACCACGCTCGGCCTGCTGGCCAAGCTGTCCATCCTGTCGCGGCAGAAAATCGGCCTGTTGCCCACGCTGGTGACCACCAATCCGGACATTACCCGTCTGTTGCAGTCGATGGGCTTCGATCAGGTGTTCAATATCGTCGATCGTCCGATTCCGTGCCCGGAATGCCTGTCCGACCTGCCGCCGCAGGACCAGTCGGAAGATGTGGTGCGCGACAAGGTTCTGGAGGCGCACCGCATCCTGATGGGCCTCAACGAATCCAACCGCGAAGCCTTCCACGACCTGGTCAGCGCCCTGGAGCGCCATTAACCGGTCGATCCCTTCCCGAATTCCTGCTGAATCCTCCGCTGCGCCGGAACGGGACGCCCTGCATGCGCGTCCCGCCGGCAGCGGCGATCAGTGGCGGGTCGCCAACTGGTATTCGAGCTTTTCCTGGTCGCGTGCGAACAGGCGGATGCCTTCGGCCAGCTTTTCGGTGGCCATGGCGTCCTCGTTCATCTGCCAACGGAAAGTGCTCTCGTCGAGCACCTGGCGCGGCTCGCCTTCGCCCGGCAGCAGCAGGCGCGGCAGCTCGCCCTGGGCGTCAGCCAGTTGTTGCAGCAGGTCGGGACTGATGGTCAGGCGGTCGCAGCCGGCCAGTTGCTCGATCTGGCCGAGATTGCGGAAGCTGGCGCCCATCACCACCGTCTTGTAGCCGTTGGCCTTGTAGTAGCGATAGATGCGCGAGACCGACTGCACGCCGGGATCCTCGGCGCCGACGTAGTCGCGGTTCTCGCTCTTCTTGTACCAGTCGTAGATGCGCCCGACGAACGGCGAGATGAGGAACACCCCGGCGTCGGCGCAGGCCACCGCCTGGGCGAAGGAGAACAGCAGGGTCAGGTTGGTCTGGATGCCCTCGCGTTCCAGAATCTCGGCGGCGCGGATTCCTTCCCAGGTGGAGGCGATCTTGATCAGCACCCGCTCGCGGTCGATGCCCTGTTCGTCGTACAGCTCGATCAGGCGGTGGGCGCGGGCGAGGGTGGCCTCGCTGTCGAACGACAGGCGCGCGTCGACTTCGGTGGAAATACGTCCGGGAATGACTCCGAGGATGTCCTTGCCGACTGCCACGGCGAAGCGGTCGCAAGCCAGTCCGGCGTCGCCGCCGCTACCCGCGGTAGCCTGTCGAAGGTGCTCGGCGTAGCGCGGCAGGGCGGCGGCCTTGAGCAGCAGCGACGGGTTGGTGGTGGCGTCCACCGGCTTCAGGCGGGCAATGGCATCGAAGTCGCCGGTGTCGGCGACCACCGTGGTGTATTGCTTGAGTTGTTCCAGCTTCGAAGTCATGGCGAGGTCTTGTCAGGTGGGTTCTTGGGAAGAAGAATTCCCCGACCTTACCCGAGCCGCAGGCGCGGCTCAATGGGAGCTATCGCCCCGCCAGAAGTTCCAGCGCCTGGTCGAAAACCCGCAGCGGATCGGCGGCCTTGTGCACGTCCACCGAGAGCAACTGGCGGAATCGCCGGGAGCCGGGGAAGCCCTGGGCCAGGCCGAGGATATGGCGGGTCACGTGATGCATCGCGCCGCCTTCGGCCTGGTGTCGCTCGATGTACGGACGCAGACGGAGCAAGGCCTCGCTGCGACTGAGCGGCGGCGCTTCGCTGCCGAACAACTGGCTGTCCACCGCGGCCAGCAGGTAGGGGTTGTGGTAGGCCTCGCGACCGAGCATCACGCCGTCGAAGGTCTGCAGGTGCTCGCGGCAGGCCTCGAGGGTCTTGATGCCGCCGTTGAGGACGATCTCCAGGTCCGGGAAGTCCTTCTTCAATTGCGCCGCGACCTCGTAGCGCAGCGGCGGCACCTCGCGGTTTTCCTTGGGCGAGAGCCCTTCGAGGATGGCGATCCGTGCATGCACGGTGAAGCTCCGGCAGCCGGCCTCGCGCACCTGGCCGACGAAATCGCAGAGCTCGGCATAGCTGTCGCGCCCGTTGATACCGATGCGGTGCTTCACCGTCACCGCTATCTCCACCGCATCCAGCATTGCCTTCACGCAGTCCGCCACCAGCGCCGGATGCCCCATCAGGCAGGCGCCGATCATGTTGTGCTGGACCCGGTCGCTGGGGCAGCCGACGTTGAGGTTGACCTCGTCGTAGCCGGCCTCTTCCGCCAGCCGCGCGCAGGCCGCCAGTTCCGCCGGCACACTGCCGCCCAGTTGCAGCGCCAGTGGGTGCTCGCATTCGTCGTAGCGGAGGAAGCGCTGGCGATCGCCGTGCAGCAACGCGCCGGTAGTGACCATCTCGGTGTAGAGCAAGGTGTGACGGGACAACTGGCGCAGGAAGAAGCGGCAGTGGCGATCGGTCCAGTCCATCATCGGCGCAACGGAAAAGCGGCGTGAGAGGGTGGCGGGGGTGGTAGTCGGTTCTGGGCGCATCGGGACTTCGGCAGGGAGAGCGGAGCAGGGCGAGGGATTTTATCAGGTATGGAGGTGGAGGAGGGGCGGGATGAGCGTGCTAGTGTGAATGCGTGCAAGAGCCGAGGCTGGTGGGATGCCGAGATGATTATAAGTCTGCCGTCGGTCCGGCACCTGTATTCATTCAAGAGTTTTTCATCAGAAATTTTTTTCAATATTTATTTTTGAAGAATTTTATAGTTGGCCGGGTAGTCAAGGTTTGTAGGGTAGAGCTGTTGAGTGGTGGCGAGTGTGTTGGCCTAATTTGACCGAAGGAGTGAGGGATGAATACTTATTTTGATATTCCGCATCGGTTAGTGGGAAAGGCTCTGTATGAATCATATTATGATCATTTTGGCCAAATGGATATATTGTCAGATGGAAGTTTGTACCTAATATATAGGCGGGCAACAGAGCATGTAGGTGGTAGTGATGGGCGTGTTGTTTTCAGTAAACTGGAAGGTGGTATTTGGAGTGCGCCTACAATAGTTGCCCAGGCGGGAGGACAGGATTTTCGAGATGTAGCTGGTGGGACGATGCCTAGCGGAAGGATCGTCGCGGCCTCGACGGTTTATGAAACAGGAGAGGTGAAGGTCTATGTATCTGATGATTCAGGTGTGACATGGATACATAAATTCACATTGGCTAGAGGTGGGGCGGATTATAATTTTGCTCATGGAAAAAGTTTTCAAGTAGGGGCGCGCTATGTGATTCCTCTTTACGCGGCGACGGGAGTCAATTATGAACTGAAATGGCTAGAGTCTTCTGATGGCGGAGAAACGTGGGGCGAAGGAAGCACGATCTACAGCGGGAACACACCATACAATGAGACTTCTTACCTTCCTGTGGGAGATGGCGTAATTCTGGCTGTAGCCAGAGTAGGATCTGGTGCCGGAGGAGCGTTACGTCAGTTTATAAGTCTGGACGACGGCGGCACATGGACTGATCAGGGTAATGTGACTGCACAAAATGGTGACTCTACCGATATTCTCGTAGCCCCTTCTCTCTCCTATGTTTATTCTGAGGGAGGTACACCACATGTAGTTCTCTTATACACGAACAGAACGACTCATTTTTGTTATTACAGAACAATCCTGCTGGCGAAAGCCGTAGCAGGCTCCTCCGGCTGGACGGAGCGTGTTCCTGTGTATAGTGCGCCAGCCGCCTCCGGTTATACTAGTCAAGTCGTTTTGGGAGGTCGAAGAATACTGGGTAATCTATTCAGGGAGACGTCTTCTACGACGTCGGGAGCTTATCAGTTTGAAGTGTATCTGGGAGGAGTCCCGGATTTTGAGTCAGACTGGTTTTCTGTTTCTTCAAATAGTTTGTATACCCTGAGTCATGGACTCCAGAGGTCGCCGCGTCGGGTGGTCGTTGAGTTTGCAAGGTCATCGAGTCCATCAACATGGAACATTGTCATGCCCAGTTATTTCAATGATGGAGGGCATAAAGGCAGTGGGGCTCAGGTTGAAGTGGGTAGCTTGAATATTCGGCTTGGAACTGGAGCGGCAGTATGGGGCACGGGATATTTCGGAGGAATCGACAATAGTGCCACGACTCGATTCGCTACCGGGTATTATCGGGTCAGAGCATGGATTTAGCTGCCCACTGACTAGAAATCAAGCGGAGCGATTGCTGAATCGCATCTACCGGACGGGCAGGAGGTCTAGCTTGCTCGGCCCATTAAAAACTGCAGCGGTAAGGGTAGGCTGCGACCGTTTTTCAGTCACTGACAAAACCTCCGTAATATAGTGCTGACGCCTGGTACATCTGGAAACTCTCCGAAGAGACTGGTGTGGCCTCAATGCGCGCGGGATTACCACTCTTCTGCACGTTTCCCGAGCCTGGCCTGCCAGGCAACGCCGCTCCCAATGCCTGGAGGTCTGCGTAGGCGTAGAACCAACGAGAGCCGTGGCAGCTCCTGGCCTTGCCGGTGTGCCCCTGCCGACCTAGTTCATTTGAAATATTGCGATCCAGGCTGGGGCCAGTAAGATGGGCCGTCCGACGACCCGCACCAGCCTCTATCAAGGATCGATGCATGAGACTGCCCCGCCCGCGTTTTGCCCTTTCCGCCGCCTTGCTGCTTTGCCTTTCCGGTTGCGTGTCGGAACTCGATTCGGGCGCCTATGGCAGCATGGACGATCCGCGCAACGCGCAGATGCTGGAACTGGTGGACCAGGCGCTGAAGGGGAACATGGCCGTGGTACTGGTGGCCGACGTGATGCCGCACAAGTCCCTGAGCGATGCCCTGACCATGACCCAGTGGACGCCAACGGCGATCTGGGAGTACGAGAAGGACCCGAAGGTGACCTTCGGCCGCAAGTTCCAGACCAACGCGCTGCAGCGGAAGCCCGACGAGACCTATCTGTTCAAGGCCTTCGAGGTGCATATCCTGCCGCCCGGCAAGTACCTGCTGACCGGCGGCGACGACTACCAGATCCATGGCTTGCTCGACCAGGTCGGCGCCCGCAGCGGTCCGCCCGGTTCGGGCCATGGCGCCAACGGCACCGCGTACCTGTCCCCCGAGCTGTATCGCGAGTACTACCGGGAAGAAGTCTGGAAAGATGCCACCTATGGCAGCGAGATCAAGACCGAGAAGGTCTGCACCGCCGTGCATGTGGCCTCGGGCGCCTGCGTGAGCTGGGGCGAGCAGCAATACACGCAGACGACCCAGGGCTCCCAGGCCGGCTATTACCAGCAGACCGATTCCCGCGACGTGCCCTCGATCAAGGTCCAGGCGCGCCTGCCGGTCGACAAGGCGCTGGCCAGCTTCACCGTGCAGGGCGGGCAATTGCTGCTGGCCCCGCGCATGCACCTGAAGACCCCCGGCTACAAGTACCAGCAGTCGAAGTGCCGGGCGATCGATCCGAAGAAGATCGAATGCCCATTGGAAAACCTGACCGTCTATACCTGGCCGGCGCCGATGGACTTCAGCCAGTCCCTGATCGCCCAGCGGGCCCTGAGCGACAAGCACCGGCAACTGCTGTCCAGGCTCCAGCCCCTGCAGATCACGCCGCTGCGCAAGCAGGGCATGGAAGACCCGGTCTGGGGCGTGCCGCTGTCATTGAAATAGCGGGTGTTCGCTCAGGGGCGCGCCGGGTGCCGCCCCTATCCACGATCGGCAGGGAAGCATTTCCCCACAAGGAAGGTGACATGAACGTATATCGCAAGGTTTCCCGCAGTGCCGCGACTTGGCTGTGCGCCGCGCTGCTGGCCGCATCCGGCCATGCCTGGGCCGAAGACTGGTGGGTGGTACACAAGGGCGACGACCCTGCCGAGCTTGACGTGTTCCTGGCCGATGCCGATTCGCTGGCACCGGTGCCGGGTATCGAAAACGCCTGGCAGTTGCAGATCGCCATGCTGTTCGACTCCTTCCATCTGCTCAGCGCGCACCAGTACCGCTGCGATACGCGAGAGGTGAAGGTGGTCAACGCCAAGACCTTCTCCAACAACGGGCAACCCACGAGCCTCCAGTTCACCTTCGCCAAGGGCTGGACCCCGCTGCCCAACGAAAGCCATGAGGCTGTCCTCCAGTTCATCTGCGCGCCGCAGGAGCGCGAACGCAATGGCATGCGCTCCACCGGCAGGGGCGTGCCATTGCAGGCGGTGATCACCGCCGTCGGCATGGTCGAGATGGAGCGCGCCCAGGCCAATCTCGCCGAGGCCCGGCGCAAGCTCGAAGAGGCCAAGAGCGATCGCGTCATGGGCGAACTCGATCGTCTGCTCGGCAACGAACCCCGGAAGCCCTGAGCCGCTCTGACTGAAGCAGGGTGAGGCGAGGCGGATCGGGCCGTTTTCCGGGACGATCGGCGTAGGTCCGGAAGGCGCGTCGGGAGGGTATCGATGAAGTGGTATAGCCGCATCAGCCTGGGGCTCAGCCTCGCGGTCGCGAGCGCTTTCCTGGTGGCGTACTGGCGATCGCTCGACAGCCATAGCTATCCCAATATGAATGCGCCTGGGCTGTTCGCCTACCTGCTGGTCTTTCCTGCCTGCGCCCTGTTGCTGCATTCCACTGCGTTGGCATTCGTGCTCCAGCAGCGAAAGCTGGGGAGCGCTCGCGAAAGAGCGCTGCAATGGACGATCAACCTGGTGCTGTGGATGGCGCCGCTTTGTTATGTCCTTGCCAGCGTCTAGCCCGATGTACTTCCCCTCAACCCGCAGAGCGACAAGCCATGAGGGCCGTTTCATCATTTTCCTGGGGCAATGAGTGCGTTGTCCATTTCAATGGGTGGACGTTCAGCCGGCCCCGCCAGTAAACCGTGTAGCGTAGCTTCGTTTTCGCAGGAATGATGCCGAGATTGGGACGGAAGTTGATGTCACGGTGCGATGGGGCTCAGAGGACTTGGGGCGGTGGGGCTTTGTCACGATCCCGGTCATATCATGGGCTGCTGACAAGGGAGCATGGCGATTGCGGCTGCCCTTTTCCCGGTGAAGTGCGAAACGGATTTTTCAGGAGGAAGCATGAGCTACGACACGACCGGTTCCATGGTGGGGGCCACAGTAGGAGACCCTAGCGATGAGCGATGGAATGCGTTGATTGACGAAACCGACCTCGTAAAGGGCGCATCACTTATAGGCAGATCGGCAATGGTTTTAGCCAGCCTGGCCGATCTTCCAGATGTTCCGCAAAGCTACACCCATGAGTACATCGTTCAAGGCCACAGACCCGGTATTACCACTGGTGGTGGCAGGTTCTACTGGGATGGGGCGGTTGCGCGGAATCGCCACAACGGCGGGACTATCATCAGCCCCACTGTTCCTGCGTACACTGCCCAGACGGGGTTGGCTGGCTATCTGGATGGCTCGGGGGAAACTGAGCCGTCCGCCTTTGGCTGCTTTGTCCGCAAAATCGAAGGCCATGGTATTCGCCTCGAATGGTTCGGCTGGCTGCCGGGGGAACTCGCTACCGCGCCAGCGCAAAAGCTTCTGCAACAAACCCGTTCGAACGAAGGCTCTGCGGCCCACATCGGTTACACGGCCATGTTTCCCCCGGCGACCGTTCGCTCCGGTCCATTGGTTATCGGTTCGGACCAGATCATCGCCGGAACCAGCCGGACTGTCATTCTCCAGGAGCCCGGTACGGTGACGATGGATGTCCAGCCGTTCATCAGCATGGCCGGACAGAGCAATGTGTTCATCTTCGGCAATGGAATGCAGATCAATGGACAGAAGAACGAGGCACGCAGCGGCGAAGGTCGATATGGACTTTTCATCTATGGCTCGAAAAAAGTCCTGGTCCAGGACCTGACAATCAACGCGTTCTCCGGTGATGGATTGGCCGTTACCGGCGATGCGGGGCGACCAAGCGAAGACGTACGCATCGACCGAGTCCTTTGCAACTTCAATGGACGCAATGGCTTTTCGGTCATCAATGCCAGGCGCGCGACGCTGCTGAATTGCCGAGCGACTAACACGAATACCAATGGACTTGGTGCATCAGCCAATGGACCCTGGGCGGCCTTCGACATAGAGCCCAATGAAGGAAGCGGTTACTTCATCGAAGATATCAACCTGATCGGTTGTTCGAGCGAGGGCAATGCTGGGAACGGACTCCAGTTCACCATCCCGAATACGGACTCCCCTGTCTCCGTCAGGGTGTCCGGATTCCAGTCCCGACGAGACGGTTCGGCTACTCAATACGGGGCGAAGAATGGCGGAGTGGGTTTCATATATGGAGGGGGCCTCTCTCCGAAAAACACTATGTCGGGTCTGATCCAACTGGTTGGCATAGTTGTCGACGAGCCTTTTGGCAGCGCTATGCGTTTCCGCAACTGGAGCGCCAGAAACGCGCCGGTACTCATCAGGGATGTCACGATAAGAAATGTGAACTTCGGCGTGGCCACGGGAAACATAAATCGATGCGGAGTCTGGCAGGACTCTTCTGACTCCATGGAAGTGATTGAACCAAAGGGCAATTTCGAAGTGGATGGGCTGACCGTCTTCGACGATAACCAACAGCTCATTCGACCCGTGTGGACCATGGGAATAGCGGCGGCTCCTACAATCGCCAAGGTGAGGAATGTCTACGTCAACCGACATGGCTATCCTGCTGTTTTGCCGTTACGTACGAAAGTACAAGGAGGCGTAGGGTGGAGCGAGCTGCCGATGGTGTCCTTGTCCTCGTCCTCAGCAATCGCAGGAACGGATTATGTCGGACAAATGGTCGAGTTGACGGGGAGCGGAGGATTCGTACTGCCGGAGGCCGCTCTTGCCTCGGGCTGTGTCTTCAGGATCAGGAATGGTTCGAGCGGCAGCATCAACGTCACGGCACTGGCTGGAGGAATCACGGGCAGTACCTACGGTAGCTACACCAACACAGGAAGCAGCCTGACCTTGATCAATGGGCAGTATGCCGAGCTATGGAGCAATGGAAGCACCTGGGTCCTGAAATGACGCGTAAACCTTTTATTTGGCTTGCCTCCGACTGTCGTGGCGTATGGTCGGTATGCCAGGACAGCTTTTCGAGCGGCTCAGCGCTTCGGCGCAAAGACCATCTTCACCGGCGCATCGTGCTTCAGGCGCGAGCCGTTCGGTTGGTTCCCGGGCTCGAAGCTAGGGTGCCAGGCCCTGAGTTCCGTATCGGACAGCCACTCCAGTTGCAATTGGTCCGCGGATGCGCGCAGGTCGAATTGCGCCAGCGACCGCACGACTGCATGGCACTTTTCCGATTTCCCGGTTTCGAGGAGGGAGACCTGTATTTCTTCGCCCCAGGTGATCGAACCTTTCTCCGGGCATTTCCGAACCTCGACGTGGTATTGCCCGTTCGGCGACGGCAGGTCGGAAATCAGCTTGTCGGGGCCGCACGCGGCGAGGAGTACGCTCAGTATCAGCAGGGGGCTTTTTTTCATCCATGACCTCTGTGGAAATCTCGGAAAGGAATTCCTCTCTTTTCCTGGCGGAAAATGGGCAGGAAGCGGGCCTGCCCATCCTACGCGCGGACTGCTGGATCTGCCCATGGGCGATCCACAGCTTCGTGCACGAGCGATATCAGATGGCGCTGAGCGATTTCAGGATCAGATAGGTGCAGATGAGCACCCCTGCCATGGACAACAGGCCCAGGGCGACAATGCTGAGTTTCATCGGGTTTCCTCGTTGAACTGCGATGGGCTGCTGTATCAAGGAGGGGAGAGGCAGCAGGCGGGGGGAAAGCCCCGGAGGGATGAGCGGCCCCCGGGGCTTTGGTGACCACCATAGGAGAAAGTCACATTGATAAGGCTAGCCCTGTTTCGCTGTGCGGCAAGCGAAGCGGCATCGCTTTTCCCGCAGGATCGGGAAAATGCCTAGCCATACCGCAGTGATGGCCACGGAGGGTCCATGCGCCTCGTCCATTTCCTGATTGCCCTTCCCGCCGCGCTGCTGGCTGAGCCTCAGATAACCGCGCGGCGCAGGTTCAGCGTTCGTCGCCGATCTCCAGTTCGATGAAGTCGATGACCCCTGCCGCGCGGTTGTCGAGGCGCTCAAGTTCCTGGCCGTCCAGCGTCTGCAACAGCGAGACGCCGTGTTCCAGGCGCTCGCCGGAGGCATGCGAAGCGGCTTCGCGGGTAGGACTGAACAGCCAGGCGTGCGGATGTTGCGCGCGCCAGGCGGCGCGGGGTGAAAGGCTGACCTCGGTGCCTGCCGGGTAGTGCCAGGCGCCCAGTTGCAAGGCCTCGGCGAGGACCGTACCGCCGAGGCCGTACAGGCGGCGGTCGCGGTCGAAGGCCAGGGCGCCGCCGCTCAGCGCGATGCCGCGCACCGACACCCGTTGCCCGGTTTCCGGCATTACCCGCCAGCGCTCGGCGTCGCGGTAGCCGTCGGTGTAGACCATGCCATCGCTGGCGAACAATCGCGCACCGGCGGGGAAGTCGATGTCGTCGGCGCGGTTGCCGGTCGCCAGGCTACAGCCTTCGAAGGCGGCGGGACGCCCGTCGCGCTCGCTGGCGAAGGCGATTTCCTGGCTGGCGTCGCAACGCCAGCCTTCGATCTCGGCGACTCCCTCGCCACGCAGGCGCAGCGAAGTGGGATGGACGCCGGTGGTTTTCCATGGGTCCTGCGGGTTGTCCTGCTCGCTCTGCAGCCAGCGTTGCAGGTGGCGGGTGGCGACGCCGCGGATCGTCACCGGGGTGGGGAATTCGGCTTCTCGGAAGCTTTCCGGCTGGTGCTTGAGTTCCAGCTTCAGCCGGGTGCCGGCAGGCATCTCGATGCCTCCGAGGCGGGTAGGGCGCTCGAGCACGGCGCTGTGCGCGGCTTCCTCGCGTGCACGTTCGCGCTCGTACTGCCAGAGACCGATCTCCAGCCAGGCGCGCAGTCCCAACGGGATCAGCAGGAGCAGCATCAGCAGGCCGCGGCTCGGCCAGCGGCGGCGCAAGCGCTGGCGCGCGCGCGGGCTGAAGGCCAGGAGCGATAGCCAGACCAGCAGCCAGATGCCGGCGACGAACGACGACAGGTAGATGAGCGGGACGATCAGGGGAAGAGGGGCGACGGGGATCACGCGGGCGTCCTTGCGGGTTGGGTTCCATGACGTCTCCGGCGCGGCGTGCCGGGTACCTGCCAGAGTTTACAGGGCGCGTCCCGATGCCGCAGCGGCAAACTGTCTTCAGGCCTTGTCCGCCGGGGGCCACGCCCTGGAGAGGGAGGCGCTCGGGGATGGAGTCGGCGAAGTGCCGATTCAAGCCCAGGCGCGACGGGCCGATGGGGTGGTTATCGGTTTCTGTAGTCCAGTGGGGAAAAACCAATGAACGAAAGCGTCGCCAGGGTGTTCGATCGGATTCTACGGGGGCTCGGGTTGAAGACCCTGAACGCCCAGTTCCTGCTGTCCTATGCACTGATGTTCGGCCTGGCCGCCTGCGCCTCGGTGGCGTTGTACCTGAGCATGTCGATCTCGCCGGAAACCATCAACGTGGCCGGCGCGCAGCGCATGCTCAGCCAGAAGATGGCCCGCGAGGCGCTGCAATTGCGACTCGGCGCCGGCGACCCAAAGGCCCTGGCCGCGACCATCGCCCAGTACGAACGCTCGGCCGCCGATCTGGATGCGGGCAATGCCGAGCGCAACGTGAGCCGGATGGGCGCGCCGGAGATCGCCGCCCAGCGGCAGAAGGTGGCGCAGATCTGGGGCCGCTACCGGGCCATGCTCGACCAGGTGGCACAGCCTGCCAGCCAGGTCGATCTGCGCGGCTTCTCGCAGTATTCCACCGAGCTGTTGGGCGAGCTGAACAACCTGGTCTCGCTGATGAGCGCGCGCGCCGACAGTGTCCAGCACACCCAGATGTGGATCGCCTTCGGTTGCCTGTTGGCGATCCTGGTGCTGGTGGTGCTCGGCCGGCAGTTCGGCCTGGCGCCGCTGATGCGGCAGTTGCGTGGGTTGGAAGTGGCGCTGACCGAGGTCGGCGCGGCGAACTTCACCCATGCCCTGGCGGCGGGCCATGCGGACAACGAGATCGGCCGCATCGTCGCTGGCTACGAGCGGATGCGCCAGGACGTCAGCGGTTTGCTGGCGAACGTCAAGCGCAGCGCGGCAGAGACCGACAAGGACGTGGCCGAGGCCCTGGAGCAGGCGCTCGGCGCCGGCGACCAGGTGGCGCGCCAGCACCAGGACCTGGACCAGGTGGCCACCGCGATGAACGAGATGAGCGCCACCGTGGCCGAGGTCGCCCGCCACGCCAACCATGCGGCGCACTCCACGCGCGACGCCGCGGCCCTGGCCCACGAGGGACGGCGTCTGGTGGAGCACGCCAGCAGCCAGACCGGTGCGTTGGCGGAGGAACTGGAACAGACCGCCCTGGCGCTGAACACCCTGCACCAGCATGCCGGCAGTGTCGGCCAGGTGCTTACGGTGATCAGCAGCATCGCCGAGCAGACCAACCTGCTGGCGCTCAATGCCGCCATCGAGGCGGCGCGGGCCGGGGAGGCCGGGCGCGGCTTCGCCGTGGTGGCGGACGAAGTGCGTTCGCTGGCCAACCGTACCCAGCAGTCGACCCAGGAGATCCAGGGGTTGATCGAGCAGTTGCAGGACGGCGCCAACGATGCGGTTGCCGCCATGCGCGGTAGCGCCAGCCATGCCCAGAGCAACCTCGTCGAGGCCGACAGCGCGGCCCAGGCGCTGGGGCGCATCGTCGCCACGGTGGAAGAACTGGACGGCCTCAACCAGCAGATCGCGACCGCCGCCGAGGAACAGAGCCAGGTGGCCCAGGACATCGACCGCAACATCACCAACGTCTCCGGACTCTCCGAGCAGGCCCACGAAGGGACCGCCGCAGTGCTTTCGGCCAACCAGAGGGTCAAGGAGCACATGGCTGGCTTGCGCGTGGTGCTCGGTCGCTTCCGTACCTGAGGCTGGCTGCGGGCGTCGGCGCTAGTCGGCGGACAGCTCGCGGATCAGCGCCACCGTCAGGTACAGGCGGGGGGCGATGCTGGATAGTTCGAGGTATTCCGCCTCGCTGTGCAGGCCGGCGCCGACCACGCCGAGGGTTTCCAGCACCGCCGGTTTGTCGCTGCCGGGCACGTAGGCGTAGCCGGCGTCCGTGCCGAAGCGCATGGCGATCGGCTCGATGCGCTTGCCGATTCGGCCGTAGAGCGTCTGTGCGGTTTCCGCCAGGCGCTGCGAGGCGGGGTTCTTCACCAGAGGCGGACGACCCTTGTCGAGACGCAGACTGACTTCGGTATCGGCGACCAGGCGTTCGCCGGTCAGCTTCCGGGCGTCGGCCAGTACCCGCTCGCTCTCGGCCGGGTCCGAGTAGCGCATGTCGGCTTCCGCCGAAGCCTCGGCGGGAATGATGTTGCGCTTCTCGCCGCCCCTGGCGAGGGTCCAGTTCAGCGTGGTGCCTTTCGCCGGATCGCCGAGGTCCTTGAGACGCAGCAACTGGTGCGACAGTTCGAGAATGGCGTTGCGGCCTTGCTCGGGTGCCGAGCCGGCATGGGACGAGCGACCCTTCACCTCGAGCAGCAGGCCGTCGATGCCATTGGTGGCTACCGTCACTGCGTCCCGGTCCGGCGGCTCGTAGGAGAAGACGTAGTCCTGCTGCCGGGCCAGCTCGGCGATCAGTTGCTTCGAGCCGGCGGAGCCGGTCTCTTCGTCGGGATTGAACAGCACGGTGATCCGTCCGTAGTCCCTGAAGCCTTGCTGCCTGAGCAGCGCCAGGGCATGCAGCACCACCGCCACGCCGCCCTTGGCGTCGGCCACGCCGGGTCCGTAGGCGCGCTCCGCGTCCTCGCGGAACGGACGCTTCGCCGCGCTGCCGGCGGCGAACACGGTGTCGTAGTGAATCATCAGCAGGAAGCGCTTGCTGCCGGTGCCATCGAGGGTGGCCACCAGGTTGTCGCCGGCCGAGGGCGTCGCCGGTGCGCTGCGGACTTGCGCGCCGAGCGCCTGCAGGCGTTCGGCGAGCAGCGCGGACAACTGGCCGAGGCCTTCGGCCTGGCCGGTACCGCTGTCCACCGCGACCAGTTGCCGGAGCGTGTCGAGGTAGGCCGGGCGTTCGGCTTCGGCCTGGCGCAGCAGCTCGGCGGCTGGCGTGTCGGCAGCGAAGGCGGGGGGCGAAAGCAGGAAGGCGAGGGCGAACGGCAAGAGGCGGGGCAGGCGGCTGGCGTGCACGGAAGGTCCTCGTCTGGTGGGCGGAGGCGGCGCGGTTGTGCGCCGCGGTATCCGATTGACCTTAGGTCATGAGACGGTTTCCGCCAGCAGCGCCTCGACCTTGCGCCGCAATTCTTCCAGCAGGGCCCGTTCCTCGGCCGAATAGTCGCGCGGTCGGCTGTCGAGTACGCAGACGGTGCCGTACGGGGTGCCGTCGGGCGCATGAACCGGATAGCCAAGGTAGTTGCTCAGGCCGAACTCGACTTCATCCTCGTTGCCGGCCCATTCCGACTCCTGGCGCGAGTCGCGCACGTGCAACGGGGCGTCGCGGTCGACCACGCGTTCGCAGTAGAGGGGTTTGGCGCCGTCTTCATGGACGCTCTTGCGGCCTTCGGCGCCGATCGGGTAGGTGTCCTCCAGGCGTCCGGCGGAGGCCTCGACGCGCATGTGCCGGGGCAGGGAACGCATGATCAGCACCGACGGCACGTCGAGCCGGCGGGCCAGTGCGTCGATATCCCGGCGCAGGGATTCGAATCGTTCGGAGGATTTCGCCATGCCCGGCCTCGCCCATGTCTGGTGGATGAACCGCGACTGTAGCGGCGAAAGGGGGCTTGGCCTAAATACCCTTTGGTGCGCTCCCCCTCGCTCGAGCGCATAAGCGCCCGGCTGTCACTCCTCGGTCGGACCGGGCAGGTACTCCAGCAGGTTTCCCGGCTGGCACGCCAGGTAGGCGCAGATGGCCTCCAGGGTAGCGAGGCGAATGCCCTTTACCTTGCCCTGCTTGAGCAGCGACAGGTTTTGTTCGGTGATACCGATGGCCTGGGCCAGGTCCTTGGACCTGGCCTTGCGCAGGGCGAGCATGACGTCCAGCCTGATTTCGATGGGCATGGCGGACCTCAGACGAACTGGCGGTTTTCCTCGGCGAGCAGGGCGGCCTTGCGCTGGATGCGCGCGATCACCATCACCGAGGCGGCGGCGAACAGGCTGACCAGTTCCGCCGAACCGAAGCTGAGACTGACGATGCGTTGCCCCTGGGGTTGGAGGAAGGTGACCCAGACCGTCAGCAGCGGTTCCAGCAGGAAGTTCGCCAGCACCCAGCAAGCCAGGCACAGGCCGACCTTGCCGAGCAGCGCCGCGGCGTCTTCGCAGAAATACTCGCCGCGCCCGTAGTGCTGGAACAGCCTTCGCAGCGCCTGCAGTCCACTGGCCAGGACCAGCAGCGGCAGGCTCGACAGGAGGATGCCGCCGAGGGCCTGCCAGAGCGGCATGTCCCGCGCCACAACGCCGAGGTCGCCGGCGACACCGGTGGCGGTGAGGGCGAAGCCGAGGCCGTGCTCGCTGGCGAGGTCGGGGAAGATCCAGCACGCGGCGTTGAGCAGCAGCATGCCGGCGATCAACAGCAGGGTCAGGGTAGCCATCAGGCGGCTGTAGCCGGCCAGGCGGTCGCTTGTCATCGGGGGTACTCCTGGGAAGGTGGGCAGGCCCCTCGGAAACGAGGGAAATTGGAGTGATCATAGTTTAATAATAAATTATCGTAAAACGATAATTTCATGATCGCTGCATCCAGCCTGGAGCGCTCCGCAAAATCCCCCCGTGCCCGCCGGGGGCATGGAGGGGAAGCGTCCTACTTCTGCAGCAACTGGACGTTGTCGATGAACATCGACTCCTGCTGGTTACCGCTGAGGATCATCAGTTCAGCACGCTTGATCGGCCCCTTCGGCAATTGCACCTGGCCGCGCAGGCTGGCCCAGCGGCCATTCTCGACCACCTTGTAGCCCAGGGGCAGGTATTCGCCGGGCCGACCCTGGCTTTCCAGGTAGAGGTAGGCATAGGTCATGGCCTGCGAGCCGCGACCGTCGCCGACCCGTACGTCCGCGCTGAACGCGTAGGTCCGGCCTGCTTCCAGGTTGCCCAGCAGGCTGGTGCTCGCGCCGGTGCCGGCGTAGCGCCGCTGGTAGGCTTCCAGGGCCAGCCGCCCGGCGCTGGCGACGCGCGTGGCGCGGGCGCTGGCATGCACGCCGCTCCAGCCGCCGATGCCGCTCTCGAAGTCGTAGGCGATGCGTTTCGGCGCCGGCGGTACGCTCGGCGGCGCGGCCTGGGCTTCCTGCAGGTTCATCTCGTCGACCAGCAGGCTGGCGCCGCTGTCGCTCCAGACCGCCACGTAGAGGTTGCGCTGGTCGGCGGCGGGACGGTAGTCGAAGGTCTTCTCCAGGCGACTGAACTCGTTGCCGCTGACCGACAGTTCGACGCTCTGCGCCGGGTTGTAGGCCAGGGCGCCATCGGCGCGTTCGCTGAGCAGCGCCATGCGCACGGTTTCACGGGTATTGGCGGCCTTGAGCATGACCTTGCCGCTCAGCCGGTAGCCGCTGCCGGCGCGCAGGGGGGCAATGGGGCGGACCAGCAGATCGAAGCCACGCACGTCGACCAGCAAGGCATTGTCGCGGCAGCCCTTGGCGACGTTCACCAGGCTCAGCTGGGCGTTGCCGGACCATGCGCGCCAGCCTTCCATGCTGGCGAACTCGCCATTGCCGAGCAGGCCGCCGAGCTTGGCTTTCGTGCACCATGGCAGGTCCGGCGGGGTCGGCGTGTCGCCGCCGGAGCCCGGGTTGAGCGTGCCGGGTACCTTGGTCGGGCGAAAGTCGGCGATCTGCGTGGCCATGCTGTTCAGCGCGCGTACGGCGTCGGCGTGTTCTTCGCGGCCGCAGGGCTGGTTGGCGCATTCGGCGTTGACCAGGCGCGGGTTGGCGAAGAACGGTGCCTGCTTGTTGGTGCCGAAGGCATGCGGGTAGGCCATCACGGTGGCGAAGCGCCCCTGCACGCCGTAGCCTCGGCTCCATTCGTAGGTGCCGCTGTGGGCGTAGCGCGGATCGTAGTAGCTGGACTCCAGGTCCTGCTCGTAGGAGTGGCGCAGGCCCATGTTGTGGCCGGCTTCATGGGCGAAGGTGTTGAGCCCGCAGTCGACCCCGGTGAGGTTGTAGGCAATGTCCTTGGCGTTGCCGTGGAAGCGCCCGCTGTTCTTATCGCCCGAGCCCATGTAGCCGATGCCGCAGGTGATGTAGCCGTTGCCGCTGTTCTGCGAGCGGTTGACCAGGCTGACCAGGTCGGCGCCGTACTGCTCGCGCAGGCGCTGCACCTGCGGGTCGCGCATGAAGCGATCGAGGTTGGCGCCGGTCACCGTCGGGTAGTCGGCCCAGTCCAGGCGCTGCTTGTGCACCAGACGCAGGCGCAGGTTGACGCCGCTCTTCTCGTAGGCGGTGTTGGCGAACTCGATGTAGCTGGCGATCCGCGCATCGATGTCGCGGCCATTTGCGGTCTGGGTCGCCGCGGGGGTGTAGAGGACCATGATGTCGACGGTCTTCGGCGCGGCCTGGGCGGCAGAGGCTACCGCCAGGGCTAGGGTGGAGCAGAGCAGGGATTTCTTCATGGGTTGCCTGTGTTCGGACAATAGGAAGCCATGGCGCCCCGAGGGCACCGCTGGGGAAACATGCTGGGAAGGTGGGCTCAGCCCTGGGCGGGCGGCGGCATCGGTGGCAGCTCGGCGAGCGGCGCGTCGACATGATCGCCGTGCGGGTCGCTACGCGCGGCGATGTCGTTCTCGTCGATCACCCGGGTCTTGCCGCTGCGGTTGTCGACGATGATCGAGTAGCTGCCGTCGAGGGTGGCGACATTGATGTGGGTTTCCAGGCTGCCGCGCACCACGGTCAGGCTTTCCGCCTCGTCGCCGTCCACCAGGCCGCCGCGCCAGACCGGCAGGCCGGCGCTGTTATGGGTGCTGGCGAGGCGTGCCTGCAAGGGCCGCTCGCGACCCGGCAGGCTCATTTCCAGTACCTGGCCGAGCGCCAGCGTGTCGAGCAGGGCGGGTTCGACCTGCGCCAGGTATTCGGGAATACCCTGGGCGCCTTCGCGGCTGCGCAGTTCGCCTTGCCAGAGCGTCACCCGCTCGCGTGGCGCGGGCGTCGTGACGGGGGTCGGGGCGAGCATGCGGGTAGCGTCCGCCGCCGGCGCCGCGAGCGCCGCTGTCGGGGCGGCGGCTGCCTGGGCGGCGGGGGACTGGCGGGCCTGCGGCGATGCCTCGGGCGGAGCCGGGTCGAGCAGCCAGCCGCCGATCAGCGCACCGCCGATGGCGGCGGCCGAGGCTGCGTAGATCCATGTCTTGGCCACGTTGTTTCTCCTCTGAGTGAACGTGGCGCGGAGTCTAGGAAGAAGCCTCTCCCAGCGTGGCGGCAACCGTTCACATTTGCGCCAGGCCGCGCGCCGGCGTGACGAAACTGCGAATCAGGCCGGAGCGCTGCGGGCGCCAGGTCACGTGCGCTCTGTGCGCTGCGGCAAGGCTGGCGTTCGGCCGCCATGCTGTTCGCGGCGGAAGGCTTCGGCGCACCTGGCCGTCCTCGCGCTTGAAGAACTGGACGAAGTTGCTCGGCTCGTCGAAGCCGATGCCATCGTCTACGGCAGCCCCACCTATATGGGCGGACCGGCCTGGCAGTTCAAGAAGTTCGCCGATGCCACCTCAAAGCCCTGGTTCGTCCAGCTGGCTTCGCTGACGCCTGGCGCTGGCTATGGGGTGTCGACATCCCGGCCGACGGTGGCATGTTCGCTCATCTCCAGGCAACCCGGTACGGCCTCTAGCCGCGCCGGGGCCTCAGCCTCGCGCCAGTTGCAGGAGACGGGCGCGCTCCTGCATCAGCGGCCGGCAACTGCGGATGCCTTCGACGATGCTGTAGAGGCTTTCGATCTGCTGCTGGCTGAGGCTGTTGTTCTGGGCCCAGCCGAGCAACTGCAGCCAGGTCCAGCGGGCGATGGTCTCGCTCTGCGTCTCGGCCTTCCTGCGGTCGTCCCCGTCGCTCTGTCCGACCAGGGTCTCCACCAGCCCCGAGGCGCACAACGGCAGCAGCTCCCGGTACTGCTCCGGGTGCGTGTCGCGTAGGCGACGCAGGGCCATTATGGCGGTGGTTATCGAGTCTGAATCCAAGCTTTTGTTCACAGTTCACTCCTTGTGCGTACAGGCTGGCGGCTGGTTGATCCCTGGGCCGCGAGCAACTGTTCGATGAAACGCGTCAGCTCTTTCTTGAACTCGGGTGTCAGGCTGGACACCTTGAGGATGAGCTCGGCCAGCTCGTCCTCGGGGCAATAGAGGTAGGCCATGGGGACCTGGAGGACCATGGCCAGCTGTTCGGAAGTCCGCATGTTGGGGGAGTGCCGTTCGCGTTCGTATTGGTTCATCCGTGCGCTGGCGGAAAACTCGTCCATTCCCACCAGCATGCCCAACTGTTTCTGCGAGTATCCCGCTCTGATTCTTGCGGCTTTTAGCCGGGTACCTAGCATCCATACAACTCCCGTCCCGTTGGCCCGCTCGCTCAAGGTTGGGCAAATCTGGACAAGATGGAAGCTCAGGAATCCTTAGTTTTCGCCGTGCCGGAGGCTCTGTCGTCCGGGGCGGCGCGCGGTTTCGACGCCGTGTACGAGGCTGCGGCGGGGATATGCGTCGATGTCGCCGAGATCGCGCATGCTCCGGTTTTCTCGCGGCGAGCCGGAGTATATGCGAATTGCATAAAGGCGGACGCCGTTTCGTCGCCTGGGGGCGGCGGGTCGTCGTCTCGCCAGAGGGGCGGGCATCGGCGCCGAGGCGGCGGAAAACGGCGATCGGGACGATACTCAGGAAAGGTGGGCGTTGCGGAACCAAGCCTCGCCTTCCAGGACTAATAGCCGGGTTTCACGCAGAGGTCATTCCCATGAGAACAACAACAAGCATCCGCCGTGTCGCTGCCGTCCTGGCAGCGCTGCACCTGCTCACCTTCGCCGAGGTTCCGCTCGCCCAGGCAGCGATGATCGGTACTGCGGAAGTCATGCAGCAACAACAGCACAACCTCGATCGCCAGCAACTGCTGAAGATGCTCGACGACCAGGGCGTCCAGAAGAAGCTAGAGGCCATGGGCGTGCCCCGCGACCAGGTGGCGAGTCGCATCAACAGCCTGACCAACGCCGAGCTGGCGCAGTTCAACCAGCAGCTGGACCAGGCGCCGGCGGGCGGCATCATCGGCATCATCGTGTTGTTCCTGGTGATCTTCATCATCACCGACATGCTTTGCGCCACGGATATCTTCAGCTTCATCAAATGCATCAATCGGTGAGGCGGCTGGCAGGGGCACTGCTGGTCTCCGCAATGCTCGGCGGCTGCGCGCAGCCGCCGAGACTGCCGCCGGAAAGCGCGGCGCTGCCCGCACGGGTGGAGCTGCGCGAAGTGCCGTTCTTCCCCCAGGAAGCCTACCAGTGCGGTCCCGCCGCGCTGGCCACGATGCTTGGCCAGCGCGGCCTGGCGTTGACGCCGGGGCAATTGAAGGACGAGGTGTTCATTCCCGGTCGCGAGGGCAGCCTGCAATTGGAGATGGTCGCCGCGGCGCGCCGCCACGGCATGCTGGTCTATCCGCTGCAAGGCGGACTGGAGAGCGTGCTCGAGGAGGTCGCGGCGGGCAACCCGGTGCTGGTGTTACAGAACCAGGCTTTCTCCTGGTGGCCGCGCTGGCACTTCGCGGTGGTGGTCGGTTTCGATCGGGAGCGCCGCGAACTGGTGCTGCGCTCGGGCATCACCCGGCGCTGGGTTACCGACTTCACCAGCTTCGAGTCGACCTGGAAGCGTTCGGGGCGCTGGGCGGTGCTGACCCTGCCGGGTGACCGCCTGCCGGCCACGGCAGCAGCGGTCCCGTGGCTCAAGGCCGCCAGTGACAGCGAGGAAACCGGCCACCCCAAGGTTGCCCGGCGCGCCTACGAAGAAGCCGTGCGACGCTGGCCTGAGGACGCCTTCGCCTGGTTTGCCCTGGGCAACAGTCGCTACGCCGCAGGCGATTCCGCCGCTGCCGAACAGGCCATGCTCACCAGCGTCGAGCGTCGCGTGGATTTCGCCGCGGGTTGGTTCAACCTGTCCCAGTTGCTGGCGGAACGCGGTTGCGCGGCGCCGGCGCGCCAGGCGCAGGCCTGCGCGCGGGCATTGCAGCCTGGGGAAGCCCGCTTCGCTGCTGCCTTGCCGCAGGCCGTCGCACCCGTGGCTCGGTGCGCCGAGCTGCCGGCCTGTCCCGTTGGCGCCCCGCCCCGCTGAGGCGGCCGAGCCGAAGGTTGTCGGAACCCCGTTCCAGCGAGACGGCTCTATACCTGGGAGGACCCCACTCAGGTGCAGAACATGGCCAACGACAAGCGGACTTCGCCCCCCACCCCCCGGCAACCGGCCAAGGGCGGTGCGGCGGGCAAGCGCCAGGGGCATGCGGCGGAGGGCACGCGCAAGCCGCGTGCGCGCGGCGAGGAGCGGAAAGAGAAACCGGCCGACGGACGTTCGGCCACGGCGCTGACCGCCAACGAGCGGCGGGAGATTGACGACAAGCAGCCACCGCGCGCCGCTGTCCTGCACGAGGTGATTCGCGTCCAGGGCGAACACGAGTTGCAGCGCACGCTGGCGGCACTCTGGTGGTCGGCGGTGGCCGCGGGGCTGACCATCGGCCTCTCGTTGATGGGCATGGGCCTGTTCCGCGCTGCCTTGCCCGAGCAGGAGTGGGCGATCATCGTCAGCAGCTTCGGCTATCCCATGGGCTTCCTGGCAGTGATCCTCGCCCGCCAGCAACTGTTCACCGAAAACACCCTGACCGCCGTGTTGCCGGTGATGACCGAGCCGACCCTGGAAAAGGCCTGGCAACTGTTGCGTCTCTGGAGCGTGGTGCTGTTCGGCAATATCGTCGGTACGCTGCTGTTCGCCTGGGCGGTGCTGCATCTGCCGATATTCAATGAAGCGGCCGACGCGGCGTTCCTTGAGATCGGCCGCGAGGTGATGCACAACGACCTGGCGCAAATGTTCGCCAAGGGCATCGTTTCCGGCTGGATGATCGCCACCATGGTCTGGCTGATCCCGGCGGCGGAGGGCGCGAAGATCTGGATCATCGCGATGATCACTTACCTGATGGCGCTGGGCAGCTTCACCCACATCGTGGTGGGCTCGGCGGAGGTAGGCTACCTGGCGTTCGCCGGGGAAATCGGCTGGACCGAGTTCCTGCTGAAGTTCGCCCTGCCTACCCTGGGCGGCAACATCGTCGGCGGTAGCCTGATCTTCGCCCTGATCAGTCATGCGCAGATCCGTAGCGAAGGTTGAGGAGCGGATGGAAAAAACGGCACCCCGGGGTGCCGTTCTGTCGACGCGGACTAGACCCCGAGCTTGTCGCGCAGGCTGTAGTACCAGGCGCCGATGGCGGTGAACGGTACGCGGAACAGCTTGCCGCCGGGGAAGGGGTAGTGCGGCAGGCCGGCGAAAGCGTCGAAGCGCTCGGCCTGGCCGCGCAGGGCTTCGGCCAGGACCTTGCCGGCGACGTGGGTGTAGGTCACGCCGTGGCCGCTGCAACCCTGGGAATAGTAGATGTTGTCGCCGATGCGGCCGACCTGGGGCAGGCGCGAGAGGGTCAGCAGGAAGTTGCCGGTCCAGGCGAAGTCGATCTTCACGTCCTTCAGTTGCGGGAAGGTCTTGAGCATCTTCGGCCGGATGATCGCCTCGATGTCCGCCGGATCACGAGCGCCATAGATCACGCCGCCACCATAGATCAGGCGCTTGTCGCCGGAGAGGCGATAGTAGTCGAGCAGGTAATTGCAGTCTTCCACGCAGTAGTCCTGCGGCAGCAGGCTGTGGGCCAGTTCCTCGTTCAGCGGCTCGGTGGTGATCACCTGGGTGCCGCAGGGCATCGACTTGGCCGCCAGTTCCGGGACCAGGCCGTTGAGGTAGGCGTTACCGGCGACCACGATGAACTTCGCCTTCACCTTGCCTTGCGGGGTATGCACCACCGGGCTGGCGCCGCGCTCGATGCGGGTCGCCGGGCTCTGCTCGTAGATTCTGCCGCCGAGCGACTCCACCGCCGCCGCTTCGCCGAGGGCGAGGTTCAGCGGATGGATGTGGCCGCCGCTCATGTCAAGCATGCCACCTATATAGTTGTCGGTCGCCACCACCTCGCGGATGCGCTTGGCGTCCATGATCTCCAACTGGTTGTGGCCGTAGCGTTCCCACAACTGTTTCTGCGCGCGCAGGTGATCCATCTGCTTCTCGGTGAAGGCGGCGAACACCCCGCCGTCCTTCAGGTCGCATTGGATACCGTAGCGGGCCACGCGCTCGCGGATGATGCGCCCGCCTTCGAAGGCCATCTCGCCGAGCAACTGCGCTTCGCGCTTGCCGACGGTGCGCTCGATCACGTCGATGTCGCGGCTGTAGCTGTTGACGATCTGGCCGCCGTTGCGCCCGGAAGCGCCGAAGCCGACCTTGGCGGCTTCCAGTACGGTGACCTTGAAACCATTCTCCAACAGGAACAGGGCGGTGGAGAGGCCGGTATAGCCGGCACCGATCACGCAGACGTCGGTTTCGACCTCGCCCTGGAGTTCCGGGCGGGGCGGCGCGGGATTGGCCGACGCGGCGTAATAGGAGGAGGGGTAGGGGGTGTGCGGCATCTTGCACCTCTGTTTTTTATTTTTTACGGATGCCCGGATGCTACCCGAGTCGAAATCGGCCGGCTAGCCTCCGTGCAAAATTTTCAACGGACCCCCAGAAAATAAAAATTCCACTTTTTCAGAGAGTTAGCGAAAAAAAGCTTGACGGTGTTTTTGGGGTCTGTAGAATGCGCGCCATCAGCAGGCACGTAGCTCAGTTGGTTAGAGCACCACCTTGACATGGTGGGGGTCGTTGGTTCGAATCCAATCGTGCCTACCAAACAAATCCCGCGCTGCTGGCGGGGCAAGAAAGGCGATCCGAAAGGGTCGCCTTTTTTCGTTTGCGCCCCGAAAAAGGCCGCTCGGCCCGTGCTCGCCTGGGCTCGCGCTTCATCGCATAGCCGCTATTGACAGCGGGGGCGGTCTTTTCCGACCCTAGCGCCTTCACGGATGATTCAGGCGACAAGGCTCATGACGACCTCTTCCGGTTCGCGTATCGGCGGACTTCTTCACGCTTCCCTTTTTTCCCTGCTCGGACTCGGTCTCCTGCTCGCCGGCGGTTTCAAGACCGTCGAGCGGTACCATTTCCTGCGTACTGCGCAGGAAGCCCAGGGGACGGTCAGCGCCTTGAATGCCGGCGGTTCGCATCCGCAGATCGATTTCACCAGCGTTTCCGGCGAGCGGATTTCCTATCCCCAGGGCGGCTTCATCTTCGGCTACCAGGTGGGCGAGCCGGTTCGCGTCCTCTACGAGGCTGGGCGGCCGGCGGCCAGCGCGATAGTCGACGATGCCGGCGCGCTCTGGGGAACCAGCGCTTTCCTCTGCGGCTTCGGCGCACTCTTCGGTATTGTCGGGTTCAGGGGATTGCTGGGCCTGCGTTCTTCCCAACCGACCTCAAAAGGACATTGAAGTCATGTCGCAACTTCCCATTCCCTTGCCCCTCAACGAGAGTCGCTGGCGCTACGTGACGGCCAGTGGCGGAGGCATGACCGTGGCCTTCCTGGCGGGTAGCGGCGGCTCCATCACGTTGCTCTCGCCGGAGGGTGAGAACGTGTCCTTCCGCTATGGCGGGGTGGGCGGCGGGATCGGACTGGGCATGCGCCTGCCGCGCTTCGGCAAGGTCAACCTCAATGTCAAGGGCAAGAGCGTTGGCGGGGCCGGTGCGCTGGAGGCGTTGCCGAGCACCGGAACCGTCTTGGTCGCGGACGGCCTGGTGGGGCGCGACCTGTCCCGCGGCGACTTCACCGGGCCCTGCATGTACGTCGAACTCGGCGCGGGAGTCATCGCCGGCGGTTCGGGCACGGCGATCCTCTTCGGCCTCGATCCCAAGCTGCTGGCGGCGGTGGCGCTGGCGAGCGCCTCGCCATTGACCGCCGCGCTGGGCGCCAGCATGTCGCGGCAATTACTGCAATCGTCCCGTGGCGCCCTGTTGATGGCCGGGGTCAACGTCGGTGCACAGTTCGGCGGCGGCGCGGCGGCTTACCTGGGGGCGTTGTTCTGATGCAGGAGGGCGATCCGGGAGGATCGCCCTTTTTACCTTGCGCAGGCGTGCGGCGGCCAGGGCTCCGTTGAGTTCCATGGCCAGCGGGGCGGTGGCGGAAATCGTTACCGGCGCGGGGAACGGTCGTCGGAGATTCCGAACCGGCGTGGATCGGTTCTTTCCAAACAAGCCCATCCACTCGTTCGAGGTGTCGTGCTTGTGTCCAGGTTGATCATGCCCGGAGGGCCGTTGTCGCAAGAATCCGATGTCCGGATCTTCTGTTCACCCAAGGAGCGGCTGGACTTCTACCGGCGGGAAATCCACTACGAGACGGGCCAGCTATCCAGTCGGACCAACGCCTACCTGACGGCGCAGTCGTTCCTCGTCATCGCCTATGCCTCGTCGATGGCCAACCTGAACCCGGCCTGGGGCGAGCTGTTCACCCTGGTGGTGCCGGCGCTCCTGGCACTGCTCGGGATCGTCAATTCCCTGCATGCCTGGCCGGGCATCCAGGCATCCTCGGAGATCATCTGCCACTGGCAGTTCAAGCAGTCCTGCCTGTTGCACAGCGATCCGGAGATCGGCCTGGCCTACGATGATTCGCCATTGTTCAGCGAACGCGAGGTCAACCGCGGCAGCTTCGAGAAAACCTTGCTGTTCTCGCGACGCGTGCCGTTCCTGTTCGCCGGCTTCTGGTGTGCGCTGGGCGTGTTTTCGCTCTGGTTGCAACTGGCCGGTTAGCGCTGGTGGCCCATCGCTTCGGCAAGGCTTGGCGTTGGCGGAGGCTTGCCGGCTCGATAGGCGGGCGCCGTCGGATCCGGGAACGCCCGGCGTCAGGGCGCTGCCTGCTCGCAGAGATCGTTGCCGAGGAGGCGCGCGCCCAGGCCGCGAAGCAGGTAGGTCTCGACATGGCTGCCGTCCGGGCAGTCGACTCGGTAGCCGAGCGCCAGGCCGGCGGAAAGAAGAACGAACAGGAACAGGCCGATATGTTGCAGTTTGCTCATGGTGTTTTCTACGAAAGAGGCTTGAGGGCGCAGGCGCTGCGCCGGGCGATTCTAGTGCAATGAGGCAGGGGGAGGAGCCGATTTGCATGCCTAAGCGTTCTACATGGTCCAGGGCGCCCAGCGATTCGACAGTCGCCCTGCGCCGATCGACGGCGAGCCGGAGCGAATCCGGCTGCAACTGCGTCTGTACCTGGGTTGAGCCGTTGACGGGCGCTGTCGCTGCCTTTATAAGACCGCCTCACGCAGCCGGCAGGCAGTCGAAGATGAGCGACGAAGACGATATTCACGAACCCGAACACGATCACCTGCTGGATAACGATTACCTCGAGGACGAGCGTGACGAAGATACGTTCGGCGCGCTCGACGAGCCCGATGCCTGCGGAACCGGCAGGCGACGTTCCTGCGAATATTGCGACGCGGTCCAGGTGCCAGTCGATAGCGAGGGTTTCTCTATCTGCGCCGATTGCGCAGGGCTGGAGGACTAGCCCTGGTCAGACGCTGACCACCCGGTTGCGTCCGGCACGCTTGGCGTCGTACAGCGCGGCATCCGCCCGGGCGAGTGCCTGTTCCGGTTCTTCGCCGCTGCCGGCCAGGGTACAGCCGGCACTGATGGTCACCGGCACGGACGTGCCGGCACAGTCGATCGGGGTCGCTTCCATCAGTTCGCGGATGCGATTGGCGATCATGGTCAGTTCCGTGGTCTCGCGGACCTGGACCATCGCCACGAACTCCTCGCCGCCGAAACGCGCCAGGAGATCTTCCGGCCGCAGCGCCGCGCGCAGTCGCGAAGCCGCCTCGCGGAGGACGCTGTCGCCGGCCCGGTGCCCCAGGGTGTCGTTGATACGTTTGAAATGGTCGATATCGCTGTAGATGATGCCGATGCGCTGGTCGCTGGCCCGCGCCAACTCCAGTTCATGCTGGTGCAGCGCGTGGAAGCCGGCCCGGTTCCACAATTGGGTGAGGGGGTCGAGCAGTGACTTGCGCTGCTCCCGGTCGATCTCCTGGCGCAGGAAGCGGGTGTGCTCGGTGAGGCTGCGTAGCTGGAGATATCCTTCGGCCAGGATCGACAGTCGATTGAGCTGGCGTCCTTCCCGGAGATTCAGCAGCCGCGGGCTCGGGTCGATCAGGCAGAGTGTGCCGATGGCCTGGCCATTGCTGGCGTGCAGGGGCTCGCCGGCGTAGAAGCGGATGAAGGGCGGCCCGGTGACCAGCGGATTGTCGTGAAAACGCGGATCCCTGGAGGCGTCCGTCACCATCAGCGGTTCGCTGGCCAGGATGGCGTGGCCGCAAAAGGACAGGTCGCGCGGCGTCTGTTCGGCATCCAGGCCGATACGGGCCTTGAACCATTGGCGGTCGTGGTCGATCAGACTGATCAGCACGGTCTTCACCCCGAAGGTTTCCCGCGCCAGTTCCACCAGGGCGTCCAGGTAGTGTTCGGCGGGGGTGTCGACCAGCGCCATGTCGTCCAGGGCCTGCTGGCGCAGGGCTTCGTCGGGAGGGAGGGGGCAGGCGAGCATACTGGATCCTGATCACGGTGGAGACTTTCGGTATAGCTGCCGGACAGGCTGAAGGCCAGCCTGGCGTCCGCAGTCGGCGCAAGGGTGAAGAGGGCAAAAAAAATCCCGGCCGCGTGGAGCAGGCCGGGAAAGGATCCAGGGATGTACAGCGCCCACAGCTTATGTCGGCGGCGGTTTCGATGAAGCTGCCGGATCTGGTAGGCGCGATTTTCGCGTCGATGTGTGACCCGCTTCGCCGACTATCCTGGCAAGTGGGGTCGCGAACCAATAGGATTTGCGGGTTTTATTCAATCTGGGTGAATGCGTGCAGGAAATCTACTCTGAAGAACAGATGCGCAAGGCGCTGGGCCTTGCCGAAACGCGACCGAAAAAGGTCCGGACCGAGGCCAGCCAGCCGGTCCGCTACACCATCGTCGAACTGAGCGTGCGCAAGGGCGGGGCGGGATTGCCGCTGCGTTTCGAACATCGCTCGCGCTCCATCAGCAAGGTCACCGCGCAACTGGAAGCGGAGAAGGAAGCCAAGCGCCAGGGTTACCAGGTCTGGGCGCTGCTGGATATCCGTCAGATCTGAGCGAGGCGCCTGCGCGGGGCGCGGCATTGTCCTGGTCTCGGTCCGGCTGCTAAGGTGCGCAGCCCATCGATACAGGAGTCCGGAACATGGAACTGACGATCTTCCAGGTAGACGCATTCGCCGACAGTCCCTTCCAGGGCAATCCGGCGGCGGTCTGCCCCCTCGATGCCTGGCTGGACGACGAGCGCCTGCAGGCCATCGCGGAAGAGAACAATCTTTCGGAAACCGCCTTTGTCGTCGGCCGCGACGGCGACTATCGATTGCGCTGGTTCACGCCGCAGGTCGAGGTGGACCTGTGCGGTCATGCGACCCTGGCGACGGCCTGGGTACTGATCCACAAGCTCGACGACGCTTCCCCGGTACTGCGTTTCGCTACCCGTAGCGGTGAGCTGAGCGTGCGGCGCGAGGGCGACTCGCTGGCGATGGACTTCCCGGCCAAGCGTCCGGAGCCTTGCGCGACACCGGACGGACTGCTGGAGGCGCTGGGTATTGCCGAGGCGGAAGTGCTGAAGACCGACGATTACCTCGTGGTGGTCGACGACGAAAAGATGATCGCCGCCCTGGCGCCTGACTTCGCCCGGCTGAAGGGCTTGCCGTGCCGCGGGGTGGCGGTGACCGCGCGCAGCCAGCGCTTCGATTTCGTCTCGCGCTGGTTCGGGCCCAACGTCGGCGTCAACGAAGACCCGGTGACCGGTTCCGCGCATACCTCCCTGGCGCCGTACTGGGCGCAGCGCCTGGGCAAGACCCGGCTGAGCGCCGAGCAGGGCGGGGCGCGCAAGGGGCGCCTGGAATGCGACGTGCGCGGCGAGCGGGTGGTCATCTCCGGCAAGGCGGCGTTGTACATGAGCGGTACGCTCCATCTCTGATCCCGAAGCAGGAGTACGACGATGCCGGCACCGCAGGTAGGCGTGGGCGTCCTGATCTTGCGGGACGGCAAGGTGTTGCTGGGGCGCCGCAAGGGCAGTCATGGCGCTGGCTGCTGGTCGGCGCCCGGCGGCCATCTCGAGTTCGGCGAGGCGGTGGAGGACTGCGCCCTGCGCGAAGCCCTGGAAGAGACCGGCCTGGCGCTGAGCGAACTGCGCCACGGCCCGTTCAGCAATGACGTCTTCGAGGGGCGCCACTACCTCACCGCGTTCATCCTGGCCGGTTGCGCGGAGGATGCCGAGGCGCGCCTCATGGAGCCGGACAAGTGCGACGGCTGGGCCTGGTTCGATTGGGCCGATCTGCCGGAGCCGCTGTTCGCGCCCCTGGCGAGCCTGCGCCGGCGGGGCTATTCGCCCTTCGACCCGAAGCGCTGAGCGACAGGCAAAAAAAATCCCGACCGCGGGGGAGCTGGTCGGGAAATACCCTTGGGGTTCGCACACACCGTGAGCATAGGCCAGTCCGCAACGGCATCAAGAGGAGCCTGTTCGAACTGCTAGGCCCCTTTGGGGGCCGTTCCACTGTCGTCACCTCCGCTCGACGGCGAGCGAAGGGGCTGCCCGCTTGCGTTGCGGTATCCAGAACAGCATCAGCGGCAGCAGCGAGGCCCAGCCCAGCAGGACATCGCCGGCCAGGTGGATGTGTTCGCCGGGCATCAACAGTCCCTGCAGGAACATCAGGCCGAAGTGCGCGGCATTGGCCGCTACGGTGAAGTCGATGAACAGCCGGTGGCGGAAGGGCTGGCTGGCGGCGCGCCAGAGGAATGCGCCCCAGACCAGGTAGATCGTCGAGATCATCAGCTCATAGTGCTGTCCGCCGCCTTGCTGGTCGCCCCAGCGAACCAGGCGGAGCAGCAGGCGCCCGGCGTCGGAGTCGAGCAGCGACTGGTCGAGCCGCAGGAGCAGCGTGGCCAGGGCCAGGCCGAAGAACAGCAGGAAGCCGCCGGCCATCAGGCGAATGCTCAGGGTCAGCCAAGGCGTGGCGGAAACCGGGGAAGAGGAGGCAGTCATGCAGATCACCTGTAGGCCATGTCGATGGCGTTGCCTTCGGTCAGGTCGTCAAAATCCGCACGGCGGAAAGGGCGCTCTTCCCGGGTGATGGTGCGCACCCGTTCGATGTATTCGCGCATGGCGCGGCGGGTATTGCCCTGGGAGGCGGCGGAGAGGAAGCCGGCCTTTTCGCTGGCCATGCCTTCCGTCCAGTCGCGGGAAGCCGCCTGGTAGATCGAACGCTTGATCAGGCGCACCGCTTGCGGTGAGCGCCGGGACAGGCGTTGCGCCAGCGCGTCGGCGGCTTCCAGTAGCTCCTCCGCTGGCGCCAGCCCGTTGACCAGGCCCAGCGCAAGGGCCTGGCGCGGCTCCAGCAGTTGCCCTTCCAGGCACAGCTCCAGGGCCCTGGCTACGCCCAGGCTGCGCGCCAGCATCTGGGTGCCGCCGCCTCCCGGTATCAGGCCGATGAGTACTTCCGGCTGGCCGAGGAAGCGTTCCACCTGGTCGTCCTCGGCCATCAGGCGCAGGTCGCAGGCCAGCGCCAGCTCGCAGCCGCCACCCAGGGCCAGGCCGTTGATCGCGGCGATGAACACCTTGTCCATGCGGCGCATGTGCGCGGTGACCTCATGGAACAGGTTCATGTCGGCGACGCCTGCCAGCAGGGTGCGCCGCAGCAGCTTCCTCGCCCCAGGCAAGTGGCGCAGGAGGCTTTCGCTTTCCAGCAGCAGGCGTGTCAGCCAGGCCGGCATGGAAAAGGTGATGGGGGCGACGGCGCGCTCGATCTCGTCGACGTCGAAGTGGGTCAGGAAGACCCCGTCCGCCGCTCCGGAAAGGATGACGGCACCGATGTCCTGGCGTTGCTCAAGGTCTTCCAGCAGGTCGGCCAGCTCCTGCATCACCGCCGTGGTGAGGAAGTTCGCCGGGGGATTGTCGAGCAGGACTTGCAGGACGCGTCCTCGTTGTTCTATGCGCAGGTGTCGCGGTGCTAGAGTCATTGCGGCTTCCTCATTGGATAACGAACGTTATATAACGATCATTATCCAATGTGACGACATCGTCTCCCCAACCAACGGATAGTCGGCATGCGCTACAAACCGGAACAGAAACAGGCCACCCGCGCCCTGCTGTTGAGCAAGGCCGCTCCGCTGGTGAAGCGCCAGGGCTTCGCCAGCACCGGCCTGGACACCTTGATGAAGGCGGCTGGTCTTACCACCGGGGCGTTCTACTCGCAATTCTCCAGCAAGGCGGAGTTGCTCGAAGCGATCCTGCAGCGCGAGCTGAGCGCCCAGCACGATGCCTTTCCGCTGGACAGCCTGGAGCAACTGGCCGGCGCCACCCGTCTCTACCTCAGTCGCGGTCATGCGCAGCATGCCGACATGGGCTGCCCGATTCCGGCGCTGGCCGCCGAGGTGGGCCGGGCAGGGCCCGAGGTGCGGGAAACCTTCGAACGCGCCCTGGAACAGCGGCAACGGCGGCTGGCCGAACTGATGGGCGACGAGAACCGGGCCTGGGTGCTCACCTGCCTGTTGGTCGGCGCGGTGCTTCTCGCGCGTGCCCAGGCGAGCGAGGTGGCGCGCGACAAGGTCCTGGATGCGGCGCTGGAGCATGCGCTGGGCCTGCTTTCGGCGAGCGGAGCGGTTTCGCCGCAAGCGGACCGGGACTGATTGCACAACTGCAATGTTCGGCGTCTAGCGTCAGGCTTTCCCTCCGACAGGTAAGCCCATGAACGCCCATCATCTCGAACTCGCCAAGGCCCTGCTGGTGTTTGCCCTTGCCGTCGCCGGCCTGGTGGTCGGTCTCATGCCGATGGAGTTCTGAGCGACGCAGGTCCGGCTTCGCGCTTTTCCCTCGTCTTCGAGTGGTCTCTGGCGTTGCACCGGTTTAGGATGCGCGGGTATTTCGGAGCCGCTTCGCTTGGCGTCGCCCGCCGCTGCGCTCCGAAACCGAGCATTGCTCGAACCAGAACGAGATCGAAGGTGCATCGCCACGAGCGGCGCACGGCCTGATGATAGATGGAGGCAACATGAGCGCGGCTCAGCCAGGCATTCTCACCCCGATTCCGGTGGTGGGGCGCTACCTGTTTTTCAGCATTTCCCAACCCGAGCAGGTGGCCGCGACCTTGGCCAGCCTGGCCGCGGCCACCGATGGTTACCAGCTGGTGGTGGGTATCGGCCATTCGCTGATGCTCAGCCTCGGCAAGACCGTCGAGGGCATGAAGGACTATCCGGTGCTCGCCGCGCCCGGCATCGACCTGCCGTCCACGCCCTCCGCGCTGTGGTGCTGGCTGCGCGGCGAGGATCGCGGCGAGGTGACGCTGCGCTCGCACGCGCTGGAACGGTCGCTGGCGCCGGCCTTCCAGCGGACCGGCGCGGTGGATGCGTTCCTCTACGGCGAGGACCGCGACCTGTCCGGCTACAAGGACGGCACCGAGAACCCCAAGGGCGATGCGGCGCTCGAAGCCGCGCTGGTCTCCGGGCGCGGTGCGGGCCTGGATGGCGGCAGTTTCGTTGCTGTCCAGCAGTGGCTGCATGACTTCGACCGGATGCAGGCGATCCCCGGCGAGGAGATGGACAACATCATCGGCCGCCGCAAGTCCGACGACGAAGAACTGGAAGACGCGCCGGCCTACGCCCACGTCAAGCGCACCGAGCAGGAAAGCTTCGAGCCCGCCGCGTTCCTCCTGCGGCGCGGCGCGCCCTGGTCCGACGAGCACCGCGCGGGGCTGTTGTTCGCCGCCTTCGGCCGCTCGTTCGAGGCCTTCGAGGTCCAGTGGCTACGGATGATCGGCGTGGAAGACGGGGTGCTCGATGGCCTGTTCCGTTTCACCCGGCCGATCAGCGGCAGCTACTTCTGGTGTCCGCCCATGGCCGACGGCCGCCTCGACCTGTCCGCCCTCGGCCTCTGAGCCCGCCGCGGCAGCAGGCCAGGCCTGCTGCCGCGTCCTGCGCGGCGCTAGTGGGCGGTGGCCACGGCGGCCTCGTCGATCAGCGCCGCTACTTCCTTCGCTCGCGAGGCCAGTGACGCGTGGCTGGCATCGAGGGTGACGATCTTCCTCGGTGCGATCCGCGCGGCCATCCGCTCCTGGTTCTCCGGCGCAATCATGCGATCGGCGCTGGAAATCTGGTACCAGGAGGGCTTGCTCTTCCAGGCCGGGCTGCCGATGGTATCGCCGAAAGTGCTGGCCAGCGGAGCCTTCTGGGTGATGCTCATGACCAGCCCTTCGTCCGCAGCGAGATCCTGGCAGAAGCTTTCGTGGAACCTGTCCGCCTTCACCCAGAGATAGCCATCGCTGTCCGGCGCCAGGTTCGCTGCGGCCAGGGGCAAGTGCTCCTGGGTGATGCCACCGGGACTTTCGCCGCTGTCGGGGGCGAAGGCGGCGATATAGACCAGCCCGACCACATTCGGCTGGTTGCCCGCCTCGGTGATCACCGCGCCGCCATAGGAGTGTCCGACCAGCAGGACCGGCCCCTGTTGCTGCGCGATCATCTTGCGCGTCCGCTCGGCATCGTCCGCCAGCGAGGTCAACGGTAGTTCGACGGCATGCAGGTTGTCGTGGCCGAGGCGTTTCAGTTCGAGAATGACCTTGCTCCAGTGGGCGGCGCCGCCCCAGAAGCCGTGGATCAGGATGATCGCAGGCAGGTTGCTCATCGTGTTGCTCCCTTGTGGGTGAGGGTTGCTGGCATGAGACATCGCCCGGCGAGCATACGAGGTCGCGATGGGCGGGCGATAGCGGGAGGCGAGGACGTTCGTCGAAAAGAACAACTCCTTGTTCCGGTAGGCGACGTGATATCGGCACGGCGGTATGTTGCAAGTCCGGACCCGACCGATCGGGTTGTCGCGACGGGCATGGAGGGGTGATCGGTCGGTCGGGTTCGCGTCTTTTCGGGGCACCCGAATCTGAAAAAATCTTGCTTCTCGCCATACCGGGGGAGCGGGGCGGGTAGATTTTCTTCCGAATCCTTCACTTTCTACCCGGTCATGGAAAAAGCTCTGAAATTGGCGTCATGCCTCTACGGCCTGCTGATCCTGCTCAGCCTGGCGATGGTCGCCTTCCTCAGCCAGTTTCCGTTTCTCCTCAGCTCGGGAGCGGAAAACCTCTCGATGTCGATCCTGCCGCTGCTGATCCCGCTGATGGTCGGGCTGGTTGTCTGCGAGGCGGTGCGGGCGGTGGTGCCGAAGAAGCGCTAGGCGCGGTGCCGGGATCAGCGGCCAAGAATGCGCTGGCGGCGCAGCCGGTATTGCTCGTAGGGAAGGCCCTGGCGGTTCAGCTCTTCCAGCTGGCGTTCGCTGGCGCTGCGGGAAAACGATTCCTCGACTATCGAGTCCGGCGTGACAGGCTGTGCGCAGGCGCTGACCAGCAGCACACCCAGGACCAGGGCAATGCGTGGCATGCGATCTCCATGGACTACGGCAGAAGGGAAAAAAAGGCCATTACCAAGCGGGGGGAGGGTTGGTAATGGCCTGTACAAGGGACATTTGCCAGGCCTTGGGGATCTGGCGAAAAAGACGATATCAAGGGGGAATTTGATTAGCCAGCTAACAAAGTGGAATGAAGTTTTGCGGCAGGCGTAACAATTCTGTCCGAATCGTCATTCTTGCGTCACCGCCGGGACAGAGCGGTTTCGGCAGACTGCGGGGGAGTCGCCGAAGGAGATTCGTCGTGGACGATACGCTCAGGTTCGCCTCGCGCTTGTGCAAGTTCATCGTCGCCGCCAGCTTCCTGCTCGTGGCGGTCGCCAGCCTTTGCCTGTGGTGGACGGGCCAGGCCTACGAATACGCGGCGCTGGCGTTCTTTCCGTTCGCCGTACCCATGCTGCTGCTGATCATGGTCTGCGACCTGCTGGCAGCGCTGAATGGCAGGCGTCGCTGAGCGCCCGGGCCGCCTAGCGCTTTCAGCTAGGCGGATGTCGAACCCAGACAACCGGCGCCCCGCGCGTGGCCCTATGGTGAGGCATTCATCCACTGCCTTCCTGGAGCGACCATGTCAGATTTCATCACCGTACTGCGCGATACCTGTCCCGTACCCGTGCTGGACGCCACCAAGTGGAAGCGGATCGACGGCGATCCGCATACCGTCAACCTCAACGCATACGCCTCGGCGGACGGCAGCAAGCTGATGGGCACCTGGATCTGCACGCCGGGCAAGTGGGAGGTGAACTACGAACGCTGGGAGTTCTGCCACTTCCTCGACGGCTACTGCATCATCACCCCGGAAGGCGAGCAGCCGGTGCACCTGAGGGCGGGCGACGTGTTCGTCATCGAGCCGGGCCTGCGTGGTACCTGGGAGGTAGTGGAGACGGTGCGCAAGTACTTCGTCTTCGCCTGACGGTATTGCCGCACGTCCGAGATGCCTGCCGGACGTCGCGCCTCAGTCCTGGTGGACGATGCGGCGGATGGTGCCGCCGCAGGACTGGTAGCAACTGCGGTACTCGTCCTGGCAGTCGTCGCCGAAATCGAAGTTGCGTTGCGGGTAGGGGCAGGACTTGCGCTTCTTCTTGTCGCTGTTCTGCATGCAGTAGTTGTAGGCCGTGCTCTGCGCCTGGTAGAGCGCCTCGTCCTGGCGCTGCTGCAGCTTGGCGAGGGTCTTGCACTGGCGCTTCTCGGCATTGCACTGGCTCACGCAGTGCAGGCCGGCATCGCTGGTCGGCGGAATGTAGGAGTAGCTGACGCTAGGGCCGCAACCGCCGAGCAGCAGGGCAAGACCGAGGAGGGGGAGCAGAAGGTGTTTCCGGAACGGCATTGTCGATATCGATAAGCAATGGCAAGCGAGAGCGAATGCTATCACTGGCTTTCCGAAGCTGTACGGCTCTACCCGATAAGGTTGAACTGGCGCACGAAACGCAAAAAAGAAAACCCCGGGACTGGCCCGGGGTTCTCGTCGCGCTCGCAGGTTCGATCAGAACACGCTGAACGGGTACTCGACGAAGGCACGGATTTCGTTGCCGTCGTCGTTGTACGAGCGGGCGTCGTTGGAGACACGCAGGAACGAGCTGCGCAGACGCAGGGTGAGGTCCTTGGCCGGACCGCTCTGCACCACGTACTGGACCTGGTTGAAGATCTCGCGCTCCTTGCCGTTGCTGGTCTCGGCGGTCTTGATGTTGTCGCCGCGCACGTAGGCTACGCGGTAGGTCAGGCCGGGCACGCCGTACTTGGCGAAGTCCAGGGCGTAGCTGACCTGCCAGGAACGCTCGTCCTCGGCGTTGAAGTCCGACCAGTAGGAGTTGGCCAGCCAGATGGTGGTGCCGCCGTCGCCGATGCCGCCGGCGTTCTGGTACCAGCCGTAGTTGTAGCCGGTGTCGCCGGTGTTGCGCTGGTGGGCGATCATGAAGGTGTGGGCGTCGATGGTGTAGGACGCCGCCAGGCTCCAGATCTTGTTGTCGCGGTTACCGTTGAAGTTCTGGTCGGCGAAGTCGCTGTCCAGCTTGGTGCGATAGCCGTTGAAGTCGAAGTTCAGCGACTGGTCGGCCTGCAGCGGGATGGTGTAGTTCAGGTTGATGTACTGCTTCTTCAGTACGTCCTCGACGTCGGAAGCGTACAGCGAGGCGTTGAAGTGATCGGTGAAGGCGTACTTGCCGCCGAACACGTTGATGCTCTTCAGGCCGCCGCTGTCGCGCCCTTCGGCGCTCTTGCGGGATTCCGCGGTGAAGCGACCGGCGTTCAGCTCCAGGCCCTCGATCTCCTTGGAGGTGATCAGGGTGCCGCTGTAGCTTTCCGGGAGCAGGCGCGAGTTGTCGTAGCTGAGCACCGGCAGGCTGGGCATCTGGTCGCCGTACTTGAGCACGGTGTTGGAGATGCGGAACTTCACCGCCGCGCCGCCCTTGGACAGATCGTCCGCCGCGGAGCCGCTGTCGCCCTGCTTGAAGAAGTCGATACCGGCGGCGCCGCTACGACCCTTGCCGCCGTCCAGGCGTACCGCGTACAAGCCGAACGCGTCGACACCGACGCCCACCGTCCCCTGGGTGAAGCCGGAGGTGAAGGTGGCAGTGGCGGCCTGGCCCCATTCGGCCTTGTCCTGCCGGCCATGTTTGTAGTCACGGCTGATGTAGCCATTGCGGAAGAACAGATCGAGGTGGCTGTCCTCGACAAACCCCTTTGCTGCTTCTTGGTCATTGGCCATCGCCTGGCTTGCAGTCGCGATGCCCAGTGCCAGCAGGCAAATCCTTTTCTTCAACATCTTATTGTTCCTGGTTGTTGGCTTGATGTGCGCTGAAATTGAAGGAAGCGCAAGGTTCGAAGTGCACGGGAGTCATTTGTCCCATTTACCGTGCGTGGCGGTTCTGGTTTCTTGTTTCTCCCGTTGGCGGCGCAACAATACCAGAACATTGTTCGATCCAAGAAAGCTTCGAGTCATTTGCTAATAACCAAAGTGCAAGGAAAGCCCCTTCCATAGGCTCTGAATCGGGCGTTGCCGGATCGCTTCGTCATGCGCCTGCAATATCAACCTTATCGATAAGTACCATGCCGCGAAGTCGCTGCAGTTCTCGCTTTGGGCGGTGATACCGTCGAATCGTGAACGGATCGACAAAGAGAGACGTGACATGAAGATTCTTATCGCTGTATTCGCCGCCCTGGCCCTGTCCGCCTGTGCCTCGCCTCCCGCTTCGAACGCCCCGGCGCTGGCCGCCAGCACCAGCAAGGCTCCCTACGATTACGCGATGTGCGTCTTGCCCAAGTGGCAACGCCAGGCGCCGGGCGTGGCGCTGGTGGAGGAAGGCCGCGGCTATCGCCTGGCGGACGCCGGTCAGTGGCTGGAGGTGCAGCCGGCGGGGGGTGGCAGCCTGGTGCGAATCCATGATCAGCAGCCCTGGGTCACCCGCGGGGCCTTCATCGATGCGGCCAGGACCTGTTCCTGAGCCGCGAGGAAGAGGGAAGAGCTCCGGCCCCCCTAGCATGAAGTGTCCGGAGCTCTACGGCCGCAAACGGAGGATGGCCGCAGAACGATCATCTGCCTATGGCCGGCGCTGCGCTTGATCGAGATCAAGTACTGGAGGCCGGGGAGCCGGCGTGTGCGGCGATTCGCGTGACGGGTCTCGTTTTTTCTGTGAAGTGCATTGCATAACGCTTCAATCGGGACGGGTGGCCAGCATGCCAACCAGTTCCTGGGCGGCCTTGCGCAATGGCTGGTTTTTCAGCCAGATAGCGTGGACAGGCAGTTTCAGCTCGTTCTTGGTATTCCTGAAGTCCAGGCGTACCAGCCTTCCCGTTGCCAGCAGCGGCGCGACCCGGGACAACGGGAAATTGCCCCAGCCGATCCCCGCCTCGACCATTTCCAGCGCCGTGCCCAGGCTGTCGGTGCGCCAGCAGGCGCCGGCAATCAGCGGACGGGTGTCGGCCAACGGCAGGTCGCAACTGGCCACCAGGATCTGCCGCACGTTCACCAGCTCTTCCAGGTACAGCGCCTGCCCCGGCTTCTGCAGGGCGGGATGGCGCGGCGAGATGGTCGCGACCAGCGATTCCGCGCCGACATACTGGAAGCGCTCCTGCGGGTTCACGCTGATGCCGGCGAATCCGAAGCACAGGCTGATGCGGCCGCCATGGAGCAGGGCGAGGGCATCGTCCTGCGCCGCGCTGAGCACCTCGACATCGAGCAGCGGGTAGCGCTCGGAAAGGGTGCGGAGGGCGCCGAACAGCCGCCCGCTGTCGATGTCCGCAACCACGCCGAGCGACAGGCGGCTTTCCAATCCCTGGGAGAGTTCCAGCGCATGCACCTGCAACTGGGCGAGCTGCTCGGCGATCATCCGCGCTTGCGGTGCCAGGGCCCTGGCCAGCGCCGTAGGACGGGCTTCGCGGTGGGTTCGCTCGAAAAGGGCGAAACCCAGCTCCGCCTCCAGGTTGGCGATGCCCATGCTCACCGCCGAAGGCACTCGACCCAAGGCACGGGCGGCGCCGGAAAAGGAGCCGCGGTCGAGGACGGCGAGGAACAGCTCGATGGTATCGCTGGAAAAGTTCATGGCAATTCTCCTATCAGAAGATCTGAAAGCTGCTGACTTTTTCTGTCAATAAAATTGATCCAACCTTGCCCGCCTTTCCGCTATCACGCCCGAGAGGTCCACGTGCAAGGCATCAAGCGCAAATTGGTCTACGTGACCGCCTACGAATTGATCGGGATGAGTATCTCGACCCTGGGGCTGGCCCTGCTCGCCGGTTCCACGCCCACTACCACCGGCCCCCTGGCGGTGGTGATCACCACCGTCGCGGTGACCTGGAACTTCATCTACAACTGCCTGTTCGAGTTCTGGGAGCGGCGCCAGGCCGTGCGCGGACGCAGCATTGCGCGGCGGGTGGCGCACGCCATCGGCTTCCAGTTGACCCTGGTGGTCTACCTGATCCCGCTGATCGCCTGGTGGATGGGGATTTCCCTGCTGGAGGCGTTCTGGCTGGACCTGGCGCTGATCGTCCTGATCCCGTGCTACACCTTCCTCTTCAACTGGGCCTTCGATCGCCTGTTCGGCCTCCCGACTTCCGCGTTGCCGGCCGGCGAGGCGGCCTCCGTCTGAGGATTTTTTTTCTTCAGCGCCATTCGCGCTCGCCTTGGCCGGGGCAAATCGCCTACCTTAGACGGACGTGCGCTGTGGTGCCGGTTCAGGGAGGAAGTACGACCGCAAGCCATGAAGGTCTGCCCCGGCGAGGATGGGGTGCGGCATTTCGATGAACGGATTGGGGTCACTATGCGGATTTTGGGGATGCTACTGGGGACCGTCTTGCTGGCGGGTTGTTCGACATCGACGCCCTCGCTCGACGAGACGGACCAGGTACCGAAGGAGCGTTTGTACAACTACCAGTTCCGTGACGACGGCGACGCCTTCCTGGTGGTTTCCCGGGACCGCGAGTTCCTCGGCAGCGTCTGCAATACCCGCTTGATCATCGATAGCCGCCTGGCCGCCGAGATCCAGGCCGGCGAGAGCGCGCGTTTCCGTCTTCCGGCGGGGCTGCGGGTGGTATCCGTGCAGGGCGATGGGATCTGCCGCGGCGAGGCGCCCAAGCAGGTGGTGCATGTGCAGAACGGGCAGACCACGCATTACCGGATCACCGTGGACTCCGGCCTGAACATCGGCCTGGTGCCGGGCTGACGCTGGCGCAACGAAAAAAGCCGCCCGTGGGCGGCTTTTTCATGCGCGGCGTTTATTCGCTGACCGCTTTCTCGACCTTTTCGGACGCCGACCAGATCCGATAGCGGACCTCCACGTCCTTCGGCGCATAGACCACGATCGGCAGCTTGCTGTTGTAGCGCAGCAGGAAGCCTTCGCCGACCACCGGGATGAAACGCTGCTCCTTCTTCTGGCCGGGGCAGGCCATCATCGTGCTCATCGGCCCGCTGACCTTGTCCAGGCGGTAGTAGGAGTAGCCCCAGCCTTCCAGGGTGTGTTCTTCCAGCTCGCCGCCCAGGCGCTGCTGGTTGCAGTCGGCCTCGAGGGTCTTGCCGGCGATGATCTCGACCTTGAATGCGTCTTCCGCGTCCTGTTTCGGCAGGTGGATGACCTGGCGGGTGAAGCCGGCATCTGCCTTCGGGTAGGGAACCTTTTCATCCAGTTTGGCGGCCATGGCGGTGCTGGAAAGAGCGGCAACGCCGGCGGCGATCAGTAGTGCTTTCATGTCCTTGAGGTTCTCCTTACGTGGTAACGCGAGCAGGGTAAGACACCGAGGCACGGGTGAAAAGTTCAGTGGGGGACGTAACGGAATGTTCCATGTCCTGGGCCAGCTGGTCGGGGCACGGCCGAATCGCGGGCAAAAAAAAGACCATCTGCGGGGGGAGGGCGATGGTCTTCAAAGGAGCGTCGGGGACTTGGGGTTCTCCCGACGCCGCTACGATCTCACGCCGCTCCGCTGGGGAAAAATGCTTTGGACTGATAGTGGCTATCGATGCCGGTGACTTGAAATTCCCCGCCAACTCATAGCAAGTTCCGCACGATAGAGCCGTCAGCGCATCAGTTTGCGTTTTTTTCAGCGGGTCAGTTGCAAGGCCAGTTCATCGACCTGTTCGGCCCAGTCGGAGTCCTCGGCCAGGGCCTCGCGCAGGAAGCTGGCCTGGGCAGGGTTCCAGAATGGCGCATCGGGCAGCGCCGTGCCCTCCTCGAGGTGGTGCCGGGCGAGAAAGGCGACGATGTCGTCCCGCCCAGCGGGGAGCCCCAACTGGCGGAACAGGTTGGAAAAGGTGTGCGGGCTGGTGTCCATGACGGTTCCTCCTGGACTCGCTGTTTTTCCACTATAGCCGGCGGGACGGCAGGGCCGCCGTGGGAGCCGGGGGTGGGTAATTTTGTCGCAGATGAAAAAGACTGTTGTGCGCGGCGTGCTTCATGGCGCAGGGGCGGGCGCTTATTATTAGCAAGCTAATGATAACCGGAGTCAGCCTATGTCCAGAATCGAAGTCGCCGTGCTGGTGGGGACGTCCGTTCCCGAATCGCTGCGCAGCAAGGGATTGCTGGCCTGTTGGATCCTGATGGTGGACGGCGCCATGTGGGCCGGCCCCTTCACCAGCCGTGACGAGGCGGAAGCCTTGAAGGGAACCTGGGAACTGAGTTGGCCGCTGGAGGCGGCGATCTCCGCCTGAGCCAAGGCCCTTGCCTTGCCGAAAAGCCCGCCGAGCGCGGGCTTTCTGTTGCCTGCGGAAACGCCCTAGCGGCGGCCCACCAGCAGGCCGAGGAGGAAGCCGGCGCCGGCCGATACGGCGATGGTCTGCCAGGGATGGTCCTCGACGTATTCCTCGGTCGCTTCGGCGGCCGCCTGGCTGCGTTGCACCACGCCGCGGCGGGTGCGCTCGATGGCGTCGCGACCACGATGCAGCACGGAATTGATCTGTTCACGCAGGTTCGCGCCCTCCTTGCCGGCCAGGCTGCCGGTGCCGCTCATCAACTGGTCCACCTCGGCGATCAGGTCCTGCAGTTCGGCCATGGCCTGGTCCTGGATAGCCTGCTTGGCGCGAGCGGAGCGGGTTTTCAGAGTCATGTCGGTCTCCTTGACGAGGATGGTTACCTAGGTATGGAGTCGCCCGCTTCGCTGAAAGTTGCACGGCATGGCCTGAGTCGGGGGCTTCCGTAGCATGCGGGAGAGCCGTTTCAGGATGCCCCGGCCTCGCCGCGCAGGTAGCGGTCGAGGTCGATCGCTTCGCCGCTCTTGAGTTTCAGGCGTCGGCGCAGGTCGTCGAACATAGCGTCGTACTCGCGGCGCTGGCGCACGATCGGTCCCTGCCGCAAGCGCAGGCCGTGGCGCCGGGCCAGGCGACTGGCACGGCTGGCGAAATGCACGGCGGCGTCGCGCGGCAGTTCGAAGCTTTCGCTGAAAGGCTGGCCGTCGATCCGGCCCTCCATGTCGAAGTGTACGGCCACCGGGCGGGCCTCGGCCTCCAGGACCCGGTAGCGCAGGTGGATATCGAATGCCTGGCGGTCGACTTCGCTGGCCGAGGCGAGATGCAGATGGCCGGGAATGAACATGGCCTGCCTCCTTTTCGGATAACCGGGGAAATGCCCTTGCCTGCCAGGGTATGCTTCGCCGGCCTCGGGACGGCTGTCCCAGGTCAGTTTTTTCCGGATTGGAGCGGGGATGCGAATGGCGCTGGGAGCGTTCGGGTGTTGACTGACTGGGCCGCGTACGCCGGGCTGTTCCTCTCGGCGTTCGGTTCGGCGACCCTGCTGCCGTTGCAGTCGGAAACCGTGCTGGCCGCCTTGCTGCTGCGCGGCGGCCAGTCGGTCGCGTGGCTGCTGGCGCTGGCCATCGTCGGCAATGTGCTGGGTTCCTGGGTCAACTGGTGGCTGGGTCGCTACCTCGAGCATTTCCGCGGTCGCCGCTGGTTTCCCGTGGGCGAGGTGCAGTTGCTCAGGGCGCAGCGACACTATCGCCGCTACGGCCGCTGGACCCTGCTGCTCAGTTGGGTGCCGGTCATCGGCGATCCGCTGACGCTGGTGGCCGGCATCATGCGTGAGCCCTGCTGGAGTTTCCTGCTGATCGTCGGCCTGGCCAAGACGCTCCGCTACCTGGCCCTGGCTGCGCTGGTGCTGGGCTGGGCCGGCTGAGCGCTTCGTCGGCGAGCGTAGAACTATTTTTCGCGGGGCAATGTCCATTGCTGCGAGGTGTAACTGCCGCCTCATCGCCCCCGGGGCCTTTAGTTGCCGCTGTGGTCCCGGGGGCTTCTCTTTTCCTGCCTGTTTCCGGCGATGCGAGGTGCGCAATGTCGAGGGTGGTTGCGGGATCGCTGGTCTGCCTGCTGCTCGGTTCGGCGCCGGCCTGGGCTTCCACGGCCGAGGCGTGGCAGGCGCACGACGCCATGGTGCGTGCCGCCTGCCTGAAAGCCAGCGGCTTGCGCCAGGTGCGCGCGGTGGGGCAGGTACTGCCCTTCGACGATGAGGTGGGCTATTCGGCGCTGCTCCTGCAGGGCCGCTATCCGCAGCCGCACATGCAGGGCCGCCAGGGCCGCGAGCTGTGTCTGTACCGGCGCGCCACCGGCAAGGCCAGCGTCAGCGAGGCCGACGCCCTGCTCAAGCCTTGAGTTCGGGGTCGTCGTTGTCCGGAAGTTCGCGCTCGCCAGGGTCCTTGCCGTCTTCCGAATGGTGTTCGATCACCGCGTTCAGCTCGGCGCCGAACAGCACCACTGCCGCCGACAGGTAGAAGTACAGCAGGAGGATGATGATCGCCCCGATGCTGCCGTACATGGCGTTGTAGTTGGCGAAGTTCTTCACGTAGAAGCCATAGGCGAGGGACGCGGCGATCCAGGCGATCACCGAGAGCACCGAGCCTGGAGTGATGAAGCGGAAACGCTGCTCGACATCCGGCACCAGGTAGTAGAACAGCGCCACCGCGAGCATCAGCAGGAACACCGCAAGAGGCCAGCGCAGCCAGGTCCAGAGCGTCACCAGGTACTGTTCCAGACCGACCAGGCCGGCGATCCAGGCGATCACCTGCGGCCCGGTGACCATCAGGCCGGCCGCCACCAGCAACAACAGGGCGATGCCGAGGGTGTAGAGGATCGACAGGGAGAAGCGCTTCCATACCGGGCGGCTCTCCTTCACGTCGTAGGCGGCGTTGAGCGCGATCATCATCGAGCGGATGCCCGCCGAGGAGGTCCACAGCGCCACCGCGATACCGATCGACAGCAGGCCGCCTTTCTGCTGCTGCAACTGGTCGATCACCGGGTTGACCTGATCCATCGCCTCGGGCGGCAGCAGCAACGCCGCCTGCTCGCGCAGCCAGGCGAAGAACTCCGGTAGGTGCAAGTAGCCTACGAGGGTGATCAGCACCAGCAGGAACGGAAATAGCGAGAACAGCATCTGATAGGCGAGGGCCGAGGCGTAGGTCGGCATGTCGTCCTCGAGGAACTCGTTCACGGTGCGCTTGACCAGGCCGAACAGGCCTATTTCCCGATAAGCCGTACGGAACATTCCATCTCCTTGCTGTGTGCGTGCCGATGACGATCGACCACCGATGGCCGCTTGCCGCCAGGCATTTTCCGTTGGGTGAAATTCGTCGCGTCCTTTCTGGGACGCCACGGCGGGCGAATTGGTTCGTCGCCGGCGTCATCATTCGGTCGCATCCGTTAGCCAGACTGCGCCTGCCCGCCGCGCGGCGGGCCTCCGTCCAACTTCTCAGAAATGGAGCGCACCATGTCTGTCGACCTGAAGAAAATCGCCGCTGCCTTTCCCGAGTTCCAGTTGTCCAGCAAGAGCCGCCACGACGGCGCGCTGTTGTTGCAGTTGCAGGCCGCCGACGGCCGCTACGTGGCTCGCACCATACCCTCGCCGCAGCTCAGCGCGCCGCCGGAGACCGAGTGGCTGATCCGCAGCATCCGCCGGGAACTGGCCGTGCCGGGCATGGAAATGGCGATGGCGGCACGCTGAGTTTTTTCGCCGCGGGAACCGATGATGCGATAATTCCGCCTTTCCACACAGCTGACGGGAAGGCAATGAAGCGCGAGAAGGTTCGGGACAGGCAGGCGGCAGGGAAGATCTCGGCGACCCACATCATCGCCAATCCCACCCTGGCCAGGGAATGGATCGTGTTCTTCAAGAAGGACGGCGGGCGCAGCTATTTCCTGGTCGACGAGAGCGACGAGGTGATGTCGTTCCGCCGGCTCGACGACGCGGTCAAGGAGCTGCGCGGGCTGGGCATCAAGTTCGCGGAGATCCATCTCTAGGAGCGGCGTCGCGCGGTCGCCACTGGCCAGCCTTGCGCGCCCGCGCTTCTTCCTCGGCGAACCGGTACTGGCCGCGCGCCTCGGCCGTCTGGCCGCTGTCCGGCGCGTCGCGCCAGCTGGCCAGGCCAATGGTCAGCAGGGCCAGCCCGGCATCCAGGGTATGTCCGCAGGTGGGGCAGTCGGCCGGGGTGACCCAGGCCGCGCCGAGGATGCGGAAGCGCGCGTCGCGGCCTTGCTCGCGGATGGTCGCCGATTTGCCGAGCAGCATGTCTTCCAGGGCTTCCCGGGCGCGCCGACGCCAGGGCTCGGCGGCCGGTAGCTCGACGGCATTGAGCTGGATGCGCAGCGCCTTGTTCGCGCCGGGCAGGCGGCAGCCCAGGCTGGCGTCGTCGTGTATCGCCACCACCGTGCAGTCGAAGCGGCGCTCCCCGGCGTCGGCGGCGAACGCCAGGGCGGCGCAGAGCGGCAACAGGGCGAGGGTGCGGAAGATCATGGGCTACTCCGGCGGAGGTCAGCGTCGACGCGAGGATAGGTTGCTGCAGGTCGCCAGGTCCACCGGGCCGACATAGGGATTGCCCCAGCCCATCACGCAGCCGACCATGTGGTTGCGCTGGCGCTCCCAGGTCTGTGGCGGGTACTGCTTGTGCCAGGCGTTGTAGAGCTGGCGATCCTGCTTCGACAGGCGCAGGCCGTAGCGGTCGCTCATGTAGAAGTAGGTGCGGGCGATCATCCCGCGAATCTGCGGGCGTGGCATCGCCTTGCGCGCCTTGAAGTCCACCACCATCGGGCAGGCGCCGTATTGCTGGGGTTTCTGCGGCAGCCAGCCGAAGCCGAAGTTGCTGCGGTCGCCGTTGACCTCGCCGATGCTCGGCACCAGGTTGTGCAGGTCGGCTTCGGCGCGCTGGTAGGTGCTGTCGTGCCTCGCGCAGTTGCTCCGCCCGCCGTTCTGCCAGCAGCGCCGCTGGTGACCGATCACCCAGGCCGGGACGATGTGTTCCCACTCGATGCGCCGCGCGCGGTTGGCGTTCTTCCTCGGCTTGTAGCCGCAACTGGCGAGGTCGACACGATTTCCCGAGTAGCGACAGCCGCAGTAGAACTCCACGGATTGCCGGGCGTAGAGCTTCCAGCCGATTTTCTTCGCTTCGGAGAACGTGCGCGGGGCGTTGGCCTGGCCGGCGCTGGCGAGGAGGAGGGCGAAAAGGCCTACAAACAAACGGGAAAGCATGCGGCAACTTCCAAAAAAATCCGCATGTTACTGATTTTGCAGGAGATGCCAATCGTGGCCAGTCCATGGCCAGGCGAGGGACGGACCTTCCCGTTTGCGCCGCGTCCATGCGATGGTTAGTATACGTTCCGTATATGTTTTGTAGTCGAGGTGTAGTGTGGGCCTGGTGAAGATTTCCGAGCAATTGCACGAAGAGGCGCGCATCGCCTGCAAGGCCATGTCGCGCTCGATCAATGCCCAGGCCGAGCACTGGATGCGCATCGGCATGCTGATCGAAGCCAATCCCGGCCTGACCTATGCGCAGGTGCTACGCCAATTGATGGACGAAGCGCGCGAAAGCGACCGCCGCGAGCAGGACGCGGCGAGGATCTCGGGATGATCAAGAGCGCGGAGGAAATCCAGCGCATGAGCGTGGCCGGCGCGCTCACCGCGAAAGTCCTCGAAGTCCTCGACGAGGTGGTGCGGCCTGGCATCAGCACGGCAGAGATCGACCGCTTCTGCGAGCGCTACATCGTCGACACCCTCGCGGCGATTCCCGGCAGCAAGGGGCAGTACGGCTATCCGTTCACGGTGAACACCTCGGTCAACGAGGTGGTCTGCCATGGCTGGCCGTCGGCGCAGCAGATCCTCCGCGACGGCGATATCGTCAACGTCGACGTCACGGTGATCAAGGACGGCTATTTCGGCGACAGCAGCAAGATGTACCGGGTCGGCGCCATCGACCGCCAGGCGCAGAAGCTGCTCGACGTCACCCGCGAATGCCTGTACCGGGCGATCCGCGTGGTGCGCCCGGACGCCACCCTCGGCGATATCGGGCATGCCATCCAGAGTCACGCCGAAGCCAACGGTTATTCGGTGGTCCGCGAATACTGCGGGCATGGCATCGGCCGCAAGATGCACGAGGCGCCGCAGGTCCTGCACTTCGGTCGCGCTGGCGCGGGTGCGCGGCTGAAGGCCGGGATGACCTTCACCATCGAACCGATGATCAACCAGGGCGGCCACGCGGTGAAGCTGCACAAGGACGGCTGGACCGTGACCACTCGCGACCGCCGCCTGTCGGCCCAGTACGAGCACACCGTGCTGGTCACCGAGCGGGGTTGCCGGGTCCTGACCCTGCGCGACGAGGAGCGCGAGGCGCTGGCCGACCTGGCTGGCTGATCGACGCCCGGCCTGGTTACACTGCGACGACTTTTCCGAAGGGAGGCTGGCGGGTGTCCGGCAGGCGTTTTGGCGAGTTCGAACTGCGCGCCACTTGGTTGCGCGAGGACAGCGGCTATCTGGCCGAGATCGAGATAACCAGCATCGACGACGGACGCACCGAATGGCTGGTGCTGCCGGGCCAGCCGCCGTGCGAGAGTCCGGCGGCCGCGCTGTCGCTGGCGGAAGCGGCGCTGTACCGGGTGCGCGGCTTCGATGCGCGGGGCCGGCCGCTGTTTTCCGACTGAGCCTGCTGGCAAATCGCATGATGCATTTCGCACGATCTTGCAGTTTGCACGGACCGCTTCGCTGAGTCTTTTCGTAAGTTATTGATTTTGAATGGTTTTAATTTTCCATGTGGCTGGCATGAAAGCTGCCACCTTTCCCCGTGTTGCGGCTGCGCTGAAGTTCGCGGTCGGTTTTCATGCAAGAGGGGATAAACGATCATGGAAAAGTCCATCAAGATGCTGTTCGATGCCTTCCAGGCCACCTTTGCCGTATCCACCCAGATGCGTCCGGACGGCGGCGCCCTCCTGACCCTGCGCAACGGCGAAGAGATCGTGACCCGTCGCGTGGTGTCCGCCGCCCAGTTGGCCGACGAGAAGCGCATGTACTGGTTCATCAACGCCGTGCGCCGTGACCTGGCCCTGGAGGCGGGGAGCCTGCCGGTGGATGTGGTCGGCACCCTGCGTCGTCTGCAGGAGCGCGGCCTGCCGAGCTACATGGCGGGCTGAACGGTTCGTCCGGAATCCTGGCGGAGACCTCCGGCAGGGCGGGCGAGAGTGCTAGAGTGAAGCTTCGAGGGGGCTGGGCGAGGATCGACCGGCCCCCGCTCGTGTCGGAAGGGAAGGCCAGGGCTGGCCTGCCCGTTCGGCGCTTCGGCAGGCTGGCGCAGAACGATGCAAGGTCGTTCGGGTCAGCATCAGGGATGAAATGACTGACAGGAGTCGGGATGCTGCGTTACGTCGTGGGTTTTCTCGCGTTCACCGTGCTGGCGGCCTATCTGTTGCTGGGGGTTTCCCAGCACGCCTTCCTGCCGTGACCGGTCGGCATGGCGGCTTCAGCTGCGCTGCGGAAGAGGCTGTGGCGGCCGTGCGGGATGCCGGTTTTCGGCTTGCCGTGCCTTGCGTTGCAGGCGTGCGCGCCGACGCGGCACGCGCAGGAAGGCCCACAGGGTGACGCCGGCGAGGCCCAGCCAGGCGACGATCAGCAATGTGACGAAGGATTCGGGAGTCATGGTTCGTCCTCCTCTTACCCAAGGATAGACCCTGCGGGAAGGGGAATTACTGCAATCGGTCTTCGACCATGGTCTGAAACGCGGTCATTCGGGGCCGGCACCGACCAGGGCCAGGCAGCCGGTCAGGCTGGTCAGCAGGGGCAGGGCGAGCAGGAAAGCCAGCCAGATGGCTTCCATGCGCAACAGCGTGGCGCCGAGGAACAGCGCGACCAGGAGGATGGTCATGAGCAGGGCGGTCCAGCCGAAGTACATGGCGAAGTTGTCGATGCCCAGGCCGATGCCCCAGCCCAGCAGCAGGGCCCATACCCCGGCCAGAGCCAGGCCGAGGGCCAGCATGCTCGCCAGGGTCCGGGCGGACGGGGCATGCAGCGGGTGGTTGCGGAATAGCTCGTAGAAGATCGGCGTATTCATCGGCGTCACCTCCGCAGGGGAACTTCCAGCCTAGTCCAGCGGGCGAGACGGCCCTAGACCTATTTGTCATTACGGGGCGTGACCTCAGGCCGTTAACATCCATCTTTTCCAGGCGATGCCGTGCATCGGGCTGTGGGCCCGCTCACCGTTCGTCGCGCTGAGTCGAAAAAGAAACCGAAAGGGTTGCGTGCATGAGTGGCGAACTCGCCTCGTTCGAGGTGGATGGGTATCAACTGGTCTATCAGGACCTGGGCGAGGGCACGCCGGTGCTACTGGTCCACGGTTCGCTGTGCGACTACCGCTACTGGCAATGGCAGTTGCGCAGCCTCGGCGAGCGCCACCGGCTGATCGTGCCGAGCCTGCGTCACTACTACCCCGAGCGCTGGGACGGGCAGGGCGCGGACTTCACCAGCGCCCGCCACGTCGCCGACCTGCTGGCGCTGGTCGAGCGGCTCGGCGAGCCGGTACACCTGCTCGGCCATTCCCGTGGCGGCAACCTGGCGTTGCGCCTGGCGCTGGCCGCTCCGGACGCCCTGCGTTCGCTGAGCCTGGCCGATCCCGGCGGCGACTATGCCGCCGAGGTCTACGCCCACGCCGGCCTGCCTGCGCCCGAGGAACCATTGGAACGCAACCAGTTCCGGCGCCAGGCGCTCGAATTGATCCGTGGCGGCGAGGCGGAACGGGGACTGGAACTGTTCGTCGATACGGTGAGCGGCGCCGGGGTATGGAAACGCTCGTCGGCGACGTTCCGCCGAATGACCCTGGACAACGCCATGACCCTGGTCGGGCAGGTGGCCGACCAGCCGCCGGCGCTGGCGCTGTCGGAACTGCGCTCGATCGACCTGCCGAGCCTGATCCTCAATGGCGAACGCAGCCCGCTGCCATTCCCGGCCACCGCCGAGGCGCTGGCGGCGGCCCTGCCGCGCGCCGAGCTGCAACGCATCCAGGGCGCGTCCCATGGCCTCAATGCCACCCGTCCGGCGGCTTTCAACCGGTCGGTACTGGAGTTCCTGGCGCGCGTCGATGGCGTTGCGCCGGACGTGGAAACGTCCTGAAGCGAGGCCGGGCGAACTGACCGCTCGTCAGCTCGCCGCGGATGCTTTACCATGGGCGCTTCGCGCCGGATCAGCTCCGGCGTTTTTCGTCAGTATCCATTCCCAGTGATCTCCGTCCGCGCGCTTCGGCGCAGGGGTGCCGCAAGGCGCCTGCCACTGTGAGGCAGGCCGGCCCGGCGGGCGACGCTTACTGGCACATCCCAACCCACGTGGCCTTTGGTAGGGGTCACCACTAGGAGAGGAGGCGCCATGCCCATCATTACTCTTCCCGACGGCAGTCAACGTTCCTTCGATCACCCGGTCTCCGTGGCCGAGGTGGCCCAATCCATCGGCGCGGGCCTGGCCAAGGCGACCCTCGCCGGCAAGGTCGACGGCCGCCTGGTCGACGCCTGCGACACCATCGATCGCGACGCGACCCTGCAGATCATCACGCCCAAGGACGAGGAAGGACTGGAGATCATCCGCCACTCCTGCGCCCACCTGGTCGGCCATGCGGTCAAGCAGCTCTATCCGACCGCGAAGATGGTCATCGGCCCGGTGATCGAGGAAGGCTTCTACTACGACATCTTCTTCGAGCGCCCCTTCACCCCCGAGGACATGGCGGCGATCCAGCAGCGCATGCGCGAGCTGATCGACAAGGACTACGACGTGATCAAGAAGATGACCCCGCGCGCCGAGGTCATCGAGCTGTTCAAGTCCCGTGGCGAAGACTACAAGCTGCGCCTGATCGACGACATGCCGGACGAGAAGGCCATGGGCCTGTACTTCCATGAGGAGTACGTGGACATGTGCCGCGGCCCGCACGTGCCGAACACTCGCTTCCTCAAGGCGTTCCAGCTGACCAAGATTTCCGGCGCCTACTGGCGCGGCGACTCGAAGAACGAGCAGTTGCAACGCATCTACGGCACCGCCTGGGCCGACAAGAAGCAACTGGCGGCCTACATCCAGCGCATCGAAGAGGCCGAGAAGCGCGACCATCGCCGCATCGGCAAGCAGCTCGACCTGTTCCACCTGCAGGAAGAAGCGCCGGGCATGGTGTTCTGGCACCCGAATGGCTGGAGCGTCTACCAGGTGCTCGAGCAGTACATGCGCAAGGTCCAGCGCGACCATGGCTATGTCGAAGTGCGTACCCCGCAGGTGGTCGACCGCATCCTCTGGGAGCGTTCGGGCCACTGGTCGAACTACGCCGAGAACATGTTCACCACCTCCTCGGAAAGCCGCGACTACGCGGTCAAGCCGATGAACTGCCCGTGCCACGTGCAGATCTTCAACCAGGGCCTGAAGTCCTATCGCGACCTGCCGCTGCGCCTCGCCGAGTTCGGCGCCTGCCACCGCAACGAGCCGTCCGGCGCGCTGCACGGGATCATGCGCGTACGCGGCTTCACCCAGGACGACGCGCATATCTTCTGCACCGAAGAGCAGGTGAAGAAGGAAGCGGCCGATTTCATCAAGCTGACCTTGCAGGTCTACCGCGACTTCGGTTTCACCGACATCGCCATGAAGCTGTCGACCCGTCCGGCCAAGCGCGTCGGTTCCGACGAGCTGTGGGATCGCGCCGAAGGCGCGCTGGCCGATGCGCTGAACGAATCCGGCTTGGCCTGGGAATACCAGCCGGGCGAGGGCGCGTTCTACGGGCCGAAGATCGAGTTCACCCTGAAGGACTGCCTCGGTCGTAACTGGCAGTGCGGCACCCTGCAGTACGACCCGAACCTGCCGGAGCGCCTGGACGCCAGCTACATCGCCGAGGACAACAACCGCAAGCGCCCGGTGATGCTGCACCGTGCGATCCTCGGGTCCTTCGAGCGCTTCATCGGCATGCTCATCGAGCACTACGCCGGAGCCTTCCCGGCCTGGCTGGCGCCGACCCAGGCAGTGGTGATGAACATCACCGACAAGCAGGCCGATTTCGCCGCCGAGGTGGTGCGGATCCTCGGGGAAAGCGGATTCCGTGCCAAGTCCGACTTGAGAAACGAGAAGATCGGCTTTAAAATCCGCGAGCATACTTTGCTCAAGGTTCCCTATCTCTTGGTTATTGGAGATCGGGAAGTTGAATCGAAGGCCGTCGCGGTGCGTACGCGCGAAGGGGAAGACCTGGGCTCCATGCCCGTCACCCAGTTCGCTGAGCTGTTGGCACAGGCGGTTTCCCGGCGTGGTCGCCAAGACTCGGAGTAATCATTATTAAGCGTGAAATGAGACAGGATAAGCGAGCTCAACCGAAACCCCCGATCAACGAGAACATCTCGGCTCGTGAGGTACGGTTGATTGGAGCTGATGGCCAGCAGGTTGGTGTTGTTTCGATCGATGAGGCGATCCGCCTAGCCGAAGAGGCGAAGCTGGACCTGGTTGAGATTTCGGCCGACGCGGTGCCTCCTGTCTGCCGCATCATGGACTACGGCAAGCACCTGTTCGAGAAGAAGAAGCAGGCTGCGGTCGCCAAGAAGAACCAGAAGCAGGCGCAGGTCAAAGAAATCAAGTTTCGTCCAGGGACGGAAGAAGGGGATTACCAGGTAAAACTACGCAACCTGGTACGTTTCCTTAGTGAAGGGGACAAGGCCAAGGTATCCCTGCGATTCCGCGGCCGTGAGATGGCTCACCAGGAGCTGGGGATGGAGTTGTTGAAGCGGGTCGAAGCCGACCTCGTGGAGTACGGCACCGTCGAGCAGCATCCTAAGCTGGAAGGACGCCAGCTGATGATGGTCATCGCTCCCAAGAAGAAAAAGTAACCACCAGGGCACTGGCAGGCCTTGCGGTTATGCGTAATCACTCAATGCGGAGTATCCGAACATGCCAAAGATGAAGACCAAAAGTGGCGCGGCCAAGCGCTTCAAGAAGACTGCTGGTGGCCTCAAGCACAAGCACGCCTTCAAGAGCCACATCCTGACCAAGATGACCACCAAGCGTAAGCGTCAACTGCGCGGCACCTCGATGCTGAACAAGTCTGACGTTGCGCGCGTAGAACGCTCCCTGCGTCTGCGCTGATTATTAAGGTAGAGGATTAATTCATGGCTCGTGTTAAGCGTGGCGTTATCGCCCGTCGTCGTCACAAGAAAATTCTGAAGCTCGCCAAGGGCTACTACGGTGCACGCTCGCGCGTGTTCCGCGTTGCCAAGCAGGCGGTGATCAAGGCTGGCCAATACGCCTACCGTGACCGTCGTCAGCGCAAGCGTCAGTTCCGCGCACTGTGGATCGCCCGTATCAACGCTGGTGCTCGTCAGAACGGTCTGTCCTACAGCCGCCTGATCGCCGGCCTGAAAAAGGCGGCCATCGAGATCGACCGTAAGGTCCTGGCCGATCTGGCAGTGAACGAAAAAGCGGCGTTTACCGCGATTGTCGAGAAAGCGAAGGCAAGCTTGGCTTAAGCCCTACGACAATCACCGGACCTCGGTCCGGACGTAACGTCACCGATAGGGGAAGAGCCTTACCGCTCTTCCCCTATTTTGTATCTGGAGTCCATACATGGAAAACCTGGATGCGCTGGTCTCTCAAGCATTGGAGGCTGTGCGACACACCGAAGACGTCAATGCCCTGGAGCAGATCCGGGTTCACTACCTCGGCAAGAAAGGCGAACTGACCCAGGTGATGAAGACCCTGGGCGACCTGCCGGCCGAAGAGCGGCCGAAGGTCGGCGCGCTGATCAACGTGGCCAAGGAAAAGGTCCAGGATGCGCTGAACGCGCGTAAGACCGAGCTGGAAGGGGCCGCTCTGGCCGCCCGGCTGGCCGCGGAGCGCATCGACGTCACCCTGCCTGGCCGTGGCCAGCTGAGCGGCGGCCTGCATCCGGTCACCCGCACGCTGGAGCGCATCGAGCAGTGCTTCAGCCGCATCGGCTACGAAGTCGCCGAAGGCCCGGAAGTCGAAGATGACTACCACAACTTCGAGGCGCTCAACATTCCGGGCCACCACCCGGCGCGTGCCATGCACGATACTTTCTATTTCAATGCGAACATGCTGCTGCGTACCCACACCTCACCGGTGCAGGTGCGGACCATGGAGTCCCAGCAGCCGCCGATCCGCATTGTCTGCCCGGGGCGCGTCTACCGCTGCGACTCCGACCTGACCCACTCGCCGATGTTCCACCAGGTGGAAGGCCTGCTGGTGGACGAGGGCGTCAGCTTCGCCGACCTCAAGGGCACCATCGAGGAATTCCTCCGCGCCTTCTTCGAGAAGCAGCTCGAAGTGCGCTTCCGTCCGTCCTTCTTCCCCTTCACCGAGCCCTCGGCCGAAGTGGACATCCAGTGCGTGATCTGCAGCGGCAACGGCTGCCGCGTGTGCAAGCAGACCGGCTGGCTGGAAGTCATGGGTTGCGGCATGGTGCACCCGAACGTGCTGCGCATGTCCAACATCGATCCCGAGAAATTCCAGGGCTTCGCCTTCGGCATGGGCGCCGAGCGCCTGGCCATGCTGCGCTACGGGGTGAACGACCTGCGTCTGTTCTTCGATAACGATCTGCGCTTCCTCGGACAATTCCGCTAGGCCAGAACGCAACCGGATTCCTTAGGAGAACAGGATGAAATTCAGTGAAAAGTGGCTGCGGAGCTGGGCAAATCCGCAGGTTTCCCATGACGAGCTGGTCGCTCGCCTGTCCATGGTCGGCCTCGAGGTCGACGCCGACCTGCCGGTCGCCGGCGCCTTCAGCGGAGTGGTGGTCGGCGAGGTGCTCTCGACCGAACAGCATCCGGACGCCGACAAGCTGCGCGTCTGCCAGGTCAGCAACGGCAGCGAGACCTTCCAGGTCGTCTGCGGCGCGCCCAACGTGCGCGCGGGCCTGAAGATTCCCTTCGCCATGATCGGCGCCGAACTGCCGGGCGACTTCAAGATCAAGAAAGCCAAGCTGCGTGGCGTCGAGTCCTTCGGCATGCTCTGCTCGGCCAAGGAATTGCAGATCAGCGAAGAGAACGCCGGTCTGCTCGAGCTGCCGGCCGACGCGCCGGTCGGCCAGGACGTCCGCACCTACCTGGAGCTGGACGACTACACCATCGAGGTCGGCCTGACCCCGAACCGCGGCGACTGCCTGTCGCTCGCCGGCCTGGCCCGCGAAGTCAGCGCCATCTACGACGTCCCGCTGGCGCCGGTGGCGGTGGACGCGGTCGCCGCGCAGCACGACGAGACCCGTCCGGTCGAACTCGCCGCGCCGGCCGCCTGCCCGCGCTACCTCGGCCGGGTGATCCGCAACGTCGACCTGAGCCGGCCGACCCCGTTGTGGATGGTCGAGCGCCTGCGCCGTTCCGACATTCGCAGTATCGACCCGGTGGTCGACGTCACCAACTACGTGATGATCGAACTGGGCCAGCCGATGCATGCCTTCGACCTTGCCGAGATCAACGGCGGCGTGCGCGTGCGCATGGCCGAGGACGGCGAGAAGCTGGTCCTGCTCGACGGCCAGGAAATCACCCTGCGCGCCGACACCCTGGTGATCGCCGACCACCAGCGCGCCCTGGCCATCGCCGGGGTGATGGGCGGCGAGCACAGCGGCGTCAGCGACAGCACCCGCGACCTGTTCCTCGAAGCCGCGTTCTTCGACACCATCGCCCTGGCCGGCAAGGCCCGCTCCTATGGCCTGCACACCGACTCCTCGCACCGCTTCGAGCGCGGCGTCGACAGCCAGTTGGCGCGCAAGGCCATGGAGCGTGCGACGCGCCTGATCCTCGACATCGTCGGCGGCGAGCCGGGGCCGATAGTCGAGCAGGTCAGCGAAGCGTACCTGCTGAAGGTCGCGCCGATCACCCTGCGCGCCGAGCGCGTGACCCAGATGCTCGGCATGCCGCTGGACGCCGCCGAGATCGTGCGCCTGCTGCAAGCCCTGGAGCTGACGGTGGTAGCCGACGGGGAAGGGCAGTGGTCAGTCGGCGTACCGAGCCATCGCTTCGACATTTCCCTGGAAGTCGACCTGATCGAGGAACTGGCCCGTCTCTACGGCTACAACCGCCTGCCGGTGCGCTACCCGCAGGCGCGCCTGGCGCCGAACAACAAGCCGGAAGCGCGCGCCGCGCTGCCGCTGCTGCGGCGCCTGCTGGTCGCCCGCGGCTACCAGGAAGCGATCACCTTCAGCTTCATCGATCCGGCCCTGTTCGAACTGTTCGATCCGGGCACCCAGCCGCTGACCCTGGCCAACCCGATCTCCGCCGACATGGCTGCGATGCGTTCCAGCCTCTGGCCGGGTCTGGTCAAGGCGCTGCAGCACAACCTCAACCGCCAGCAGTCGCGGGTTCGCCTGTTCGAAAGCGGCCTGCGCTTCGTCGGTCAACTGGAAGGCCTGAAGCAGGAAGCCATGCTCGCCGGCGCCATCTGCGGCAAGCGCCTGCCGGAAGGCTGGGCCAACGGCCGTGACGGCGTGGACTTCTTCGACGCCAAGGCCGATGTCGAGGCAGTGCTGGCCAGTGCCGGCGCCCTCGGCGACTTCAGTTTCGTGCCCGGTGAGCACCCGGCGCTGCACCCGGGGCAGACCGCGCGCATCGAGCGGGACGGGCGGCTGGTCGGCTACCTGGGCGCGCTGCATCCGGAACTGGCGAAGAAACTCGACCTCGAGCAGCCGGTGTTCCTCTTCGAGCTGCTGTTGGCCGAAGTGGTCGACGGTCACCTGCCGAAGTTCCGCGAGCTGTCGCGCTTCCCCGAAGTGCGTCGCGACCTGGCGCTGCTGGTGGACCTGGACGTGCCGGCACAAGACATCCTGACACAAATCCGTGCGGCGGCCGGCGAATGGCTGACGGACCTCAGGCTGTTTGATGTGTATCACGGTAAAGGCATTGATCCGCATAGAAAAAGCCTTGCCGTCGGCTTGACCTGGCAGCATCCATCGCGCACTCTTAATGACGATGAAGTCAATAGCACGACGCAGAACATCGTCACGTCGTTGGAAGAAAGGTTCAATGCCACGTTAAGGAAATAGCGTATGGGGGCTCTGACGAAAGCTGAAATTGCGGAACGTCTGTACGAAGAGCTGGGCCTGAACAAACGGGAAGCCAAGGAGTTGGTGGAGCTGTTCTTCGAAGAGATCCGCCAGGCACTGGAGCATAACGAGCAGGTCAAGCTGTCCGGTTTCGGCAACTTCGACCTGCGCGACAAGCGCCAGCGCCCCGGACGCAACCCGAAGACCGGTGAAGAAATCCCGATCACGGCCCGCCGCGTTGTCACCTTTCGTCCAGGGCAGAAACTGAAGGCCAGGGTTGAGGCATATGCTGGAACCAAGTCATAACGACGAGCTGCCACCGATTCCCGGCAAGCGCTACTTCACCATCGGCGAAGTCAGCGACTTGTGCGCGGTCAAGCCCCACGTGCTGCGCTACTGGGAGCAGGAATTCCCGCAGCTCAACCCGGTGAAGCGCCGCGGAAATCGCCGCTATTATCAGCGCCAGGACGTGCTGATGATCCGCCAGATCCGCGCGCTCCTCTACGACCAGGGCTTCACCATCGGCGGGGCGCGCCAGCGCCTCTCCGGCGACGAGGCCAAGGACGACGTCACCCAGTACAAGCAGCTCATCCGCCAGATGATCGCCGAGCTGGAGGAAGTCCTACTGGTCCTGAAGAAGTGATGGAAGCAAAAAAAACTTCCACTTATCAGAAGCTTAGTATATAGTGCGGCTCACTTCGGAAGCACAGCCACTGAGCTCGGAAGTACAGTCGGGGCGTAGCGCAGCCTGGTAGCGCACTTGCATGGGGTGCAAGGGGTCGAGTGTTCGAATCACTCCGTCCCGACCAAAAAACCCTAAAAAATCCAGCCACTTAGCGGTGGCTGGATTTTTTTATGTCTGCAACTTTTATAGTTCCTTTAGTTCTTTGGCTTTCTGGTTGCCAATTGGTTGCCAATTGAGATTGGCTTACTCAAACTCCTGTGATGCACATCGCAGCAAGTTTTCGAGAGCTACAGCTCAACGGGGCCTAAAAACGCAGGGATCAGCGCCATGACGCCAGAATCAAAAGCACGCCAGCAGATTGACCAAAAGCTCGAGCAGGCTGGCTGGATCGTCCAGGACATGAAGCAGCTCAATTTGGGTGCGGCGCGTGGTGTGGCTGTGCGGGAGTTTCACACTGACTCCGGGCCGGCAGATTACATGCTTTTTGTGGACCGGGCCCCAGTGGGGGTAATCGAAGCTAAAAAAGACAGCGCGGGCGAAAACCTCACCGTCACCGAAAGCCAAACCGAGCGCTACGCCAACGCCACACTCAAACATCGTAAGGACAACATCCCGCTGCGTTTCTTGTTTGAGGCCACCGGCCAGATTATCCGCTTTACCGATGGCGCAGATCCGGTGCCGCGTTCGCGCGAAATTTTCCACTTCTTCAAGCCGGAAACGCTGGCCGCCTGGCTGGCGCAGCCTGAAACCCTCCGTCGCCGTCTGGCCGAACAAATGCCAGCGCTGCCAGAAAGAAATCTACGCGACTGCCAAATCAGCGCCGTTAGCGGGCTGGAAAAATCACTGGCTTTGAACAAACCCCGCGCCTTGGTGCATATGGCCACCGGCGCGGGCAAAACCTTCACCGCCATCACCTCGGTCTATCGCTTACTCAAGTTCGGTGGTGCTAAGCGCATCCTATTTCTGGTCGATACCCGCAATCTCGGCAAGCAGGCCCATCAGGAATTCATGGCCTACACGCCACCGGACGATGACCGCAAGTTCACTGAGTTGTACAACGTGCAGCGGTTGGCCTCGCCCAATATCGATCCGCATTCGCAGGTGTGCATCAGCACCATCCAGCGCATGTACTCGATTCTGAGTGGTGAGCCGATTGATGAGTCTGCCGAGGATGTCTCGCTCAACGAAGTACAGCAAACCGCCAAGCAGGAAAAACTGGTCCGCTACAACCCGGTCGTGCCGGTGGAAACGTTCGACTTCATCATCATCGATGAATGCCACCGTAGCATCTACAACCTGTGGAAGCAGGTGCTCGATTACTTCGATGCCAGCTTGATCGGCCTCACCGCCACACCTGACAAACGCACCTTCGGCTTCTTCAACGAAAACATCGTCGCCGAATACACCTACGAGCAGTCCGTGGCGGATGGTGTCAACGTCGGCTACGACGTGTTTGAGATCGAAACCGAAATCACCCAGAAGGGCGCGGAGCTGAAGGCCAAAGAATGGGTGGACCATCGTGACCGCGCCACCCGTAAAAAGCGCTGGGGCGAAACCGAAGAAGACACCACCTACACCGGTAAGGAGCTGGATAAGTCGGTGGTGAACGTGAGCCAGATCCGCCAGGTGATCCAGGCGATGAAAACAGCGGTTGAGACGCAGATTTTCCCTGCGCGCAAAGAAACACCCAAAACCCTGATCTTTGCCAAGACCGATAGCCATGCCGACGACATCATCAACATCGTCCGTGAGGTCTACGGCCACGGCAACGCCTTCTGCAAGAAGGTCACCTACCGCGCGGAAGAAGACGCCGACAGCATCCTCAGCAGCTTTCGTAACGATTACAACCCACGTATTGCCGTCACTGTGGACATGATTGCCACCGGCACAGATGTGAAGCCGCTTGAGGTGCTGCTATTTATGCGTGACGTGCGCAGCAAGGGTTACTACGAGCAGATGAAGGGTCGTGGGGTGCGCAGCCTCGATGGCGAAAGCCTGAAGCGTGTCAGCAACAGCGCTGATGGTGCCAAGACCCGCTTCGTCCTAATCGACGCCGTAGGCGTAGAAAAATCACTCAAGACTGAAAGTCGCCCGTTAGAAAAGAAGCCAGGTATGGCGCTCAAGGACCTGCTGCAAGGCGTGGCCATGGGTAGTCGCGACGACGACACCGTGCTCTCGCTCGCCAACCGACTTGTGCGACTGGCCAAGCAGCTGGACGACAAAGCACAGGCGCGCATCGAGAAGGTCAGCGGTGGCATTTCAATAGGTGAACTCGGCAAAGGTCTGCTCGCCGCGCTGGACCCGGACGCTATCGTGCAAGCTGCGCTAGCCACGGCCGAGGCCAAAGGCATCACGCGCTCTGAGGACACCTTGCTGCCCGAAGAGATTGAAGCCGCCCGAGCTGAGCGCGTTGCTGCTGCCTGTGCCCCCTTCGACAAACCTGAACTGCGTGACGAGTTAGAAGTCGCCCGCCGCGAGCGCGAGCAGCTCATCGACCATATCAACCTCGATCAGGTCACCTTCAGCGGGTTTAGTGAGCAGGCCGAAACGCAGGCCAAGGCGGTAATTAAGATCTTTGCGGATTACATAGCGGAGCACAAAGACGAAATCGCCGCGCTGGATTTTTTCTACCAGCAACCCTACCAGCGTCGCGCACTTACCTTCGACATGCTCGAAGAGCTGCACGTACACCTGAGCAAACCGCCATTGATGCTCACCACTGAGCGGCTGTGGAGCGCCTATGCCCGTGTGCAGGCCTCGGCCGTAAAAGGCGCCGACCGCAAACGCCAGCTCACCGATCTGGTGGCACTGGTGCGCTTTGCGCTGGGGCTGGACACTGAGCTCAAACCCTTTGCCGACGAAGTGGACAAACGCTTTCAGGCTTGGATCTTCCGTCACAACGCCCAACGCGGCACCGCCTTTACTCCCGAACAAACCGACTGGCTACGGCTGATGAAAGACCACATCGCCAGCAGTTGCAGCATCAGCCGCGACGACTTTGATTACACGGATTTGGCGGACAAGGGGGGCCTGCAGAAGGCCTGGGGCTTGTTTGGCAAGGAACTGGATACGCTGATGAATGAAATGAACGAGGAGTTGGTGGCGTGACAGATATACCTAACGGCTGGATGAAAGTTGCGCTAGATGATGTCTGTCAAATCATCCGGGGAATTACCTTTCCGACCACCGAAAAACGATTCCAGCCCGGCACCGGCCTGATTGCCTGCCTTCGCACTGCGAATGTTCAAGCAACGGTGGATTGGGACGACCTTTGGTTTGTGCCTCGGCAGTACATAAAGAATGACGAGCAGTTAGTATCGCTGGATGACATCCTGATTTCGACTGCGAACAGTTATGAGCTCGTTGGAAAAGTTTCTCGCGTTACCCATACGAAATTTGCTTCAACGCTGGGCGCATTTATCTCTTTGCTGCGCGCATACAAGGGCGTTGATGCTGGATTTCTCTACTACCAGATGTCGTCGGAGAGTGTGCAGCGCTCTATTCGAGAGATGTCATCCACAACTACAAATATATCCAATGTCTCTGGAGCAAAGCTCAAGACACTCGGATTAAGCCTTGCGCCTTCGGCCGAGCAAACCCGCATCGTCGCCAAACTCGAAGAGCTCCTCTCCAACCTCGATGCCGGCGTGACCGAACTCAAGGCCGCGCAGAAGAAACTGGCACAATATCGCCAATCGCTTCTGAAAGAAGCTGTGGAAGGTGCGCTCACCGCCGAGTGGCGTGCCCGACATACTCCCACCGAAACCGCCGCCCAATTGTTAGAGCGCATCCTCACCGAACGCCGCGCCCGCTGGGAAGCCAAGCAACTGGCCAAGTTTGCAGGACAAGGCAAAACTCCACCTAAGGACTGGCAGAAGAAGTACCCCGAACCCGTGCAGCCTGACACCACCGACTTACCGGATTTGCCGGAGGGCTGGATCTGGGCGAGCCTCGACATGCTTGGAGAGATTGCATCAGGTGTGGCCAAGGGCACTAAACGTGATGCAGCAGTCGAAGTTCATGAAGTGCCGTATTTGAGGGTCGCGAATGTTCAGCGCGGTTTTCTCGACCTCTCGGAGGTCAAAAAGATTTTGGCAACCCAACGCGATATCGCCGAATTAACGCTTCAGGCTGGGGATGTTCTCTTCAACGAAGGCGGTGATCGAGACAAACTAGGTCGTGGCTGGGTTTGGCGCAATGAGGTGGAAAACTGCATCCATCAAAACCATGTATTTCGGATGCGGCCATTCCTTCCGGAAGTGCTGCCAGAGCTGATTTCGCACCATGGCAATACCTTTGGGAAAGCTTGGTTCCAGAGTGCGGGCAAGCAAACGACCAACCTAGCTTCAATCAATATGACCATGCTTCGCAGGTTCCCAGTTCCCCTCGGGCCTGCGGATGAGCAGCATGAGTTGCTCTGCCAGCTAGATGTGCTGATCGAACAACTGGACCGCCAGGAAAAAGCGGTCGAGCTTGGCCTTAAACAGTCCGCTGCCCAACGCCAAAACATCCTCCGCGCCGCCTTCGCCGGGCAGTTAGTGCCGCAAGACCCGAACGACGAACCCGCTAGCGTGCTAATGGAACGTATCCACGCTGAACGAGCTGAACGCGATCGGCAACCCAAGGTGCGCAAGACTAAACAACAGAAGGAGATCACCGCCGTGGTGAGCAAATTGATCGACGTGCTCGCTGAGGAGGGCGACTGGATCCCGGCGCAAGAGGCCTTCCGCCGATGCGGCGTGGCCGATGGCGCCCTGACCGAGCGCATCGAAGAGCTTTATGCCGAGCTGCGCAAGCTGGATAAGGCCGGCCGCTTGGCGGTGGAGGCCGTGATCGATGCGCAGGGCCGCAAGCTGCATGACAAGCTCAAACTACTGGCGGGCTAAGCATGCGTCTGGACAAGCTCACCATCGGCAGCCCCAAGAAAAGCCGTACCCACCAGTTTAAGAACCTGAAAAACGTCACCATAGACTTCGAGCAGGATCACTGGGTAACGGTTGTGATCGGCTGGAACGGCACCGGCAAGTCTAATGTGCTGGAGGCGCTGGCCATTATCTTCCGTGATCTGATCACCAAGGAACGGAAGCCTGCCTTTGCCTTCCAGCTAGCCTATCGCATGGGCGCTGACGAGAGTTTGCGGCACATTCACATTGATGCGGATCCTGATCGCAAGAAGGAGCCTTTCACGATTCACGTTGCGACAGACGCTCAGGCCCGCGGCGAAGGAACCCTGACCTCACTCATCGAAGATGAAAAAGCGGTATCAGCCCTGCGTGGCAAGGCTATCAAGCTCACCTCATTCTTGAATGCGGGCGGCGAGTACCTGCCACGCTACGTGTTCAGCTACTACTCAGGTGAGAGCCTGCGCATGCACGAGGTATTTCGCCCTTACCTCGAAAACTACGACAGCAAATTACGCAACGGCGAAGACCCCGGCCTGAAGCGGCTGTTCTATGCCATGCCGGTGCATAGTCAGTTCGTATTACTGGCCTTCTTGATTCAACAGTCCGATGTGGTGCAGACATTCCTTGATGAACACCTCGGGCTTGACCCCGACGAAGGTATTGAATCGGTGCTGTTTGTTTTGCGGCAACCGCCGTGGAAATCCAAAGCAGCGGATGGTGACCCGCGCTTCTGGAATGCGCGAGGTGTGGTGCGAGACTTCTTGTCTCGCCTATACAACATCGCTTTGGCACCCATCGAGGTCAGTCGCCGCGTCTCGACTTCGATCTGGAACAAGGAAACGCTTCAGTTCAAATACCTTTACGTGAAAGACATCGCAGCCTTGCGGCGCTTGGTCGGCAACCAGGCACCAGCGCAGTTTTTTCGTGATCTGGAGAGCACCTACGTCTCGGAATTGATTGAGGAGGTGCGCATCCGGGTACGCCTCAAGAAGAACGACGGCAGCGTTACCTTCCGCGAGCTCAGCGAGGGTGAGCAGCAGTTGCTAACGGTGCTGGGCCTGCTGCGCTTTACTGCTGAAGATGAAAGCCTGTTCTTGTTGGACGAGCCAGATACGCATCTGAATCCGCGATGGAGCGTGGATTACATCTCCTATCTAAAACAGTTCATTGCCAGCGGCACAAAGCAGGAAGAAACCAGCCATATTCTGCTCACCACCCACAACCCGCTGGCCGTCGCTGAACTGGACCGTGAACAGGTGCAGATTCTGCGGATGACCAAGCAGGATGGGCAGCGTCAGATCGTGGCTTGCTATCCGGAAATGGCGCCGCGAGGTATGGGCTATGCGGCGATTGTCACCAGCGACATGTTCGGCATCGCTTCATCGTTGGATCAACCAACACAAGAGCTGTTGGAGGCGCAGCGTGCATATGCTGCCAAGGAGCAGCTAACTCCAGATGAACTGCGCGAGTTAGATCGCATCAATGCTCAACTGGATCGGCTTGGGTTCCGCTTCTTCCACCCCGATGACGAGTACTCGCGTTACCTGCGGTTGCGCAATGACTTACTTGTCCAGAAATTTGGAGCAATGCAGCCCACGGAGCTCGCATCGCATGTGGTGCAGATGTCTCGGGCTGGGCGTGAGGCACTTGCCAAACAGCTTATCGCTGAGCTGCTAGCAAATGAGTCCAATTTGCCAAAAGGGACGGCATCATGAGGTATGTCGATCGCTTAAAGCTTGTGAAGCCAACTGGCTGGAGTCAACGAGCTCATACCGCCACACAGGCCGTAGCAAATGGTGAGGATCCGAATGACCATAGCCAGGTTTGGCGTGACCTCAAGGACGGACTTGCTGCGCTTCTGCACGACAAATGTTGGTACTGCGAAACGCCTATGGACCGATCTGATAACGCTGTCGATCACTTTCGGCCAAAGAACCGTGTTGCAGATGCAGCAAACCCGCACGCGGGCTATCGCTGGCTGGCCTTTGACGAGAGCAACTTTCGGTATGCCTGTACCTATTGCAACAGCCGACGCATAGATCAGGAGGGAGGAACCGCGGGCGGAAAGGCGGATCGTTTTCCATTGGTCAATGAAGCCCAGCGTGTGTACGTGGCTGGGTCATTGGTGGCGGAGCAACCAATGCTGCTCGATCCCTGTGAAATTTCTGACTGGCGCCTACTCGGCTGTCACCAAGAGAATGGCCAACCCTGCGCCACTGGCACTGATCCTGTCTCCAAGAGACGGGCAGAAGAATCCATCGAGATTTACCACTTGCATTACGAGCCGACATGCAAGCGACGCCATACCGCAGCCGTTCAGTTGATGGCGGATGTTGACGAGGGGAAACGCTTGTTTGATTTGGCCACCCAAGATCCAAATCGTGAGGGTGACTTCAAGGTAGTAGCAGCGCGACTGCGGCGTGCAATTGATCGTGATTCGCCCTACAGCGGCGATATGCATTTTCTTCTGCGGGGGCAGCGAAGTGACGCCCATCCGTGGATACAAGAGCTCTTAGAGGCCTGAAATGAACACAAGCACCCTTGTCCAGAAAGTCTGGAACTTCTGCCACACCCTACGCGATGATGGTGTGGGCTATGGTGATTATCTCGAACAGCTCACCTATTTGCTGTTCTTGAAACTCGCCCACGAGTACGCGCAGGAACCTTACAACCGCGATACCCATATCCCTGAGGGCTATGATTGGACCAGCCTAACTGCCAAGGTGGGAGAACCCCTGGAGAGGCACTATTTCCGAACGCTCAATAAACTTGGCAAAGAAGACGGAATGCTTGGCGCCATCTTCTTCAAGGCACAAAACAAGATCCAGGATCCGGCCAAGCTTTCGCGCCTGGTGCAATTAATTGATGCCGAAAGTTGGATCAGTCTGGGCGCCGATACCAAGGGGGACCTGTACGAGGGACTGTTGCAGAAAAATGCCGAAGACACCAAGAGTGGTGCCGGACAGTATTTTACACCGCGAGCAATTATCCAGGCCATGGTTGCATGTATGCAGCCGCAACCGATGAAAACCATTGCCGATCCTGCTTGTGGAACGGGAGGCTTCTTCCTGGTCGCGAACGAATGGCTTTCCGGTACTGGTGAATGGCTTAAGGATAACGCCAGTTGGTTAAAGCGCGATTTACACAAACTTAACAGTAAACAAGCCAAATTCTTGCGAGAGGAAACCTTCCACGGCAATGAGATCGTACCTAACACGCGTCGCATGTGCTTGATGAACCTGTTTCTTCACAACATCGGCGAGTTGGACGGAGAGCCTTCAGTCGAGCGTTCTGATGCCCTGATTTCCGAGCCTAAGCTCAAGGTGGATTACGTGCTGGCCAACCCGCCCTTCGGCAAGAAGAGCAGCATGACCATCACCAATGAAGAGGGTGAGGAGGACAAGGAAGCGCTGACCTACGAGCGGCAGGATTTCTGGGAAACTACGTCGAACAAGCAGCTTAACTTTGTGCAACACATCGTCAGCATGCTGAAGGTGGACGGTAAAGCGGCTGTGGTGTTGCCAGACAACGTTCTGTTTGAAGGGGGGGCTGGCGAAAAAATTCGTCGCAAGCTGCTGGAGAACTGCGATGTGCACACCATCTTGCGCCTGCCCACCGGCATCTTCTACGCCCAGGGCGTGAAGGCTAATGTGGTGTTTTTCGACGCTAAGCCCAAGGACGGAAAGATCCACACCAAGGGCATCTGGTTCTACGATTTGCGCACCAACAAGCACTTCACCCTGAAGACGCGCACGCTCAAGCTGGACGATTTGCAGGATTTCATCACCTGCTACAACCCGGAAAATCGTCACGAGCGAGTGGCGACCGATCGGTTCAAGTTCTTCAGCTACGAAGAACTAATGGCGCGCGACAAGGCCAGTCTCGACATCTTCTGGCTCAAGGACGACAGCCTGGACAATCTCGACGATCTGCCGCCACCGGATGTTCTCCAGCAGGAGATCATTGAGCATCTCGAAGCGGCACTGCTTGCTTTTCGAGAGGTTTCTTTGAGTCTACCTCGGTCAGAATTGATTGATGAAGTTTGATTCCCGCGGGAGAAAACATGAGTCGTATGTGGATGGTGCGTGGTGAGTCAGGAAGCCTTTACGATGCTTTTCGCGAGCGTGAAGTGGCGGCAGTCGGCTGGAGTCAGTTAGCACCTCATGCAAAGCTCGGCGTTGGGCGTAAAGAGCTCACTGCCATGTATCAAGCACTTGAGCCGCAGCTCAAGAAGGGCTCTGTGGTCGCAGGCGCTTCGCAAGTGTGGCGCTTCGTCAACGAAGTCGCGGTCGGTGATTGGGTTGTGACCTACTCGCCAGCTAACCGCTTGTATCTTGTCGGTAAGGTAGTCGGTCAGGCGGAGCATCATCCGGAATGGGCAGAGCAAGGCATGGCTCTGGTGCGTAAGGTTCAGTGGCAGCAACAAGAGCTGCCCCGCGATAACTTGGGTACCAGCACCAAGAATAGCTTAGGTTCGACTTTGACCTTGTTCGAAGTACCTTCCGATGCCGTTGCTGAAGTGTTTGAGGCGTTGAAAGGCAAGCCAGTAACGCCGAAGGAAGATGAGGCCGAGGAAAGCATTGCTGACCCGCTGGCAGATGTTGAGGCTCAGGCACTAGAGCGCATCAAGGATCGTGTAAGCGAACTTGATTGGGACGACATGCAGCAGCTCGTAGCAGGAATTCTTCGCGCTATGGGCTACAAGACCCAAGTCTCGCCACCTGGTTCTGATCGAGGCAAGGACATTGTCGCCTCACCTGACGGCTTCGGCTTCGAGCACCCACGTATCGTCGTGGAGGTTAAGCACCGTAAAGGGCAGATGGGCAGCCAAGATATCCGCAGTTTTCTGGGCGGGCGGCATAAAGATGATCGGGGCCTCTATGTAAGCACGGGGGGCTTTAGCAAAGATGCCCAGTACGAGGCTGACCGGGCCTCTATTCCTCTGGCGATGTGGACATTGGATCACGTGGTGCGCGCGCTCATTGAGCATTACGACGCAACCGACGCTGAGACCAAGCGCATCGTGCCTTTGAAGCGACTATATTGGCCCGCGTGATTCTGGGCTTGCCTATGAGGATTATTCGCCTGAAGGATGTCATCGACTCGACTGGCATCGCACGATCCACAATCTACAAGCTCATTGGTGAGGGGGAATTCCCAAAGCCAGTTCCTCTGGTTGGTCGGAGTGTTGGCTGGGTTGAAAGCGAGGTTCACGAGTGGATCAAGGCCAGGATCGCCGAACGAGATCGCACTAACTCATTGGTCTGATGCTGACATAGAGCCCATCTGAGCTTCTGGAGCACGGTGTCACGCTTTTGTTGCGGTTGTTTTGCCTTTAGAGTGCTATCAGGCATTTTGCAGTAGCAGGGATCGCGTCAGGGATGTCATCAGTTCCCCAACCCAAGAGCTTAGTTCTCGACCTGGAGGTCGCTCCCGGAAAGGAGGGGCATCCAGATCGTATCTTTAAGGTCGGGGCAGCGCGGCCTGACCTTGGTGTCGAGCTTGATCGTAAGGTCTCGAAAAACCTCCCTGAGATTCTTGCTGAAGTCGATGCGCTGTCCGATGGAGCTGGCTTTCTCCTTGGGCACAATGTCATCGAACATGACTTGCCGATCCTCAAGCAGCAGGCGCCGGAGCTAGCGTTGCATGCACTGCCAGTCATCGACACCTTAAGGCTGTCACCGCTGGCTTTTCCACAGAACCCCTATCACCGGCTGGTCAAGGATTACAAACTCATCCGGGACAGTCTCAACTCGCCGCTTGCAGACTGTCGTTCGACGCTGGTTTTGTTCAGAGATCAGCGGAATGCATTCGCGCAGTTGAATGAGACCCATCGTGCTGCGCTGCTCTGCTACCAGGCATTGCTTGCCCCAAGCATAAAGAGCGATCTGGGATCATTTTTCGCTTCGCTAACGGGGCAGACTGCAGTTCCGATTTCGGATCTGCAGAGGCTCATTCCGAGTCTGTTGGCGGAAACCGATCCATCATTGGATCGTGATCTCAAGGTATGTAGAACTCGGTTGGAAGCTCTCCTGGCTGAGGACCTTGAACAGAAGGATTTACATCTGCCCTTGGCCTATGCCCTTGCGTGGTTGAGGGTGTCGGGGGGCAACTCTGTCCTTGCGCCTTGGGTGCGGCATCAGTTCTCTGCTGTTGGGCGATTGATTGCTGAGCTCCGGGACGTTCCCTGCGGCCGTTCAGACTGCCGCTACTGTTGCACGACCCACGATCCGCGCCATGAGCTGAAGCGCTACTTCGGCTTTGCTGATTTCCGCTACGAACGCCCCGGCCAAAGCCTGCAACACGATGTGGTTCTCGCAGGCATGCAGGGCAGACATGTGCTCGCGATCCTGGCAACCGGTGGTGGTAAATCGCTGTGTTATCAACTGCCGGCGCTGAATCGTTTTCATCGCAACGGCAGCCTGACCATCATCATTTCGCCTCTGCAGTCGCTGATGAAGGATCAGGTTGACGGGCTTCTTGAGCGAAATGTGCAGTGTGCTGCGACGCTCAATGGCCTGCTGACCATGCCTGAGCGTGCGGATGTGCTGGAGAAGGTCCAGATGGGCGATGTCGGCATTCTGCTGGTATCTCCTGAGCAGTTCCGCAACAAGGCTTTCCGGCGTGCGATACGCCAGCGCCAGATCGGCGCTTGGATTTTCGATGAGGCCCACTGCTTGTCGAAGTGGGGCAACGATTTCCGCCCGGATTACATGTACGCCTCGCGCTTCATTCGCGAGCACACAGGCAATCAACCCCTGGCCCCCATTGGCTGCTTCACTGCAACGGCTAAGCCGGATGTGTTGGCTGATATCCGTGCGCATTTCAAGGAAGGCCTCGGGATTGAGTTTGATCAGTTCCTGGGGACTCATGAGCGGACGAATCTCAGCTTTGAAGTGCTGCCCTGCAGTCGTGGCGAGAAATGGCCCAGAACCCATCAATTGCTTGAGGATCACCTCGGCGGCCAGGACGGAGGTGCGGTCGTATTCGTTGCAAGTCGCAAGGGCGCTGAAGAACTTTCGGAGTTTCTAGTCGGGCAGGGATGGCCGTGCCGCCATTTCCACGCCGGGATTGAACCCAATGACAAGAAGGATATCCAGGACGACTTCAAGGCTGGGCGGCTCCGCATCATCGTTGCCACCAATGCCTTTGGCATGGGCGTCGACAAGTCCGATATCCGCCTGGTAGTTCACGCAGACATTCCTGGTTCGCTGGAGAACTACCTTCAAGAGGCAGGCAGGGCAGGGCGTGACCAGGATGCAGCACGCTGTGTGCTGCTTTATGACTCGCAGGATATTGAGACCCAGTTTGGGTTGTGCGAGCGCTCCAAGCTCAGCCTCCGTGACATCCAACAAATTCTCCGCAAGCTGCGTTTCGAGTATGCCAGGCGTAAGGGCGGCGAGCTGGTCATCACCGCCGGCGAGATTCTCATGGATGAGACCGTCGAGACCTCGTTCGACGCTGATGACAGTGATGCTGAAACCAAAGTGGTCACTGCGGTTGCCTGGCTGGAGCGGGGGCAATACCTCAAGCGAGAGGAAAACAGTACACAGATTTTTCCGGCGCGCCTGAGTCTGAGCGAAGCGGACGCCGAGCAGCGTTTGCTCAAGGCCAATCTGTCGGAGCGGCGCCGTGAAGAGTTCGGCGCAATTCTGAAATACCTCTACCAGGCCGACGCCGATGAGCGGGTTAATACGGACAACCTGATGTCGCTCACCAGCCTGACTTCTGAGGAAGTTGTTAGCACCCTGAAGCAGATGGAGGAGCTGGGCCTACTCGTCAACGACACTCAACTGACCGTATTGCTGCGCCACGGCGTGGTGGACGCCTCCATTCAGCGCCTGGATCAGACCCTGGCATTAGAGGGAACGCTATTCGAGGTACTCAGCGAGCTGGCGCCAGATGCTGAGTATGGTAGTTGGCAGGATCTCAATCTCGCGGCACTGACGGCGGGGCTCAAAGCCAGACTAGAGCACGAGGATGTCATCCCGCTGCAAGTGCTTCGCCTGCTACGCAGCCTCTCTCAAGATCGTGAAAGCAACAGCCAGCCACGCAGCAGTTTTGAGCTCAAGCAGGTCAATCACGACTACATCAAGCTGAAAGTTCAAGGTAAGTACAGCTGGTCGCAGATTGAACGTTTTGGTGAAAAGCGCCGAACCATTGCCAGCAAGCTGCTTCAGTTCTTGATAGGAAAGCTGGCTCCGGCCTCCAAGGGCAAGGATCTGATGGTGCAGTCCACCTTCGGTGAATTGGTCGGCGTGATCGAGTCGGACTTGGAACTCTCCCAGGTCATCCCTCCGAACCAACGCCAAAGAGCAATTGAGCATGTGCTGTTGTATCTGCACAAACAGGAGGTGTTGACGCTCAACCATGGAATGACTGTGATGCGTCGGGCAATGACCATTGAGGTAAATGCGGACAAAAAGGGCAGTTATCTCAAAGACGATTATCTGCGCCTCGATGAGCATTACAGCGAGAAGCGTATCCAGGTCCATGTGATGCGTGAGTATGCCGAGGTCGCGCTTGGCGCCATGGCGAGTGCGCTGGAGCTGGTGCTGCACTATTTCACGGACTCAAAAGATGCCTTTTTGCAGCGCTATTTCTCCGGCCGCGAGGAGGTGCTCAAACATGCCACCAGTGAGGAGTCGTGGAGGTCCATTGTCGAGGACCTGAGTACTCAGCAACGACTCATCGTGGTTGATGACGACGACGTGAATCGCTTGGTGTTGGCAGGGCCAGGGTCTGGAAAAACACGCGTAATTGTTCACCGTATCGCTTACCTGCTACGTGTCCGACGAGTCCCAGCCAATGCCATTGTGGCGTTGACCTTCAATCGGCACGCGGCCAATGAAATACGTAAGCGCCTCCTGAGCCTGGTTGGACCTGATGCCTATGGTGTCAGTGTCATGACCTACCACAGCATGGCTATGCGCCTGACAGGTACTCGTTTTGAGCGTAGGGATGTTGTGGACGAAGGGGCTCTGAAACAGGTACTGGAGGATGCTGTTGAGCTTTTAGAGGGTAAGGGAATCGCCGATGGGGAGGATGACCTACGTGAGCAGTTGTTGCGTGGCTACCGCTACATCCTGGTGGATGAATACCAAGACATCGATGCCCTGCAATACCGTTTGGTGAGTGCGCTTGCCGGTAGGCAGTCCAGTGAGGAAGGGCGTTTGTGCATTTTGGCGGTGGGAGACGATGATCAGAATATCTACGCCTGGCGCGACACCAACAACCGCTACATCGAGCGCTTTCGCGAGGATTACTCCGCCGCTACCAGTTACCTTGTCGAGAACTATCGCTCGACTCAACGCATCATTGCCGCAGCAAATCAGCTGGTCGGCAACAACCCTGGGCGCCTGAAAGCGTCCTATCCGATCCGAATCAACCGTGAGCGCCAGTCAGACTCTCTCGGTGGTCAGTGGCAGGCGCTTGATCCAGGTCGATCTGGACGGGTTACACGATTGGCAATTGACCCCAGCGATAGAGCTGTCGGCAACCTCCAGGCACAGGCCGCTATAGAGGAGCTCAAGCGACTGCTGGCGCTGGAGGAGGGCGGCTGGAGTGGGTGCGCCATTCTTGCCCGCATCCATCAGTACCTCTGGCCAGTCCAGGCGCTTTGCGAGCTTGCCGGAGTTCCATATTTTCTGGCCTCAGATAAAGACAGTGCGCTGCCCATCACTCGGCAGCGTGATTTCGTGGCGGTTGTTGATCAGCTTCGAGATCTCAATGAGACGCTTTCGGCTGCTAAGGCTTGGCAGCACGTGTCTGCGGGAGTGGGTGAGAGCTGGTGTAGCTTTTTCCAGGAGGCTTTCACCCAATTGCAGGTCGAGCTGGGTGAGTGCCAGCTCAACAGTGCTGCAATAGTAGACTGGCTCTATGACTACGCTCGGGAGATGCGGCAGCAGGCCAAGAGTGGCCTGTATCTAGGCACTGTGCATTCAGCGAAAGGCCTAGAGTTCAGGCATGTCGTTCTGCTTGATGGTGGATGGAATGTACAGACTGAGGGGCTTAACGATGAGCGCCGGTTGTACTACGTGGGCATGACGCGCGCAGAGCAGACGCTGACGCTGTGTGAGTTCAGTGCAGCGAATCCTTTCAGTGGGAGTTTGTCGGCCGACATCGTGCATCAGACCTTCGCCGGCGATTACAACTCAGCTTTGGAGCGGCGTTATTTGCAGCTCAGTTTGAAGGACATCGACATTGGCTTTGCCGGACGTAGCTCTGTAACAAACCCCATCCATGAGGCACTGAGGTGCTTGGAGCCGGGAGCGGAGCTGAAGCTTGAACAGCAAGGCGAGCGCTACCTAATACGGGACGGTCAGGGGCGAGTTGTCGGGCGGACTTCTCAGTCCTTTAAGCGGGATCTTGAGGTTGAGCGATGCGAAGTTGCGGGTGTGGTAGTTCGGTTCCTGGAGGACAGCGAGGAGCAATATCGGTCTCTGCAGAAATGCGAGCGCTGGGCGATCGTTGTCCCAAGGATTTGTGGAGTGCCGCTGCCCGCCTTGTAGTGCCAGGGAATCGTGCCAACTAGGTTGACGACGGAGACTGTAAATGACCGTGCATGACCCCCTCATTCCCACTCACGAAGATCTCTTTCATGAGGAGGTATTGCTGCTGCTACCAGAGCGCTTTGCAATCAATTGCAAGGTACTCAATAACCCAGTAAAGCGCATCGATGCGCTGATCTGGCAGGAATTTCCCAGCTGCATCCGCGCGCGCTGGATAACCAGTACGTGTTCCAGAGCTTCTGGGATCAACAGAGCGGCAAGATTGACGAAAGCACCTGGAAAACCCGCTTTGCCAGCGGCAAGCGAGCCGCTCAATTGGCCCTCGCCAGCGGCAACACGCCGGCGTTACTCGGCGTGCTGTTCAACCGCCTCTACACCCTGCGCAACCAGCTTATCCACGGTGGCGCGACCTAGGGCGGTTCGGTCAACCGCGAGCAGTTGCGCGACTGCACGAACCTGCTGGGCAAGCTGGTGCCGCTGATTATTGAGTCGATGATGGATAGCCCGGACACCCTGTGGGGGATGCCTGTTATCCGGTGGTGAATTAGTCCTGCACGTCAGACGCCCGTTGCGTCATGCAGCGGGCGCCTGAACGGATTCAGTCCAGTGTCTTGAATTCTGCGTCGATGCTTTCTGCTTCGGCTCGCCATGCCTGGAAGCGCTGCTGACGTCCGCGGCCTTCATCCAGACTGCTTTGCAGTTCTTGTCGGCGGCTATTGAGCAGCAGGTAGTCGGGGAAGAACTCTTCCTTGAAGCGCTCGGAGTTCACGAGGTTGAGAAAGTCCTGACGCTGCTGTTCGAAGTTGTCGACCATTTCTGCAATAGCCTTTTTGAATGCCTCTTCGCGCTTGTACTGTTCCCAGCTATCCCAGGCTTCGAGGGCCACGCCGAGAGCGGCCAGTGCCCCGTTGGCGCCTTTGGCGAACTTCACTGCGCCCCAGGGTTTGAACTTCAGATACTTGCCAATATCCATGCCTACCGTCTTGGCAATCGTAGTGATGCCATCGCGTGCGGCCAGTACCGTGGTGTTGTTGATCAGGTTGCCTTTGAGCAGGTGGTTGATGCCCTGCTTGCCCAGCGCCGAGACAGTGGTGTTGAAGTGGTTGACCTCGTTGTCGAAGCCGACCTGCATCTTTTCGACCTCGAGCGTGATCGACTGGGTCTGGCGGCTGAATTCATTTTGGAGGCGCGTGGCCAGGACAATGCCTTCAGCACCGACCTCTCGTTCGAAGAAGTCTCCGAAGGTTTCCAGGCTGCAACCCTTGGCCTGAAGAATCAGATCGGAGAAATAGCGTGTGGCGAACTCGCGCAGGTTGATGCGTGCGTCTTCGATTTGCTGCCCAGTCGCTGCCAGCTGTTTGGTCAGACGAGCATTGAGCTCGTCGAGCTTTCCGACTTCCTCGGAAACCTTCTGGTCGTTTTCGATGGCGACCGGCAGCTGGTGGTTGAGCACGTCACGGATCACGCTGGCACGCATTTCGTTGGCCAGCGCGGCGCTGCCACCGTTTTGCCGGATTTTTCCAGTGGTGGCCGATTGCAGCGTGGCGATGTGCGATAGCGCCTTGAACTGTTCGAGATTGGCCAGCCAGTGATCTACCCCCAGATCGAAGGGGTTGGCCGCCACGGCGACGATGGACAGCTCCGCCGCTTCCTGATCGTTCAGCCCGACCAGTTCACGAAGGCGACCTGTCACGTTGTTTTGCTTCACCTGCAGGTTGGCCTGGTAGTCCTGCTCGTCCTCGACGTCGGCAACTTCGTCGAAGCGACTGAGGACAAAAACGGTGCGCGGCAACAGGTCCAGGGTGCGGAACAGCCAGGTGAGGTCTTCCTTGTGGCTTTCCTTGATGGGGTTGGTCGAGTTCATCACATAAAGCACAAGATGAGCTTCGCTCACATACTTCTTGGTGATGTCCTTGTATTTCTCGATGGTGTGAGTTTCAGCATTTTCCTGTTCCTTGAAACCGAACAGCCCGGGAGTGTCGATTAGCACGAAGTCTTCGCCGACTTCGTAGACTTTCACCTCGTTGGAGGATTCCTGGTGGCTGATCTTCATGCTGGATTTGTCCAGCCTCTCCATCCACGCCGCCGCGATCGAGGTCTTGCCTTCGGAGAAACCGCCAATCAGGGCGACCTTGAGTCTTTCGCCAGCTACGCTGTCGATGGCATTTTGCAGCTTGCCGCTCAGGGCCGGGTCAATGGAAACGCCAGCCTCCACTCCCTGTCCGAGGAAGCGTTGCAGCTTTCCGAGCAGATCCAATGCGCGCGCCTGCTGGGCCTTGAAGGTGTCGAGGGTGTTTTCCATTACAGATTTCCTGCGATTTCAATTTGGCGGGAGAGGGCATTCAACTGACTGGTCGACTGGCTCAACGTCTTTACCAGTGCGACAGTCTGTTTGGAGGGGGCTTCGATGGCCTGTTCGAGCTGGCTGAATTTCTGCTGCATCTCGGGCAAGGTACCTTTCAGGGCATCGCGTAGCGATTTGCGTAACTGCTCGGTGATGCTGCGCAAGTTTTCCTCGACAGATTTTTTCTGTTGAGACTTCTTGTAATCCGAGTCGAAGAAGCTCCACACGGCTTTCGCAAAAGAAAAAACCAACCCTGCCAAGCCTATCGCCAGGATCCAGCCGCCCGTTCCAATAACTGCGGCAATGGTGCCGCCTATCGTCAGGAGGAGGCTTCCCACCTTGATGCCATTATCAAGATCAAGTTTGAAGTTGAATTTTCCGTTCAACTGGGTGCTGTTGAGCTTGGCGTAAATAGCGTTCAGCTCACGGGCCTGCTTTTCGAAGCGATTCAGAATGTCTTCGACATCCTTCTGAAAGCGCTCGATTTCTTTACCCATGGTTTCTGGGAGCTGTTTGCTCAGTTGTTTTTGCTGGCTGTCAATTTTGCTCTGGAGGGCATCTTTGAACTCGTCGTTGCTGATATCGCTCTCAATAAGCGTATACATCTGCTTACGTACTTTGCTGGCGAAATCGTCGATCAGCGTTTCTCCGCAGGACTCCAGACGCTGTTTCAGTGCTTTGAAGCTACTGTTCAACTGGCTCTTGGCACTGTCTCCGTCCTGGTGGAGTTTTTCCGATAACTCGGCAAAGTTTCGTTGAACATTCACGAGGGTGGTGCTGGCCTGGTTGAGCGTCTTCTTGGCTTTGTTGAAGTTGGCCCGAGTGATCTTGGCTTTTCCATCGTGGATCAACTGCTCGCCCAGCTGCTTTAGAAAATCACGCATTCCGGATTTTTCCAGCAATTCGTCGGAGCTGAAATCCGCGAGGCTCTTGCTACGATCCTTGGCGTTCTTCGAGTCCGGGACGAAATGATCGGTCGATACCAGGAACGCAGGACGTGCGGAGAGCGGGAAAACATCGCGGTAGTGGTTGCCAAGCTGCTCGCGCATTTTTTCGTTCAGCCCGGCGAGGCTGGTGTTCTCGTCATCCGAGGTTAGCGGTCGGCCAGCCAGCGAGTGCTTGGGGTTGTTGATCTTCTTGTTGAAGATTGTCCACACCTCGGTTTGCGCTCCCAGATGTTGCTTGATCTTCTCCAGCGTGCCTTGACGCTGTTCATCGCCGGTTTGCGGCGGCGCGGGCTGATTGGTGACATAGAACACCGCGTGTGCGGTCTGGACGGCACGTTCAATCTCGCTGAGTACCAGGCCTTCCTTACCTTCGATACCGGGCACGTCCAACAGGGCGAAGGGGTAGCCGTTCAGCTCGAGGTCATAACGCTGTGTTTGACGGGTGAAGTCGGCTCTGCCGTCGCCGATGATTCCACCGTCAGCTTGCCTCTCCAGTTCAGCCAGCAGTTGCGCCAGCTGACTTTCATTTTCCAGACGCTGTTTCGTCAGGAGCTGCTGATGTTGCGTCACCTCTGCCTGTTGCGCGACAAGCGCTGCATTGGCGCTGTCCCGTGCCATCACGATTTCGCCCAATTGCCGCTCCAGGACAAGCCGCTCCTGCTCGGCCCGCTGTTGTTCGGCGTCCAGGGTCGCGGAGGTACTGTCGCGTGTCGCCGTGGCCGCTGACAGCTTGGCAGTGGCCTGATTCAGTTCGATCTCTTCCGGCATTTTTCTGAACAGATTCAATAGTTTCTGCCAGAGAGAAGCGGTGCGTATGCGCTCGGCGAGGAGGGTTTGCTGGCGGGAGACGGCCTCAAGGGCGTCATGGTGTAGTTGCTCGTGCTGCTGGAGCGTTCTACCCAGTGAGTGCGCCAGCTCGCCAGATCGGGCATTGGCCTGGTCGAGGGCGGCATGGGCCTCCCTGAGTGGTTGTTCGTATCGTTGCAGCGTGGCACTCAACTGCTGCGCCAGTTCGCCGAGTCGAGTTTCAGTTTGTGAGATGGCCTGTTGCAGCCGCTGCAGATTCTCTTCACTCAGACCATGCTTGTCGCGGAGTTCGCGGAACGCTTGCTGGCTGGCCAGCTTGTCGGGCTCTTGGAGCAGAATGCGCAAGGTCTCGATGAGGGTCGACTTGCCCGCGCCGGTTTCTCCGTAGAAGGCAATGGTGAACGTGTTCCACTCAGCATTCCGTTCCAAATCTGCAAGCTGTTTGCTTAGCGCTGCCTGGTGCTCAGCGAGTAGCGTGTGTGCTTCCTTTTGCGCCTTGTCCAGGGTTTCGTCGGCGGTGGGGTGGCGCAGTTTGTCTATGATGCGTGCCAGTTCGTCACTGATTCTCTGGTAAATGTCGCCTGGGCTGTTCAGTTCAAGTGTCATGTCTTGTTCTTCGACGGTTCTTTCGGGCGGTGGTGCTGGCGTGAATACGTCAGCGGGGGCTTGAGCAGGCTCTGGCGAGCTGGGCTTGGACGCTTTGAAGCCTGTTTCGGCCAACACCTCGGGTAGTCGCTCCCAGTAATCGGTGTGGCCAAAGTCGTTCATCTCAATGCTCTCGAAATGCTCGACCTCGTTACGCCCTAGGCAGGTTTCCCCCCAGTTCAACAGCAGGGTCTTGTCTGCCTTGGAATAGGCATTGATCAGGCGGCCCTGGAGCAGCCCGCGCATTTGCTGCGCTTCGACGGCTGTTACTTCGACTGCGGCGGCCATCAGCAGCACATCGTTAATCGCTAGCTGCTGCCGCTTTGTGAAGGTTCTCAGGCTGCTGATGACCACTCGACCTCCGAGCGAGTGGCCGATCAGGTTGATAGTTTTAACCTGTGGGTGGTCGCGGCGCAGGTACTCGCTCAATTGTTCAAGTAGCACTGCACCCATTCTTTCCGCCCGCGAGCGGGCCTCAGTAAAGTTGCTCCTCCGGTCCTTGGCGAAAGAGCTCGCCAGGCCCCAATAAGCGAGGGGGGCCCCAGTACCTCCTGTCACCAAAGTCAGACCCGCTGCGCCAAGTGCCAAAAGCGAAGACTTGTCGAAATGAAGGTAGTGATTCGAGGGCCAGAACGCGAAGATGTTGGTGTAGTTCCTGAGTTGGCCGGGAATTTTGTCGAGCAGGAGCTTTTTATCCTCGTCGCTATGCCCGGCGCTGTAGCCGTGAATGAAGATATTGGCTTCTGTCGCGTCGAGGCCGGCGCCCGGGGAAGTCTGGAAGCTGAAGGATTGAGGCATGGAATCTCCTTATCCGAGGTTTACAGCCAGCGCTTGGCGACCATAACGATCAGGTGCAGGCACAAGCCCGCACAGGCGAATACGGCAATGATATTGGCGACTATGAGAAGGAAGGCCTCTAGGTCACTGAACAGCAAACCCACGATTACGCCCAGGCCGGCGATCAGTGCAGCGATCAGCAAAAGGCCAATGTAGGGGCGCAATAACTGTGATGCAGCTCCACGTTCGATGAGACTTACAAGTGCGCCTTGCGATGAGAACGATGAGAAAGATGACGATGCCAACCACAATGCCCATGATTGATCTGGTGGTTCCTTGATTGTGTTTTGCTAGAGGGTTCGTTCCGGGGCTTCCGGGCCGGGTTGTTGTGATGCATGACTAGTTCATGTACCACTCGCCTCGTTCACGGTGCGTAGAGCGCTTCCAGCCCGGCGGCCTTTTGCCGAACCGTCTGAATCCATGTCGCTGGCTTATGCACCCGCACGTTCTCCCCCAGCCCGAATACCCACCAAAGCGTCTCCTGGTCGTCCGGTACCGTGGCGCGCAGGCGTTTCCAATCGCTGCCTTCCAGCGGTTCCAGACTCTGCTGTGTACTCAGTGGGGTTTCGCCGAGCAGCCAGGCGATCTGCGGTGATACGTTGGCCACCAGCTCTACCTGCTCGATGGGGGTGGTGGTGTTGAGGTTCTGGCGGATGTAGTGGTCGATATCGAAGTCGGGACGCTCGCAGGCCGGGGTGTCGAGGCACTCGGCCTGACGGATGCGGTGCAGGGCGAACTGGCGCAGGTCGTCGTAGCCATCGACGGTGCCGATCAGGTAGCCGATGGACTGGCGGGAAACCAGGCCGGCAGGGTGGATGATCAGCATCTTCGCATCGGCCTTGCTGCGACTGAGGTAGTCGACCCGCAGTTGTCGGCCCACCAACAGTGCGTTGGACACCGCTCTCCAGATTTCGGAGTCGACCTGGGCGGGCAGCAAGGCCTTGCCATTGGGGTGGGCGCGGACGCGCCTGGCCCAGTGGGCCAGATCGTTCTGGCCGAGGTTGTCGAGGTAGTTGCGAGCCCTATTGAACTGCGGTCCCAGCAGGTCCAGTACGCTCTGCGGCAGCAGCGTGCTCAGGTGGCTTTCGGCCAGATAGAGGGCCAGCGCCGTCGAAGGCTCCATATCTCTCAGATCCAGCGGCGTGCCTTTTGTGTAGCTCCATTCATTGCGCCCACCCTTCTTGTTGTTGGTCAGCGAGAAGGGCGCGGAAAGCCGGTTCAGATCACGCTGTACAGTACGGAGCTCTACCTTGTAGCCACGGTCCTGCAGCTTTTCGTGCAACGTCTGGGAAGAGGTGTAGCGCGGGTACTCGGGGATCAGGCGCAACAGCGTTAGCTGCCTGAGGAGAGTGTCCTTGGCTTCGGACATAGTTACTTCCTTGTCGTGAATGGAGTGACTTTTGTTGGCGTCACTTCTGTGACGAATTTACCCATTTTAAATGTCAATTTGCCATAGTGGGTGATAGGTAGTGGTTTTTTCCGGCCGAGGCGGTGCCTGCCGTTAAGAGCGTGCCGGGCTTGACCGTGGTCTGATAGCGCTGGCCGACGAAGCCGTCGGCTTGAACGCTACCGTCGACCCTGTAGTCGCCCACATTGGATTCGACGGTGGCGGTCGTGGTGGGCGAAACCTTCACGTCGAAGCGGTTTTGATTCAGTTGCCGGTCGACGAAGTCGTCCACGCCCTTGACCGCCCGACTGTTCTCGGAGGCGTCGCCGGGAACCCCGACCGAGGCGCTGAACGCCGGGTTGGCCTCACCGTATTCCCGCTGTGCATCGGCGATCGTGCCTTGCAGTTGAGCCGTCTGAGACTTGAGCGTGACGCCGCCTTTCTCGGAGGTGTCCTTGCTCCCCAGGAAGCTCACGACACCGCTCTCGTACTTGTTGCCGGAATGCCACAGTTCGTTGGCATTCGCGTCGACGCTCGAGGTATTGCTGCCCAGGTCCACGACGAGCTTGTCGGAGGTATTGGCGGCTCCATGGCGATTGATCGCATTGGACGCGGCAGGGTTGCCCTGGTCTCCCGTGCCGCCGGTCACGCCCCAGCCATTGGCGGAGGCCGTAACGCTGCCCAGGTCGGTGCCCAGAGCGAAGCCTGGCGGCATCTCTGTGGTCGCTTCGCCGTTCCTGCTGACGGAAATCCCGCTGGTGGAAGTCGGGTCGGACGAGACGACCCAGACGTCTCCCGTGGCGGGGTTCTTGAACGTCAGCGACGACACCCAGTAGTCCGAATCGGTCCTGTCCCCGGCAATCGGCTTGTGGTCTTTGTGATCGACATATTCCAGTGCCTCGAATACCAGGTATTGAAAGGGCGTGGTTTCATCTAGGGTGAGATGGTCAGGGGTATCGCCGGTGCGCTCCCAGATCCACTGCTCTCCCAGCTTGGCAATCGCCGAGGAACTGACTCCCTCCATGGTTTCGCTCGTGCCGTCGCCGTGGTCGATCCGCACCGTGCCGGTGTTGACGTCGCCGTTGGAGGTCTGGTTGTAGAGGAATTTGCCATTGGTGGCCTTTCCCGCCAGCGTGCCTGCATGATTGAGCGGACTGTCGAGCAGAACGCTGGCGCCCTCCACGGCGACCTGTTTGCCGATCAGTGCCGTGCCCTCTTGCTGGATCACCGAGGCGCTTTTGGAGGTCTTGATCCAGACGGTGCCATTGCCGACATCGATGATCGCTCTACCCATGTACCCGGCATCACCGGTTTGCGATCCGGTGGTGTTATTGAGTAGCACGTCGCCGCTGGCGGCAATGTACAAATGGCCGTCCTTGAGCAGGATCGGGGCATTGATATAGATCGATCCACTGTCGTTGCGCTTGGCGTCGGCGAACGGATCTCCGGTATCGGTATAGACGCTGGCGGGAGCGACCTTGCCGTCGGCCAGCAGGCGCAGGGTGTGGTAACCGGCGTCGCCGGAGACAATCGCCGAATTGACGTTGATGCGCTGGCTGGCGCTGATCTCCACATCGTTCGCCTGCAGTCCGGCGGCAATTGCGCTGGCAGCCACCGTTCCGCTGCCCGGTGCGCCGCCATCGGCCTCGATATTCACCGTTTCCGGATCAAGCAGCCATTTGCCCGATTGCTGCCCGCCGCTCGCCGTGACCTTGGCATCGGCAGCCACTGTCAGTTGCTTGCCGGATGTCTCCACCACACCACCACGGCGCTGGCCCGTGGCGCTGGCGCTGCCGGAGAACTGAGTCTTGCCGTCGCTCCATACCACCACCCGGCCGCCATCGCTCTTGCCGTCCGCTTTCAACTGTGCGCCGTGGGCCACCGTCGTGGCCTTGGAGGCCGGCTCGCTGCCCTTGCCCTGGAAGCTGCCGCCGACCAGCACCTCGCCGCCCGATGACTGCTTGCCGCTGGCATCCACCCTGGCGGTGCCGGCGAGCGTCACTTCGTCGCCGAGGACCTTGATTTGTCCTCCGTTCTTGCCTTTCGCGCTGAGCGTGCCAGCGACCTGGGTTCTTGCCGCGTCGCCCAACACGATGGTTCCGCCGTCCTCGGTGACCGAGTCCGCGACGACATTGCCGCTGATGTGAACCACCGAGTCGAGATGCTTGGCCGCGCGTGCTGCGCTCATGACTACCGTGCCATTGCCGACCTCGATCTCACCGCTGTTGGATACGCCGCCGGCCAGGTCGGCGTTGACACTTTCGTTGCCGCCGGGCTCGCCGCCGATGGCTATGTTCAGCAGACCGTCGCCATGGAAGTCCAGCGCTGCCTGGGGCCCGGTGGCCAGTTGAACCTTGCCTTTTCGCGCCTGGACCACGCCGGCGTTGTTCACCTGCGCGCCGAGAAGCGCAACCATGCCGTTGTCGTGGACAGTGATGCAGCCTTCGTTACTGACGTTGCCGGTCAGTTGGATGTTCAGTTTGCCGGTCTCGGCGAACTGCCTGGCTTGCTCCTCGGTCAGGAAGCCGGCGCTGGCAACCAGAGCGCTGGAGGAAATATGCGCCTTGGGCCCGACCATGATGCCGTTCGGATTGACCAGTATCAGTTGGCCATTGGACGTAACGGCTCCATAGATCTTCGAAGGGTCGCGACCAGTCACCCTGTTGAGGGTTACGGACTTTCCGTCCGGCTGGTTGAAGGTGATCTTGTTGTCCGAGCCCACATTGAACTGCTTCCAATTGATAGCCGTTCGGTGGCTGGACGTGTCCACTGTCATGCTGTTGCCCTGCTGCGTGATGGTCGCCTGACCACCAATCACCTGGCCTCCCTGGGGAAGGCCATCGATGTTGCAGGAATGACTTGCACTACCGGCGCTCTCTGCGCCGTTTGCCGCCATTGCGGTGGCAATGGCCAGAGGGCTGGCCAAGAAAAGGATCAAATGGGAGTTCTTCATCATGAAGTCTTAACCTCTTGACGGTATGTGAAGAAAATCCCGGGTGCTCTTACTCCTTGTGCCTCACCAGCGATGCACTGGTGTGAATCTGGTTAAGTGGGTTTTCAGCGGTTATCACGTGGCACTGTGAGCCGCTCGCGGGAATTGATGCGGGCGCGATTTTGAATCCTCTGCGAAGAATGAGCCGTTGAGGTATGTCAAGGAATCTTCAGATCGAGACCGAAGCCGGCCACCTCACAACCCCCTCTGCCGCAGCGCCCCCATCTCCCGCTGCTCCTCCTCGCCAATCTCCTTCAACGCCACTTCTCCCACTCCCAGCGCGCGTTCCACGCTGAGTTCGCCGCCCTGGGCGGCGAGCAGGGCCTGGAGGCGTTGGAATTCGCCGCACCAGAGGGTTTCGATGTCGCGGTCGCGCTGGCTGTCGCGGTTGGCGTTGAGGGCGACGGCGCGCAGTTGCAGGCGGCCGTTGTCGGCCTTGCCGCCGACTTCCAGGCCGTAGCCGGGGGTGGCGGGTTTGCGCAGGACGACCCTGCCGGTCTGCGCCCAGGCGGTAGCCATGCCTTCGCGGACTTCGTAGCCGAGGCTGGCGAGGCCCTGGAGCACGGCCTGGCGGCGGGCGAGGGCGGCCTGTTGCTGGAGGTGGGCGGTGAGGATGGCGTTGCATCGCTCGGTGAGTTCGGCGAGTTGCTGCGGATCGCTGTCGGGCTGGCAGGCGGCGGCGCGCTGGAGCAGTTCGGCGTGTTCGGCGGCGCCCAGGGCGGCGACTTCGCTGGCGAGGTCTTGCAGGTGTTCCAGGCGCTGGCGTTGCTGCTGGTGTTCGCGGGCGGCCTGGGCGAGGTCGAGGACCAGGCTGTCGAGCAGCAGGTTGCGGCGCTCCGGGCGCTGTTCGGCTTCGGCGCGGGCCAGTCGCTCGAGGAACGCTTGGGCGCTGGCCTCGCCTTGCAGCAGTTGCAGTTCGGCGATGTGCCGGTCGATGCGCGCCAGGCGCTGTTCGCGCGGGGCGTCCTGTTGCTGGCGGGCGCGCCACTGTTCCAGGGTGATGGGCGCTTCGTCGGTCTTCAGGCGCTGGGCAAGTTCGTGCTGGGCTGCGCTGAGGCGTTCTTCGGCGGGGGCGCTGGCGAGGGCGGCGAAGCCTTGGGCGAGCAGGGCTTCCGCGTCGTCGCGGAGGGCGCCGTCGGCCAGCGCTTGCAGGGTTTGCCGGAGTGCCGCGCTGGCGGCATCGGGCCTGGCGTCGAGGGCCTGGAGCAGGGCGCTGGCGTTTTCCTGGAGGCGGCGGTGTTGCTGGCGCGTTTCCGCGGCCTGGCGAATGGCGCGCTCTTCGCGTTCGGCGAGGTCGCGCTTGAGGAATTCGCTTTCGATCTTCACCTGCAATTGCACATCCAGCCAGCGTTCCTGTTCGAGCAGGGCGTGCAGGCTGGCGCGGCGGGCGTGGGCGGCGGCGCGCTCGGCGTCGCTGAGCTGGGCGAGCCGGCTGGCCTGGTTTTCCCAGCGCGCGAGGGCCTTGTCCAGGCGTTGCAGGTCGCGCTCGCAGGTGGCGATGGCTTCTTCCCGGGTGACGATTCTTACAACTTTCGGTCCGCTCATTGGGAGGCCTCCGCTGCTGCCGTGGGATGGGTTTCCGCGCTAGGCGCCAGGGCTTTCTCGATGGCGGCGCGCAGTCGCGTGCGTTCGTTGTCGCCGTCGTGGTACCAGCCCTGGGAGGAAACCCGGTGGAGGTGCGGGATCGCCCGCCGCAGCACCGAGGGTCGCCAGATTTCCCGGGCGCGGGCGCGTTCCAGCAGCGGGTGGCAGGGGGCGTCGCATTCGATGCCGATGGCGTAGAGGCCGGTGGCCGGGTTCTCGATGGCGAAGTCGAGGCCGAAGGCGTCGCCTTCGCTGGCGGGTGCGGCGGACCAGCCCAGCGAGCGGATGTACTCGCCGACGATCTCGCTGAAGCCGTCGTGCCGCTGGTAGTGCTGGCGGCGCTGGTCGCTGCGGTCGGTGTGCAGGCGCTCGAGCAGTTGGCCGGTACCGGCGAACTCGCCGGCGGACAGTGCGCGGGCGTATTCCAGGTAGCCTTGCAGGTAGTCGCGCGGGCTGCTCGGCGAGCGCTGGGTGCCGAGCATGTCGGAGAT
>OKWL01000136.1_pt1 | contig 79613 bp, 93 predicted proteins | sample 1607171 | NCBI WGS metagenome assembly OKWL01 (sample SAMN07501049, study PRJEB24779) | human gut metagenome
CCTCAACCAGTTCCGCCGCTTCACCGGCCGCGCCGAAGGCCTGTCGATCAGCTTCGAGGCGCACCTGCTGGGCTCCAGGATCGAGTACGACGAGGAGCGCGACACACTCCGGATCAGCAGCCTCCCCACTCAGCTTCGCGACCAGCTCAAGCGCCGCAAGGCGGAGCAGGAGAGCACGTCATGAAAGGGGTTCGTCGCCCAATCCTGCGCTACCACGGAGGCAAGTGGAAACTTGCTCCCTGGATCATCCAGCACCTGGCGCCACATCACACTTACGTCGAGCCCTTCGGCGGTGCAGCCTCCGTCCTGCTCCGGAAAGCCCGCAGCTACGCCGAGATCTATAACGACCTCGACGGGGACGTGGTGAACCTGTTCCGCGTCGCGCGGGATCACGGTGAGGAACTGCGCCAGGCCCTGGCGCTTACCCCGTTTGCCCGGGAAGAGTTCGAAGCCAGCTACGCGGAAACGTCCGATCCGCTCGAGCGCGCGCGGCGGATGGTTATCCGAAGCTTGCAAGGTTTCGGTACCGCAGCTGCGTCCGGCGAACGTACAGGGTTCCGCTCAACCTCGACCAGGTCCGGTACCGGACCTGCACTGGACTGGCGCAACTACCCCGACACGCTGACCGCGATAACAGAACGCCTGCAGGGCGTGGTGATCGAGAACCGCGACGCCCTCGCGCTGATGGAGTATCACGACCGGCCGAATACGCTGCACTACGTGGATCCGCCCTACGTCCACTCGACCCGCAGCACGAAGGTGCGCCACAACGCCACCGGCAAGTCGTACCGGTACGAACTGGACGACAACCAGCACAAGGAGTTGGCGGCATTCCTCAAACGGCTGCGCGGCATGGTGGTGCTCTCCGGATATCCCTGCCCCCTCTACGACGAGCTCTACATCACCTGGCACAGAGTCGACCGCCACGCCTATGCAGACGGATCCAGAGAGCGAATCGAATGCCTCTGGCTCAACAGCGCAGCGCTTGAGGGGTTGGCACAACTGGACTTCTTCCAGGCCAGTAATGCGTCTCCATCGCCCTCATTCCAGACCACGGCCGCTCATTACTGAGCGATCTGCAGGAGAACAACATGAAGAACGTTACTTCGATCGACCGCAAACACGCAGAAGACAAGTTTGTTGTACGCATGCCGCAAGGGCTCCGCGATCAACTCAAGCAAAAAGCCGCAGATAACCACCGCTCGGCCAACAGTGAAATCGTCTACCGGCTGGAGCGCAGCAACGCGCTCGAAGAAGAACTCGCGCGAGCAAACCGAATGGTCGACGAACTCTTCGCCAAGAACCAGCGCCTGCAGGCTGAGCTGGCGGCGGCGAACACGCCTCAGGTGGCGGAGGCATGAGTATGGCCAAGATCAACCCGCAAGATCTGAAAGACCGGCTACTTGCCCCTGGTTTTACCGCGCCGCCCAAGGTTCTGGAGCAGTTGTCGGACCCGATCAGCGACACGCCCATGGTGCTGACACTCGACCAGGTCCTCCCCTGGCACGATAACCCCCGGACCACTCGAAACCCGAAATACGATGAGTTGAAAGAATCGATCCGGCATCGAGGCCTCGATACGCCGCCACCAGTGACTCGACGCCCTGGGGAAGACAAATACCGCATTCGCAACGGCGGTAACACTCGCCTGGAAATTCTCAACGAGCTCTACAAAGAGACCGGCGACGAGCGTTACTTCCGCTTCAACTGCCTGTTCAGGCCCTGGGACAAGCAGCGCGGCGAAATCATCGCGCTGACTGGTCACCTGGCTGAGAACGATCTGAAGGGTGACCTGAAGTTCATTGAGCGAGCTATTGGAGTTAAAAAGGCGAAAGTCCTCTATGAACAAGAGAGCGGCGGTGAAAGCATTTCCCAGCGTGAGCTGGCACGTCGGCTAAAAGCGGATGGCTACCCAGTATCTCAGTCCCACATAAGCAAAATGCTGGATACCGTTGAGTTCCTGCTTCCAGCCATACCAAGCATGCTGTACTCGGGCCTGGGGGTTGATCGTGTTTCTCGCATTCTCTCACTGCGCAAGGCCTCTCTGAGCTGCTGGAAACGCCTTTACTCCGGCGAGGGTATCGACTTCGAGATGCTATTCCAGGACACGCTGGCAATCTTCGACAGTAGCCCTGACGAATTCATTTTCGAGCGTTTCCAGGACGAACTCATCGACCAGATGAAGCGACCCCTGGGCCTGCGTTATGACCAGATCCTGCTCGAGATCACCAACGGGCAGCAGGAACAACGCCGCAGCACTCTGGTCGACCTGCCCACACCTGCCGGGCCACCTGAAATTCCACCAGTTGGGCAGGAAAACCCTGCTGCGTCGTCTACTGGGCAAGCACAAATACAGAGCCCCGCTACCGGCCTCCAAACGTCCAAGACCAAGAGCCCCCCGGGTACATCTACCCTGCCAGCTCCGCCGCCACCAGTCCAACAACAGCAACTGACCGACGAGGAGCGTGCAGAGGTCTTGGCAGGCCATATCGTGAGCCCGGTATCGACCAGGATCCAGCAGACTCGCCAACGGCTTGCCGGCCTTGAGGGAGAACATCTACCTGTCTTCGGTGAATCAGCCCTGCAGGCAATCCCAGTGCAAGTCGGCGGTCTGCACCCGATCACCGACCTCTGGTACATCGAGCGGTCGATCGATACCCCCGAGATCCTGCGACAGCACATCGCTGACCTGGCTGAAGAGATCGCTCTGCACGTCGGCGCCCCAGGCGAGATCGTCAGGATTCAGGGCGGTGTGGGTTACACGTATCGCGAGCCCAATGAAGACCGTGAGATTACTGATTCAGCGCTGCACCTCATGACGCTGCTTCAAGCGCTCAGCGGCCAGGTCCAATTCGTTCTGAACACTCACGATCAACAGACCTGCCGCGATGCATTGGGTGAATTCCAGTTCTCAGCTGGCCTCGCTCAGTTGCTGCTGGGCCAACCCACCACAAGCGATCAGCCATCCTGCCAGGAAGGCAGGCTCAATGACGAAGCCCTGGTGAAACTGTTCCGGATCATTCGTCTTGCGCGACGCCTGGTTGACCTTGAGCTGCCGCCGGCAGCCTTCGAGCAAGCAGCTACCGACCAGTGATTTCGCACGATTTGGGGAGAGATCGACATGTCGAAGTCGTTGATCAATGAAGCGGTCCTGACGCAAGTGCTCAACCACCTGCGCAACGGCCAGCTCAGGCGTTGTGCCGAGATGGGGCTGCGGCCGGAGATTCTGGCTCAGCTCCAACAGCCTGCCGTCATGAGCATCCTGACCAATACCCCGGTTTCCTGGGTAGACGTCAGAGTGAACATCGACGTCATGGAGAAAATCCTGGCCACAGCCGAGCGCAGCGCGCAGGAAGACCTGCAGATCGAACGCGCACTGAAGCTGGGAGCCACCACAACGATGATCCAGAGCTTTTTCGGTCTGTCGCCGGAGGACACCGCCACCAAGCGCTTGATGCTGGAGATCCACCCGCGCCGCGGTCGCTGGCGGCAGCTCGATGAACAGATCGAGCGCCAGATATGGTTCCGCTGGGAGCACCTGATGCAGGAAAATCAGGTCCGCCTCGAGGACAGCATGGAGTTGCTGGACATCGCGATGATCCTAACTGAGGAAATCAACGCCGGAATCGAACAAGACAGTCCAGAATTCATCAGCCTCGCCATTGTTTGGTCTCTCATCCAGAGCTGGTTGAAAGACGGGCTCTATCCGTCTGGCAAATCGAGCCAGAGCCAGGCGGGCCTGCAAAAGTCTCAATCCACTATTTACCTCGCTAGCGTCAGCTCACACCTGCCCCACTCTGCCCCATCCGCAACAACGCAGGTGAACGCTGAGACAGAACGTCAACAACTACTGAACCTGGTTCAGTCGGAAGGCGACACAGCACCATGAGGCTGTCGCGCTTTCCCATCTCGACACTGCTGGACTCGGCCTCGGGACATCTCGAGGCCCATTTGTATAAGAGGCGGCTTGCTGCCGAAAGCGGCGAACCGCTGGCTCAACAATATTCCGGCATCATTTTCAGCGGCAATCCTCATGAAACCGTTCCACGGCGCCTCCTCCTGGATAAGCGTCTTACTCCGCTGGAGAGGAACTGCTGGCAAGTTTTCCGCTTGCTCATCAACGACGACGGACTGACCGCGTTCCCGACATACGAGCAACTGCGCCCCTATCTCGGTATGCAGCCGGGCAAGATCGCCTCGCGCGAAACCATCGCCAAGGCACTCACGGTTCTTCGTTTGACACGCTGGCTCAGTCTCGGCCGACGCCTGCGCAACGACCTCAACGGACAAGTACAGGGCAACGTCTACATCCTTCACGACGAGCCTGTCTCTCCAGCCGAAGCCTTGGAGTTGGACACCGACTACATGCAGTTGCTGAGCCAGTCCACCGGCCACAGCAACCGAGCCATACGCGAAATCGGCCAGATCACCTGGCGGGAGTTCAGGGATGACCCGGACGTTGGTCGCCGCCTCCCAACCCATCTGGAGAAGCTCGAGGGACGCTTGAACCACCAGCAATGGGCTATCGATAGTCAGCTCGAAGCGGATCCAGCGGCAGAGTTCGGCATCCGAACTCTGCCCGATCTACCTCATTCAACCCCGAGTTCGGATGCCGAACTCAGTGAAATCAGCGGCAAGCAATGCGCTTTACCGCTGAGTTCGGATGCCGAACCCAGACAGAATCCGCCGAGTACGCCCTTGGTTCGGATGCCGAACTCATATAGTACGTATACATACAAACAAGATTCTGTATGTAAAAAGCCAGTACAACCGCGAGCACGCGAGGAAGCCCATCCGAACTGGCAGGATCTCCTGCACGCACTGGAGGCCGAGCAACGGATCCAGGCAGTAAGCGCGCTCAGACGGGTGTCCGAGGATCTTCGGCTACCCATCATCGAGCAGTGGCAGCACCGTTGTGCCGGCGGAACAGTCAGCAATCCGTTCGGCTACCTCATGACGCTCATCCAGCGTGCAGTTCAGGGCAAGTTCAACGCTTCTTGGGCTCCGGAAGAACCGGCTGAACGAGCCATCCCAGCAGCGGAACGCCCCAGTCGTGCTCCGGCCCCACCAAGCCCCACGACGCCTGAACAGCACCAGGTTCAAATGCGGGGTGATACCCGGACAGGGAGCGAGGTCCTCAGCCGGCTCAAGGACCTTATTCGGCCCAGGCAAGGATCGAGCGTGCCATCCGAGCGGGGTGATGAGCCATGAGAAGGTCTCGGCCGGGCGTTGTGCGTTTTCACAGCGGCCTAGGTGTTTCGGCCCGAAACACTCAGTCAGGTCCTGACCTCGGCGCCGGCGGCGAACTGGGTGATTCGGCCCGAATCACTTCGCCAGGTCCTGGCCTCGGCGCCGGCGGCGAACTGGGTGATTCGGCCCGAATCACTTCGCCAGGAACTGACTTCGGCGCCGGCGGCGAGCTGGGTGATTCGGCCCGAATCACTTCGCCAGGTCCTGGCCTCGGCGCCGGCGGCGAGCTGGGTGGTTCCACTGGAACCACTTCACCAGGTCCTGGCCTCGGCGCCGGCGGCGAGCTGGGTGCCTTGCTCCGAGTCGCCATGGGAAATTCCCCAGCGGCGAACCATGTATTTCCTACTGCGCGCTCCTACCCCGATCAGCACGATGTGGCCGACCCCCTTCCCTATAAAGGAACACAGCACCATGGCTGAAACCCATCGGCTTCAGATCGGCTCTCTCCGCAGCGATGTCGCTCTGACGCTTCACACCTATCACGCCGCCCGCATCTGGACCGGCCGGCAGAAGTCGGATGCCAAGCACAGCATCCTCGGCCTCTCCGGCTTCTGCGCATACGTGAATCGCATGCACCGCGGGGCAGCACTGGACGATCCGTACTCCGACTGGTGGCTGGTTCAGATCGAAGAGAAAGTCGAGAGCTGCCAAGCCGCGCTCAAGGCCATCGACCAGCGACTGGATGACGTCATGGCCAAGCTGCCCGCGACCCTCGATATCTCCGAGAACCTGTCCGTCACACCGGTCAAGGTCCCGTTGTTCATCTCCAACCCTCTCGGCTTCAAGGCGGTCTATCTCCTGACCAACTACGACGAACTCGCCCGTCGAATCCTGCTGGCCCAGCACGTCGGGCTGGTCGGTCGCCGCGACATGGAGGTCTGGCTCGACGAAGGTGCGTCGGTGCTGCGAAGCCTGTTTGGTCTGGCCCAGAGCTACCAGTTCTCGGGCGCCACTCGCGACGACTTCGCCGCAAACAATGCTCGCGCCGAAGCCGCGCGGAAGATGTACGAGAAGTTCGGCGAGATCCCGCAGGACATCCTGGAGGGCACTCGACGCTCGAACTTCGCTCCGCCGATCACCCGGGGCCGCTCTGACGGTGATGCCGATGATGACGCTGACCGTGTCGAACTCGAGGACTGATCGGAATGCGGCAGCTCGATAATGATCAGCAAGGCGCTCTGCAACAAAGTGCCTTCCGCCCACTGCAACAAACTGCCTTCCAGGCGCTGCAACACAGCGCCTCACTAAAAGGCCTTTTAAAGCCTTTTAAAGGTAATAGGGAGCTGGCCCAGTTGGCGGAACAGTGCGAAGCCCTGGAGCAGGGATTGCTTGAACTTGCCCAGGGACTGCTGGCCCAGGTTCGTCGCCCACCCTTCACTCTACTGCCCACCCGACTCATCGAGCAGCGCACATCCGCCCGCACAACCTTTCTTCGCTGGCAGCACATTGCATCCCGGCGGATGGGCGTCGGGGTGTGGACGGAAATGCTGCGCCAGGACAAGACCCCGGAATACCTGCTGCAAGACCTCTACGAGATGGAGCTGCAGCGCATCACCCTCAACATGCAGATCAGCCTGATCCACTCCATCGGCAAGCAGGCCGCAGAGTGCGCGGAAAAGATGGGCCAGGCCGAGGCCGAGTTCATGGGCCGACTGCAGCAGAGTCAGACCCGCCCTGGTTCCGTGGGCATGTAGCTGTACCGCTCTACCTTCGACGAAACGATCACCAACGGAGAGAGAACATGAGCAACATCAGCAACAAGGCCGTTTCCAACACCAATACCCAGCCCTCCACCGAGGTCAGCGTCGAGATCACCGGCGGCAAGCCCACCACTACCAGCCTCGACGTCGCCAAACACTTCGGCAAGCAGCACAAGGATGTTCTGCGCGCGATCCGCAATTTGGATTGCTCGACGGAGTTTCATGAGCGCAATTTTGCGCCCACGATCCAGACCGTGCTGGGGCCCAAAGGGGCCAAGCGGGAGGAACCCGCATTCCGCATGACCCGCGACGGCTTCACCTTCCTCTGCATGGGATTCACCGGCAAGGAGGCCGCCCGGTGGAAGGAGGCCTACATCAACGCCTTCAACAAGATGGAACAGGCGCTCATCGAGCAACCCGAGATCCTCAGTCACAACCACCTGCTCCAGTTCGCCATCAAGACCCTCGACTTGATGCGCGACCACACCCTCGGCGAGCCGGCCCGCCCCAGGACAGAACAGGTCGTATGCAACTACCTGGCCGTCGAGTCCTTGGACGCGGCGAATCCCGAGCAGATCAAGCAGGCCCTGAACTTCCTCCAGGGTCAGATCATCGGTGAAGGTGTGGCCGCCAAGTCCTTGCCCAGCGTGGCCGGCTCTTCCATCGCCAAGGATTTGCTCTACGGCTTGCTGCGCTCCGCTCATGACGCGGAGCTACTGTTCAACTCCCTCTACGACAGTGGCGTCGAAAAGCTGGCCAGCGAAGTGTTCAAGGAGCACATGGCCAACACCTTGGCTGCAACGTCTCGGCAAACCCGTGAACTGCTCGGGTACGTGGCCAGCCGCGCCACTCGCTCCCCCTTCAAAACACGCTCCACCCACTAACCCCCTACTCAACCGACTGGAGATTCATCATGGCTACCCCCGTCTTCTGGGAAGGCAACATCGGCTCGGCGCCGGAGCACCGCAGCTTCCCCAACGGCAACAATCCCCCGCGGCAGTTGCTGCGTCTCAACGTGATGTTCGACAACTCGATTCCCGATGGCCAAGGTGGCTACAAGGATCGCGGCGGCTTCTGGTGCAGCGTCGAGTGGTGGCATCAGGATGCCCAGCGTTTCGCAGAACTGTTCGCGAAAGGCATGCGCGTCAAGGTCGAAGGCCGGGCGATCATGGACCGCTGGCCCGACAAAGAGTCAGGCGAAGAAGTCCAGGCGCTGAAGGTCGAAGCCTCGCGCATTTCCATCCTTCCGCATCGCCTGGCCGAGGTCACCCTGTTGCCGTCTACCAACGGCCAGTCGACTCAACATCAGCAGTCTCGGCAGGTGCCTCAGCAACCTGCTCAGCAAGATACGCACTCGCAGCAGGACTACGACAGCGCCTTCGACGACAACATCCCCATGTAGCAGGCGGCTTAATTTTTGGCCGCCCATTCGTGAAGCTGCGGGTGGCAAGCACTACCCGTCGCCGCCTGCAGCCTCTACAAAGACTCGCCCGACAGGAAATCCACCATGAACAGGAAAGATGACCAAGCAGGTTCACATTGCCCAGAACCGTTGACCAGGCCTCCCCTCAGCGCCGACGAGATCTCCGTACTGAAGTGCATGGCGCTTATGGAGGAAGAAGTTCGCGCAGCCTTCATACGGACAGCCCAACGCATTGCCGACGCGACGGTTAAACGCCAGTCTTAATTTTCCGCGCCCACTCGTGAAGTTGCCGGTGACAAGAACCACTCTTCGCCGCCCGCAGCTTCGACAAGTATGCCAGCGACTGGAGCATACGAGGTGCAGTGTGTCAAAGAAAGCGACCCATACCGACAAGCTGGACAGGCGACATTTCAACGATCCCCACCGGACTGTACGGGCTCTTGGCGCTGAGGCCGCGCGGAAAGGGCTACGGGTGTTCGACTGCCCTTACAGTCATCCTGCGATGCGGGCGTCCTGGTTGAAAGGGTTTGCCCAGGAGCAGCAACAGCAGCTCGACTTCTGATCGATCCCGCTCTACAGCACCTCCCGAAAACTGCAACAGCGTACCGTCCATTTCGCATTGTTGGCCCGCTCTCTGACCGCGACAGTTCGACCGACTGTTCCGAGAGACTCCGCCGATGCACCTTGTAATAATTGAAGCCCCGGGCAAGCTGAAAAAGCTGCGATCCCTTCTCCCCTCGATTCGTCCCGACGTGACCTGGCAGGTCGAAGCGACTGCCGGTCATATCAGAGACCTGCCCGTTCACGGCCAGGATCCGCAGATGCTCACCGTCGGCGTGGGCCAGGATTTCAAACCGCACTACCAGATCCTCTCGGGCAAGGAAAAAACCGTCGCACGGCTGAAGGAGCTGCGGCAGAAAGCCGTGGAAATCTACGTCGCCTCCGACCCGGATCGCGAAGGCGAAAGCATCGGCTGGCACATCCTCCAGGCTGCCGGGATCAAGAACTACAAGCGCGTTGCCTTCAAGGAAATCACCAAGTCGTGCATCAGCGCCGAACTCAGCTCGCCGCGCCACCTGGACCTCCCGAAAGTCGCCTCGCAGGAATGCCGTCGCGTCATCGATCGCCTGGTGGGGTATCTGGTCACGCCAGAGCTGCGGCGCGTGATGGGTAGGCCAACCACCGCCGGGCGCGTGCAGTCCGTCGCCGTGTACCTGGTGGTCCTGCGAGAGCGGGAGATTCACGCCTTCACAGCAATCAAGCATTTCGGGGTGGAACTGGGCTTCGTTTCGCCAAGCGACGGCCGTACCTGGAAGGCGGAGTGGGATCCAGTGCCCACGTTTGCCAGCAAGGAGTTCCCGTATGTCCAGGATCGTCAACTTGCAGAACTGGTGGGGGCTATACGCAATGTGATCGTCGAGACCTGCATTGATGGCGAAGAAACCGATACGCCTCCGGCGCCGTTCATCTCCTCTTCGCTCCAGATGGCAGCCGGGAATGCACTGAAGTGGTCACCCGACAAGACGATGAAGATCGCCCAGCGGCTGTATGAACAGGGGCTCATCACCTACCACCGGACGGACAACCCCAATATTTCGAAGGACTCGATGCCGGATATCCGTGCTGTCGCCAAGGCCTTGGGCCTGAAGTGCGTTGAGCAACAGCGGATGTTCAAGGCTGACCAGGACGCCCAGGAAGGCCACCCCGCCATCACCCCTACCGACTGGATGGCCGCTACCGCCGGTGAAACTGCTGATGAGCAGGCGCTGTACCAGCTCATTCGAGTTCGCGCGCTTGCCAGCCAGATCGAAGCTGCCGTGTACGCAGTGCGAACCATCACCCTCCTGGGCGTCGGCCCCGACAAAAAGCCGCTGCGCTTCGGCGCCAAAGGGAAGCTGTTGAACGTGCCTGGCTGGAGAAAACTGCTGCAGGGCGATGATGCCGAGGAGCAAAAGAACGAAACGCCCTCAAACCCCATCCCGGCGCTGGAGCCAGGCCAGATCCTCAAGGTCTACAGCGGCGAGGTCCTGGAGAAGAAAACCACCCCTCCCAAGCGATTTACCGATGCCAGCCTGGTGGGCGAAATGAAGCGCCGCGGGATTGGTCGGCCATCCTCCTACGCCTCGATCGTGAAGAACATCATCGACAAGGGCCTGGTGCAGATGAAGGGCCGAAGCCTGATCCCCGGCGAGCTGGGAGAGGCCACCATCGCGCTCCTGGAGCACAACTTCAGCTTCCTCAGCCTCGACTTCACCCGCAACCTCGAGGTCGCCTTGGACCGGATCGCCAACAGCGAGGACACCTACATGAACGTGGTCCAGCAGTTCTACCAGCTACTACAGACAGAGCTGCAGACACTCCGCGCGCTCCCTAGCGCACAGGACGAACCACGCGAAAGCTCCACTGCCAGTATCTCCTCGGCGCCGACCAGCGACTTCCTTTGTGGCAAGTGCGGTCTGCCCCTGGTTCACCGCAAGAAAGCCGGCAAGGGCGGCTTCGACTTCTGGGGTTGCAGCGGCTATCGCACCATAGGGTGCAAGGTCAGCTACCCCAGCAAGAGCGGCCGACCTGACTTCGACAACCCGCGCGGGCTATAGACACTATAGTTAGTCACGCAGTGCAGGCAAAATGGTACAGGCTCAATTCGCTGCTAGCTATCAAGGAGGGTTTATGCGAAAAGAGAATATATCTGCCGAAATCACAGAGCGAGCTTTTGATTTTTTCTATTGGTTCTCGCGATTTGAGTTCAGCCTCAAAGAGAATGGCTACTTAAAATATAACAACCCTGGAGATAGGGCAGAGCCGGGATGGGACAATTTTGTACAAAACCATTCTGACAAATACTCTCTTTCCCAATCAGCCACAGCACTAATCGAGCAGAGTCCAGAGCAACAAATAGTCCTGCCCGGTAGAGAGCTGGGTTGGCGTCCGGTTAAATTAGATCAGCACAATAGCGACTTAGCTAGAGTCGCTCGCTTACTTAAGACCGTGCGAAACAATCTATTTCACGGAGGCAAGCATGGTAGTGCCAACTGGGACAACCCAGCGAGGACAATACATCTTATTCTTTTAAGTAAAGCTATCCTTGACGAGTTTGCTGCACTAGGAGACTTTGAGGCTGACTACAAGAGAATTTACTGATCCATCCCAATATGACCTTCAGTCAGCTAGCTTGTAGAACCTTGAAATCCAACACGCTTGAGATGAGCATTTCCCATCGATCCGAAGCACACCAACCGGCCACAGTGCTGCTCGCTTTCACAGGAGCATGCGCGTGGCACCACCCCATAGGACTTCCCCCACCGAGCCACTACAGGATCCATCCCTGGCCCGCTACAGCGAGCGGCAGCTCGCCGTTGCCAACACCTGGGCAACCCATTTTTCCCTCGCAGGGACAGCTCGAACCAAGTTCATCCGTCACTACCTGCGCAGCACCTCTACGACCAGGTGCTGGTGCATCACCGTCGCTGCTGACAACGGTGTGCGTTACACCATCATGCGTGCAGGGCCGCTGCTCCAGGTATTCGACGGTCAACTAATCGGTGCGTGGGAATGCAAGCCTGCCCATCGTATCCCGGCAAGCACGCCGTCCCCAGCAGGGGCGTTGAAGCTGCTACAGCGCCTTCAAAAGTTCGACGACGCAGTTGCTGTACTCAGCTCATACACCAGACGAGCGCACGACCTAGCCACACAGATGGCCAGGGACGATCTCGGACTTCAACATCGCCTCGTGTATCCGAGCCACAGCAACAAGCGCTACTACGCACCAAGGCGCCAGTTCTACTTGAAGCAGATCGGAGCGGTCTTGCGAACCTTCAGACAGGCCCTGGACCAGAACCTGCTGTTCGCCATCCGCTCGGTTCGGTGCCTCTCGCCCCAGCTCTACAACTGGCTGGCTCAAGGCGACCAGATGCGCCGGCTACAATTGCTGAAGGCTCAGCCGATCTTGACGCCGCTACTGGTGGATTGCGAGGAAGGAGTCTGGCCCCACACGACGACCAATGACAACAGCGAGAGCATCCGCCATTACCTTCCTTGCCCCTTTTCCCAGCTCGACAGTGAACGACCGCAGGCCGCCGCCACACCATGCGACTTGTACCTCGATATGGGCCGTATTCTTGGGCAGATTGCGGACGAAGGGATTTCGGTCATCAACTTTTTCGCCTGGCTATTTCAGGCGCCGCGGGCCTCGATTCGATTTCTTAGTCACGTCAGTCCCGGCCGTGCGGGAGGAGCTCTCTTCCATCGCAAACGGGAAGGCCGACATTCGGGATGGCATGCTCTCCTCCTGGCAGCATCGCTTGGTAACCGGCGGCCGATCACTCGCGCTCAATGGACAGCATTCTATGCAGCCTACAATGCGATCCCCTGGCAGATTCACAACGCCAAGCCTGACTACAACCGGCTCTTCAACGGCTGCCCGTCGGATTGGCAGGATCCGGCATGGCTTGCAATCACTGCACGCCTGAGAGACATCAAGGAGTTCTATACCGCCCTCGACCAGGGGAACTCACAGGTTGTTCGGCAGGCGCGCAGTGCCCTGAAGGCGTATCTGGGTCATTGTACCTACCGACAGGCTGGCAACCTGGTAGACGACTACCACCAGGTCCAGAGGGAACTGCGCGCCACAGTACAGAGCAGCCAGCCCGATCTGGTCGACACCGACGAGTACACCACCTGGGAGGGAATGCTGCCTGTCGGCCTTATCGCTTGCCCCAATGGCCTGCAGATCGTCGAGCTCCGCTGCCCTGCCGATCTCTATGCCGAACATATCGCGCTGGCCCATTGCATCGATAGCTACGACCAGGCCGCCTACCGAGGAGACTGCCGACTGCTCTCAGTACGTGAGGCTGGCCGTCCACTGGCCTCTGCCGAATTGGAGCTCAGGCGTGAACATGGCGAGCCTCTAGGTAGGCCCTGGAATCCCCAGCACCTTTCCACGGTGCAATTGCGCGAATCCGATAATGCCCCCGTGCCGGCCCACTCCCCTGCCGGCCAAGCACACCGCTGGTTCATGGAACGGATTCGCTCTGGAGCCATAGCGACGAACCTGAACTGGCCCGACATGACCGTCCACATGACACGCTTCGCCGATGGTCGCTGGAAGGCGGCCCTCGCCGAAGCCACGGCGAAGTGGCTGCTCACTCGGTTGGAAGACCGATGAACCGACCACGCCTGGTCAACCGTACCTCCGCGAGTCCTTCGACGCTTCTGCAGCGGGCTATCTTCGACGGCTACGACTTCGGCTTGAAGATCCCCTACATCGCAGGCAGCAACCGCGCGCTGCTGGAACTATCCGGCTTCTTCATTAGCGCCCGGGAACATCCGTTGCACCGCTACTGGCGGGTCCCCAAGGGCAAGTTGCTGCCGGAACTGGACTCGCTGTACAACCGACTCGCCGAGCTCGCTGGAGGCCTCCACTCACAGTCCTGGCGGGACTTCAGCGGCATGGTCGAATCTGCACAGGCCTCGCTTGACCGACAGGCCTTCACCTGGGGTTTGCTGCTGCGCATCGCGCCGCTGGCCGAGGGCGGCATCTTGCTGTCAGGCGAGTTCCATCCCGGTGTGGTGGCGGTGGCTCGGCGGATGCGCGGGGTGTTCCTACGCCCATCGAGCTCCTGGCGCATCGACGCCACACCTGAGCTGCTCCGCAGCAACCTGATCCTGGAGCTTGGCCTCGCCGAGGAACAATTCGAGATCCTGGATACCGTCCAGGAGCTGCTCAGCGACGGTAGCTTCGCGCCGGCGACTGAGCTGCCCAGCATGAGCATCGGCGGTCCACAGCAGGAACCGGCAGCGCCATCCCTGGAGGACGAGTCAGCTTGTGACATCTACCTCGCCGCGGTGCCAGAGATCGAGCGCACCGAGTACAGCTCGGCTGATATCGAGGCGGCGCTTCAGGGCTACTCGCTACTGGCCCACCAGCCTGCCGGCATCGCTCACCTGCTGCAGAGAACCAGCGCCCTGTTGGCCGACGACATGGGATTGGGCAAGACCCGCCAGGCGGTCATCGCCGCTTCGATCCGAGCGGCGGGCAGGCCAATTCTGGTCATCACCCTGGCCACCCTGTTGATCAATTGGCAGCGCGAAATCCAGCAGGTCTATCCCTCGGCCACCGTGGCCATCCAGCAGGACAACCCAGAGGCGCAGTGGATCCTGGTCAACTACGAGCAGTTGAGCCCCTTCGTCGCCAACGCTTCGCGCTTCGCCGTGATGGTCATCGACGAGGCGCAGCGGATGAAGGAACCGACGGCGCAATGCACGCGGCACGGTTTCGACATTGCCGCCCAAGTGCCGAACCGCTACCTGCTTACCGGCACGCCGGTGCTCAACCGTGAAACCGAGCTGCACACCCTGCTTCGCCTCTCAGGCCACCCCATCGGCCAACTGCCGCTGAAAGAGTTCTGCGACCGTTTCGCCGGCAACCCGGAGTTCCGCCAGAGTCTGCGGGCGGAGCTGGGTGACTGGATGCTGCGCAGGCGCAAAGATGTGCTGCCCAGCCTCAAGGGCAAGCAGCGGCAGTTGCTGAAGGTGGCCCTCTCCACCGAGGAACGCCAGCAATACGACGTGCTGCGTCTCGAGGACCGACCGGTCTTCGCGCGACTCGGCGCGCTGCGGCGTTACCTGGAAACGGTGAAGGTTCGCGTGGCGATGGACCTGTTGAGCGAGCTCGACGCCGAGGACAAGGTGATCCTGTTCTGCGAGTTCAAGCCGACCGTGGCTGCGCTGAAAGAACTCTGCGAACAGGCCGGGCTCGGCTGCGTCACGCTGGTGGGCAATGACTCGCTCACCAAGCGGCAGAAAGCGATCGATCGCTTCCAGCAGGATCCCGACTGCCGGGTGTTCATCTGCACCACGGCGGCCGCCGGGACGGGCAACAACCTCACTGCGGCAAACTACGTGTTTTTCCTCGGTCTGCCCTGGACTCCCGGTCAGCAGGAACAAGCCGAGGACCGCGCGTACCGCAACGGCCAGCTCCGCATGGTCGTGGTGAAGATTCCACTGGTCGAGGGCACGATCGACGAGCAGCTGTGGCAACTGCTCAACGCGAAACGCCAAGTAGCCCAGGACCTCATAGAACTGGGGCAGATAGATGAGAATAAAGCTTTACTGTCCAAAACCTTGAATTGAGTAGAAGGCATTATAATCAAAAACAAAATAATTAAACAAAAACACACAAAAAAACAAAAGTCAACTGAAAAACAATCAGTTGAAATAAAAAACCACTTATCCCAAATAGCATATCTACCCACCTAAAAGCAGCACGCAAACAGAGCGAGCAAGAAATGAACTGGTTGAAGAAAAAAATTACCGAGACACCCACCTACAAGTTAGCATACGCAGCCGTCTTCTTAACAACCATCACAGGGATTCTGTTAACAGAATTTACTGGGAAGTCCGTCATCGCACCCACAGCCATTCTATCATCAGCCTTAATGGTTTGCGGATTCTTGCTATGGTGCGTTCCAGCAGTTAAGTTCATGCTAAGAGCATGGGACAGCCCTTTTGGGAAAGTCCCTGTAGCGGTACTGCACATCTTGACATTCATTGTAGCTACTAGCCTTTCCCGGCAGCTTGTTGCAGAAACCTTAGGCCTGCCACCGCAGACTTTCGACCTGACGAATGCATTTCTTACCATTCTACTTTACATCCCTGCATTACTAATCGTAATTTCGGTAATCATCTCTCTATTCAGCTCAATTATATTTCTAGTCTTGACCTTAGCTCTACCATTGCAGTTCATCATTACCTTAGCAAACAAGGCCAAACCTATAAAATACCATTTCATTTTCCATGCCGCCGGCGCCTCAATGTTAGGCTTGCTGCTTTCGACCAGTTACGAACATATTATTGAGAGCAACAAGCCGTGGATTAGCCCGCTAATAAAAATCATCGCCTTAAGGTGTGACTTCCATAAAGCCCCCAACTACCCTCAAACCAATGAAGACGAATACATCCATCCTCTAGAAAATGGGTTCCTAGCTTATGCCCGCCCTCAGCAGGATAGAAGCATTACAATCGGGATTAGAGCTCAAACCATGAATAGTCATGAAAGATCAATAACAGACCTAAAGCCACCATTCTCGCAGCCGACCTTGTAGATGGTAGCTCGCTTGCAAGCAAAGAAATCCCCTCCCTTGGTGCCGAGTATTTCCTGCTGAGGCATGGCGAATGGCCTGCCACTGTGTGCCCCATCATCAAAGGGGGCCTCAATGACCAGGCAGTTGACCACTCTCACGCTGTGCCTGCTGCTCGCCAGCTGCACGACCCACAAGGCTGAGCCGGCTAGGCCAGCCTTCGACAGCAGCCGCAATCCGGACCTGCTCTCTCCGGACCTGTACCCGAATGGCGTACAACCGGAGAAGGAGCCCGTCGTGCGCTACGGGCGCTACACCCTGGTCAGCACCCAGCCGGACGCTGGCCAGCGCGACCTGATGGCACAGATTATCGACGTGACCATCCCGTCGAGCATGAACCCGAGCGTCAAGGACGCCATGCAGTACGTGATGAGCCGCTCGGGTTACTCGCTGTGCCCGGCAGAGGCCGGTCATGTGAACATCCTCTACACCCGGCCGCTGCCGGCGGCTCAGTACAAGCTCGGCCCCATGACCCTGCGCAACACCCTCCAGGTCCTCTCCGGTCCAGCCTGGCAGGTTAAGGTCGACGAAGTGGCGCGGCAGGTCTGCTTCGTGCTTCGCCCGGGCTATCAACTTCCCCCGGCACCGAGGCCGAAACCGGTCCAGCAACTGTATGCGAAGCCCGCTGCCCCAACTCCAGCGGCGGTAGCGCAACCCTTCTCCACGGACAAAGTCAGCACGCTGGAGTCGCCCGTCGTGGTCGCCTCGGTGCCAACGCCGGCGCCGATCACAACCAGCCCCGCTCCGACCAAGAAGCCTGAATCCACCACTGTGCTCCCCCCAGCCGCAGCGGCCAAGGATGGCCACCCCTCTTCTCCTCCCGCGGCTTCGGCACCGATCAAGCCCCTGGCTTCCGCCGTGAAGTCCATGCCGCCCACTCCGGCCGTGGCTTCCGCCCCTCCGGTCAAGGTGCTCACGCCAGCGGAGCCGAGCCGGCAGTTGGCACAGTCCTGGTCAGCCGAAACGGGATCAACCCTGCGCGACACCTTGGAAGCCTGGGCAAAGCGCGCACGCTGGACCGTCCGCTGGGAGCCGCTGGATCTCAACTATCCGATCGAAGCTCCTCTGACCTTCCACGGCACCTTCGAGGACGCGGTATCCGAGCTGTTCCCGCTGTATGACGCTGCCGAACGGCCCTTCCTGGTGAACGCCAGCCGGCCGCAGTCCCTGATCATCATCAAGGAGCGCAAGAACTGATGCGTGCCCCCCTGAAGAACCTCTTGCCTTGCCTCCTGATCCCCGCGCTGGCCAGTTGCTCGGTCACACGGGTGAACGAGTCGGCGGATCGTGTCGAAGCTACGGCAGATTCCGCGTCGACGATCGCAGCACAGATGCGCAACACCCGACCGGATCGCCGCGATACGGTGGTGTTCTCCGACAAACCCTGGGTCAGCACGAAGCCCCTGAGCGTTTCGCACACCTTGTCCAGTGACTGCATCGTGACGTGGCGCCCTGCAGGCGCAGCGTCGCTGCAGGAGGCCGCCCAGGAAGTCATCAACCAATGCCACCTGGCGGTCAGTATCACGCCCGACGCGCTGAACCCGGCCGCTTTTGCCCTGCAACCTCAGCAGCGCGCGAGCAACGCCCCGCCGCCCATCCAAGGCGGCCAGGACATGGCCACCATGCTGTTTCCTGCCTCCGTCGCCAACGGCATGTCCCTAGGTGCCGGCGGCAGCATGGGGGCGAGCTTCGGGTCCTACGGCCCGCGGTCGCTGTACAACATCAAATGGAACGGCAAGGTCAGCGGATTCCTCGATCTCATCGCCGCCCGCGCCGGCGTGTCCTGGCGCTACAACCCAACCGAGAAACGGGTCGAGTTCTACTACCTGGACACTCGGACCTTCCGCATCTACGCCTTCGACGACGTCAACACGGTGGACTCCACCGTGCGTTCCGGTATGACGACGGCCGCCGGCATCAGCGGGGATGGCTCCGGATCCACTGGACAGAATGGCAGCTCCGGCATCAGCGGCGACTCCGGCAGCAAGCAGACCACCAGCTCCGAGCTGAAGACCTCGATCCTCAGCGACATAGAGAACAGCATCAACTCGATGCTGACGCCGAGCATGGGACGCATGTCGCTGTCGCGTGCCACGGGCACCCTGACCGTCACCGACCGACCAGAGGTCCTCAACCGCGTCCAGCAGTTGGTCAACCGGGAGAACGAGAGCATCACCAAGCAGGTGCTGCTGAACGTCAACGTGCTCTCGGTCGCCCTGACCGACAAGGATCAACTGGGGATCGACTGGAACCTGGTCTACAAGTCGCTCAACAACAAGTGGGGCATCGGCCTGAAGAACACCATGCCAGGCATCGATCAAAGCGCGATCTCCGGCTCCGTGAGCATCCTGGATACCGCCAACAGTGCCTGGGCAGGATCCAAGGCCATGGTCCAGGCGCTGGCCCAGCAGGGTCGCGTCTCGACCGTCCGCTCCCCGTCCGTGACCACGCTCAACCTCCAGTCGGCGCCGATCCAGATCGGCCGCTACGACAGCTACCTGGCCTCCAGCCAGATCTCCAACGTCGCCCAGGTCGGCAGTACCACCTCGCTGATCCCGGGCGCCGTGACCAGCGGCTACAACATGAGCCTGCTGCCGTTCGTGATGGAAAGCGGCGAGATGCTGCTGAAGATCAACATCAACATGACCTCCAGACCGACGTTCGAAATGCAGACCAGCGGGGACTCCAAAGCCCAGTTCCCGAGCTACGACATACAACTGTTCGACCAGAAGGTACGCCTGCGCAGCGGCGAGACCTTGGTGCTCTCCGGCTTCGACCAGACCACCGAGGATACCAACAAGGTCGGCACCGGCGACGCCGGATTCTTCGGCCTTGGCGGCGGGCTGACCCGCAATACCAAACGCGAGGTCATCGTGGTGCTGATCACCCCCGTCGTGCTGGGCTGAACCATGGAGAAGCCTGACATCGGTAGCCGTGGACCAGACGTCTCGATCCTGAGCTACCACGGCAACAAGTTCGTCAGCGGCCTGTTCTGGCGGCCGCTATCCAGCCAGCGGCAGTACATGAAGGAAGCGCGCAAGCTGGGCAAGGAAGAGCATCTGGACATCGTTGCCATCCGCCATTCGCCGACAGTGATCCAGGCCGGCTTCGTTTCGAAGTCGCAAGGCGCAGTCAAGGGCATGTACTCCCTGGCCTCGGCGCTTTCAGGCCAGTTCGAAGGCGACTTCCTGGCCTGCTGGAAGGTCGACGAGGACCGCTACGCACTGGTCGCCACGCTCGATGGTGCGATCGTCCCCGGCCAGGACCTGGTCACTACCTTCGACGAAGCCAGGGACCGGATCAGGAAGCTCTCTACGCGCGGCGTGCTTCGAAACGCACAGGTCTTCGTTCCCGAAGGATTCGATTTCCCCGTCAAGGACTTCGACATCGAGGAACTGCTCGCGCCGAAGCGCCTGCGGCGCGACTACCGCCTCCGGCAACTCACCTTCGGCTTGTCCGCCAGAGAGTGGACGGCAGTGGCCCTGCTCGGTTGCTTGGTAGGCGGGTCGCTAACCGCCTACTACCTATGGAATGCCCACCAGCAAGAGCTCGCCAGACAAGCCGCGCTCCTCGAGGAGCAGAGGCGCCTCGCCGAGCTGGCCGAGAAGAACGCCCAGGCCAAGCAGCCGCTGGACCTGGCTTCATTGCAGAAGCCTTGGACGCTCATGCCTGACCTCGAGGACATGCTACGCGCCTGTAGCAAGGCAACGGGGGTACTGTCGCTGTCGATCCAGGGCTGGCTCTTCGAATCCAGCAAGTGCGACGGCAGGGTCCTGGTCGCCACCTACCACCGTACCGGCAACAGCACGGCAGCCGACCTGACAGCGGCCAGCCAGCACCTGTTCGCTGACCGCCCCGCCTTCGTCATCGACAACGGCAACACCGCGGCCCTGAAGGTCGACCTGAAAGTCGCCATCGGTAGCGATGAGCCGCTGCAGCCAGCCGACGACGCGCTGCAGGCGCTCACCAGCCATCTGTACCGTCAGGGTGTCGAGCCCAAGCTGTCGATCAGCCAGGAGACAACTCCGCCCCTTCCTGGCGCGGAAGCGGCGACGGAGCAGCAAGTGGTGTTGCCCTCCTGGAAGAAATTCACCTTCAGCGCCCAGACCAGGCTCCCGGCAGACCTGACCTTCCAGGGGCTGCCCGCCGCCGGGGTCCGCATCACCAACCTCGAAACCACGCTCAAGGACAGCCAGTTGGACTGGACTGTCACAGGAGAAATCTATGCGAACTGAGCCGATCGGCATGGCCGTGGCCGTGCTCTTCCTCCTCGCGTCCGGCCAGGCCTGCGCCGGCACCGTTGGCGAACTGGCGGAGATCCAGGCCCAGGCCATCCTCACCGAGGCCAAGGTGCGTCTGGCCACGGCGCAGCGGCAACTGGAGGGCAAAGGCGAAACCGGCCAGGTCGTCAGCGCCCAGGGGCAGACGTTCGCCATGCCGGTGCCGGCGGCGGCGCCGACGATCACGCAGCCGGTTCCGCCAGTGGTGCGGACCATCTACGGCGCCGGCGGCAAGATGACTGCCACATTCTTGTTCCCGGGCGGGTACGAGGTGGACGCCGCCAGCGGCGCGGAGCTGCCGGGCAACTACCGCGTCGAGTCGATTTCCCTGGACCAGGTCGTACTCACCGACAAGGACGGCAACCGCGTGCCCGTGGGCTTCTCCAGCGTTGCCCCGACCCAAGCCGCCTCCTCGGCCCAAGGCGCCTCCGTTCCGCCGGCGCTGCCCGGGGCGGTACCGCAGCCGTTCATCCAGTAGGTACCGCCATGACGAACCTTCAAATTGCCGCGCTTGTACAGCCCTCCATGGTGACCCAACTGCTCACCGCCGACGGTGGCGAGTGGGAGGTCTCGAAGCACCTGCAAGAGATCATGGCCCTGGCCGCCGACGGCACGCTCTATCTATCGGAGAGCCACCAGAACGACATTCACGTTCTGTCGTTCATCGACCGTCTCGATCGCCGTGGCTTCCGATACCAGCTCAACCTCACCGACCTGCAGACCATTCACCAGCTCTACCGCGCCGTCGCCATGGACGGCCTGGTCGATAGCGATGGCCAGCGCGCCACCCAGATGCAGGAGCGCGTGGTCAAGATCATTCGTAAGGCCACAGAGCTGCGCGCCAGTGACGTGCATTTCGTCGTGAGTCCCGCCGGCACCGGCAGCAAGATCCGTTTCCGCGTCGACGGCCTGCTGAAGACCGTCGAGCAGTACCGCAGCCAGGAACTGCACGAACTTTGCGCAACCATCTACCAGTCCATGTGCGACGTGGCCGAGCCGCTTTTCAAGCCGCAATTGGACCAGGACGCGCGGATGAGCCAGGCCTTCGTCGAGAAGCTGAACCTGTTCGGCGCCCGGATCGCGACCCGCCCGCGCGCCGGTGGGTTCCTGATGATCCTGCGGCTGCTCTACGACGATACCGGCCTCGACAGCCTGGAGCAGCTCGGCTACCTGCCCGAGCAGAACGCGCTGTTCGATCGCATGATGCGCATGCCTTACGGCATCAACATCCTGTCCGGCCCCACCGGGTCAGGGAAGTCGATGACCTTGAAGGTCACCATGGAAGGACTCGATAAGCTGCATGGCGGATCCAAGCATATCCTGACCATCGAGGATCCACCGGAATACCGCATTCGCGGCGAAGGCATCAACCAGACCCCACTGGTCTATGACGCCACTGACCCAGACGCAGAACGCCAGGCCTGGGCCGCAGGCATCGCCAACGGCATGCGCCTGGATCCGGACTACATGATGATCGGCGAAGTGCGCGACCTCTTCGCCGCTGTCGCCGCCTTCCGTGGCGCGATGACCGGGCACGGCCTGTGGTCGACCCTGCACACCAATAGCGCGATCGGCATTGTCCAGCGCCTGAAGGACCTGGGCGTCGACCCCGGCTTGCTGTTCGATCCGGCCCTGCTGACCGGCCTGATCAACCAGAGCCTGCTGCCTAAGCTCTGCCCCCACTGCAAAGTGCGCTTCCAAGACCACCAAGACCAGCTCGCGCTCGACCTGGTCGAACGGGTCCAGCGCTTGACCGATGTTTCCCAGGTGTACGTCAAGGGGCCTGGCTGCCAGGCCTGCCGTGGCTCCGGGGTCAACGGCCGCTCGATCGTCGCCGAGGTGGTGCTGCCCACCCTCGCCTTCATGCGTGTGTTCGCCAAAGGCGGCCCAGCCGAGGCACGCAACTACTGGGTCAAGACCATGCAGGGCATCACCAAGCACGCCCACGCCATCCGCCGCATCAACGAGGGTATGTTCGACCCGCAGATGGTCGAGGATTTCATTGGGCCACTCGACTTCGATGAGCATCTGCTCGACGACAGCTTCTACTCGCAGGAGGCGTGCTGATGGGGGGCTTCTGGGAGCAGTTGCAGTTCGCCTTCTACAGCAAGCAGTTCGGCCGCAAGGAACGCCTGCAGTTCTACGAAAGCATGTCCACCCTGCTCGAAAACGGGGTCCCGCTGAAGGACGCTGTGGCAGAGGTACACAAGATCTTCGCTCATGAGGGACAGCATCCGTTTCATCCGGTGGCCATCGCCAGTCGCGAAGCGCTGATGGGGCTGTCCAACGGCAAGCGTCTGGCCACCGCCATGGCGCTCTATCTACCCGCCCAGGAGCGAGCGCTGATCGAGGCCGGCGAGATGAGCGGCAACCTGGTTCAGGCCATGGGCGATGCCATCTCCCTGGTCGAGGCCCAGGCCAGGATCCGCGCCACCATCTGGCAGGCGCTGCTCTATCCCTCGGCGCTGTCCGCCATGATGGTGTTCCTGCTGTGCATCGTGGCCTATCGCATGGTCCCCAGCCTGGCCAGGCTCTCCGACCCAGTCACGTGGACCGGCCCGCTCGCCACGCTCAACGCCATTGCCAGCTTCGTCACAGGACCTGGTATCTACGTTCTGGTCGCCGTAATCACCCTCACGGTGGTGGTCATCGTCACATTGCCGACCTACCGCTGGAAAGGCCGGGTCTGGCTGGACCGGATGCTGCCGCCCTGGTCCATCTACCGCATGCTCCAGGGCACCACCTTCCTGCTGAACATGGCGGTCATGCTCAACGCCGGCATACGCCCTTACGACAGCCTGGCCAGCATGATCAAGATCTCCCCGCCCTGGCTGAAGCAGCGCTTGGAAGCTGCCCGCTACGGCGTGGGCCTGGGCCAGAACCTGGGAGTCGCCCTTCGCAGCGCCGGTCACGATTTCCCCGACCGACAGGCCATCCAGTACCTGTGCATCCTCGCCAACCGGGGAGGCTTCTCCGAAGCGCTGGTCAAGTTCAGCCGCCGCTGGCAGGAGACCAGCCTCAAGCAGATCGAGCTGGCCGCCGGGCTGGTGAAGAACTTCGCCCTGATCTTCATCGGCGCGCTGATGATCCTGGTCCTGCTCGGCGCCTACCAGGCACAGCAGCTCATCCAATCCATGAACCACTGAAACCTCACCAAGGAGCGCTCCATGAGCACTACGCAACGCACTTCCCGTCCGACGCAGGGCGGTTTCGTTTCCATCGAGATGATCATCGTGCTGATCATCATCGCCATCGGAGTCGGCCTGGGGCTGGCCGCAGCGGCAGGGATGTTCAGTTCGTCCAACGCCAACGAGGAACAGCGCAACATCAGCGTCATTGCGGCCAACGCACGCGCCCTGAAGACCTCTTCGGGCTACGGCTCCAGCGGTACCAACCTGATCCCGAGCCTGATCGCAATCAACGGCGTGCCGAAGAACATGAGTGTCTCCTCCGGCGTCGTCTACAACGTCTACGGCGGATCGGTCACTGTCTCGTCCACCGGCATGGGCTTCTCGATCACCACCAGCAAGTTGCCCCAGGACGCCTGTATCACGCTGGCCACCAAGATCGCGAAGAACACATTCGAGCAGACCAAGATCAACAGCGGATCCGCGATCACTGGTGAAGTGACCACCGCAGCGGCGACCCAGGCCTGCAGCAGCGACAGCAACAGCATTACCTGGACCTACAGTTCGTGAGTGTGAACCCGATCATCCAGGCTCAGTTCGTCGACCTTTACCTCGGTGAAGGCTTCGCCGACGTGAAGGGCCTCGCCGGCGCCGACGCGCGCCGGGTCGAGGTGCCCGGCGAGTGGGTTCCCCACGCTCAGGAGCTCCTTCAGCTCTGCAGGAAGACGATGGAGGAGCTGCAGGATCCCGAGTTCGCCATCGTCGTCGACGGTGTGCTACTACGCGTCACCCAACTGGAAGATGCTTTCAACGGCGGGAGTGTCTTCGTGCTGCGCCGGTCGACAGCCCAAGTTCGAAGCTTCGAGGATATCGGCTATCCGAGCGAGGTGGTCGCTACGCTCCTGAACCCGCAACTGCAGGGCTTGATCCTGTTCTGTGGCGATATGGCGACCGGCAAGACCAGCTCCGCCGCCTCGCTGATTCTCGCTCGACTGCAGACCCTGGGTGGGGTTGGCTTCACAGTCGAGGATCCACAAGAAACCAACCTCAGCGGGCAACATGGACTCGGCCGCTGTATCCAGGTTAGGACCTCGCGACGCTTGGGAGGCTACAGCGAAGCCCTGTTGCGCACGCTGCGTACCGGAGCCGACCTGATATTGATCGGCGAGATCCGCGACGAAGACACCGCCTACCAGGCCTGCAAAGCTTCGCTGAACGGCAACCTAGTCATATCGACCATCCACGCCAAGAACTGCCCGCAAGCCATCGAACGGCTTATCACCCTGGCCAAACCCCTCGCGTCCAATGCCTACGACGTCGTGGCTGAAGGCATTCAGGCCGTGATCTGCCAGGAACTGGTAAGCGATGGCGCAGCTCGACGACTGCATGCGGAACCGTTGCTATTCACCGGGGTGGACTCCGTCGCCATGCGCGACAAGATTCGCCGGCAGCAGATTCACCTGCTTGAGGACGACGTGAGTCGCCAGGCTCGCAGAAGCCTGTGGGAGCCAACCTATGAATAACACCAAGCTCAACCGCGGCTTTATCTCGATTGAATTAATGATCGCCCTGATCGTCATCGCCATCGCGACTACCGGCGGGATTTCAGTCTTAATGAGCTATCTAGACGGCCTGAATGAACAGCACGCGGCCCAGCAGCAACAGCAGGTGGCCAAGGCAGCGGAGAAGTACCTGAAGGACAACTTCAGCACGGTTCTGGCCAGCGCCGGCGCCACGGCCCCGGCGGTGATCACCGTCCCGATGCTGCGCAACACCCGTTACCTGCCCGCAGGCTTCCGCGACACCAACATCTACGGCCAGCAATACCAGGTCCTGGCCCGCAAGCCGGCGACCAACCAGCTCGAAACGCTGATCGTGACCTCGGGTGGGCAGGCGGCTTCCGAACTCTCGATCCGCCGGATTGCGCAGCTCATGGGAGCCACCGGGGGCTACATCTCGAAAACCAACACTAGTATCGCCCAGGGCGCCGCCTGGCAGGTGGCCTTGAGCAATTTCGGTAGCGCTCCCGGTGCTGGACACCTGGCGACGGCGCTGTTCTTCCAGGACGGTGCCATTGCCAACGAGTACCTCTACCGCAATGCCGTCCCGGGTCATCCCGAGCTCAACCGGATGAACACGGCATTGAATATGGGCGGCAACAATATCGCCGCAGCCGGAGCGATCACCGCCAGCGGAAACATCACGACCAGTGCGGACATCAGCGCGCGCAACGTGACAGCCACTGGCACGGTGAAAGCCGGCACTGCTGACGTCGCCGGCGAGACATACACCGGAGGCTGGTTCAGGACCCGCGGTAACTCAGGTTGGTACAACGAACGGTGGGACGGTGGCTGGTATATGAGTGACAGCACATGGGTCAGGTCGTGGATGAACAAGAGCGTTTATACCGGCGGAGAATTGAGAGGGGGAAAGCTCAGCTCCGAAGGTAGAACGACCGTCGGCGAGTACCTTCAGATCAATGGTTTGGCGGCAGAAAATGCAGGATGCTCCCCCAATGGCCTGGTAGGCAGAGACAACAGCGGCCCCCTATTCTGCACCGATGGGCTGTGGAAACGGCCCAGTGGCGTGAATATCGCCACCCCTGTGGTGCTGGCACAGTATCCCGCCGATAACCGACCCCGCACCCACTGCCAAGCGGTATCCAGGGACGCGCTGATCAATGGCTCCGGCCCCGGCGTTCTGCGCCTGGAAGTCGATGGCGTGATCGTTGGTCAAGCGCGCTCCACCGCTGGGCGAAACGCTGATGTAGTTGAAGACGCCTCGATCTCCGCCATGGTGAAAGCCGGACACCAGTTCTGCCTATACAGCACCGTTGTGCTCGCAGGATTCGGCAACTCCGCCGGCATGCGTGTGACAGCCACCTACCTCAACTAGGGAGTCGTCCAGATATCATGCCGCTGCTCTGGATTGCCCTATTGCTCGCCCTGCTCACCGGAACCTGGCTGAGTGTACAAAGCGACCACGCGACCTCGAGCGCCGAACTGGCCGAGGTCGACACCCTGGCCAGGAGCTTGCTGCTCTACCGCTCCAGCCTGGCGGAGTACGCACACGCCAACCCCGGTTTCAGCGGCTCGCCGGCGGACTCCGCTCTTGGTTTACCGGCCTGGTTCCGCAAGCCAGCGCGGCTTCAGGGCTACATCGCCGCCGGCACCAGCTACGCTTTCATCGCCTCGCCGCCGGCGGGGCTGGCGGCGGCCGTGGATGCTGGTACGGAATCCGACCTGGTTGGCGTCAGGCGCAACGGCCAGTTAGTCACGCGCCGCCTCGGTGCCACTGCCATTGCGCTCCCTGCTCCCATCCCCGAGGGCGCGGTGGTCGCGGTCAAATAACCTCCACAGGCCAGTAAACCCCGGCGCTGCTTGATAAACCGGCCTCCTGAACACATAATGCCATCAACTTTGATTTCACCCCGCTGGCTACTGACGGTCATCAGTAGCACCCTGGTGATGCAGGTTCGCCTCATCGCCAAACCGTAAGCACGCTACAACACCGGGTGGGGCGTGCGGATCTGGTTGAGAATTCTCCCTGTGTCTCCCTGTTCTTTTGCTTGTCATGCAGCCGTCAACTCGTGTCGAGCGAGTTTAAAGGCACATAGGGTTCTCAAGAGGTTCGGTGTTTCCTCGATTTAAGGGTCGTACTGGTGTTACGGCCCCTCCTTTTCCCCTCTCCATGGGTAGCCTGATGCTCCTGCTCCAGGACCATCAGGCTACCCATCGGGATCCTTCTCCCTGCCGGTGGCCCGCCGGTGATACGCAGGGCTCCCTTTGTACGCGGATGCGTGCCTACTGTTTGCTGGCCAAGCCACGATAATGGCCGGGTGATGGGATCGAGACGATCAATGCCCAGGGATCGACGATTCAACCACAGGTGGCTCACTTGACTCCCCTTCCAGACACGGCTGGGGAAACCTTTGACAGGGTTTCTACCAGCCGCGCTCTTCCGCCCTCGCTCTCCGCCCGCTGCATCCTGCATCCGCTCCCCCTGCTTGACCTTGACACTTTCGCCCCCCGCTTCGATGATGAGCGCGTGATCTGCTGACGTTGTCAGCGACATGCCCCCATGCAGCTCGGATCCGAAATGCTGCAGCACAGCCCACCGTGTTGATCCAACCCAAGACCGTATAGCTTCTGGTAGCACGGTCGGTCGGCCTCGGTCGATAGAAGCTCCCTTCCGCAACCCAGCGGGGAATCCACTTCCCCGCCAGGGTCAGTGTTTTCTCCGCACCCTCAACCTGCAGGAGAAACACCATGTCCAAGCAATCCACCAGCTTCGAAATCGGCTTTGCCCTCGGCAGTGTTGTGCGTGAGTTCCGCAGAGCGCTCAGTCGCCCTCCGGTCGTAGTGCATGCACAAGCTCCGGTTGCGTCGAGCGTCCAGCGTATCGAGCCCGCCATGCTTGCTGGCCCGACCGCCAAGGAGCTGGAACACATCAGCGACGTCCCGGCGATCGTCCGGTTGAAGAAAGTCAACCTCAATGACTGGTATCTGGCCAACACGCGCGAAGTGCAAAAGCCCAAGCGCGCGCGCAAATCCAAACCGGCCAAGGCGGCCCCCAAGGCCAAAACACCGGTCAGGAAGGAGCTCAAGCTGGGCTCCCTTGATCAACTGATCGCACCGGTTGATCCGCTGACCTGCTGATCCGTACCTCTCACCACCCCCTGCCGGGAAACCTTCCCGCGGGGACGGTTTTCCGGCATTCATCGAGGAAAACCATGAAATCGAAGCGTGCTGCATTCGCAGACGATCTACGAAAAATCGGTACCACTGCCGTTGCCGCGAGCCTGGTGGGTATATTCCTCAGCGAGCACCGCTTGCTGACGGCATATGCTTTCGTCATGGGTATGGTAATCTGGCTCATAGGTATCGCTCTCACCGAGGAGGAGTGAAATGTCCCAGACCGAGTTCGGCATGATCATCATGACCAGCCTGGTGGTTATCTGCTCCGGCATAGCCCTCTGGTTCAGTTGGCCTCAAGTCAAGACCTGGTGCCAAAAACATCGGATTCTTCCCCGTCATCATTGACCATGAAAGCGCCCAACACTGGGCGCTTTTTTCATTTCAAGGGTATTGACATTCATTTTTCCCCTGCCCATCCTTTACCCCGTGAGCTGCTGACGTTGTCGGCAACCCTCCCCCAGTAGTCATGATCTGAAAGACTACGACACGGACTTCCGTGTAGATCGAACCCAAGATCGCACCAGCTTCCGGTAGCGCGATCAATCAACCACAGGTTGATGGAAGCCCTCTCCCTCAGATTTACCTCCCAATACCGACCCATGCGGGGAATACTTTTCCCTGACGGGCAAGGTGTTTCTCCGCTTTCGCTTACGAAACTGGAGAACCATCATGAGCAACAACACCCAAGCCCAAGAAGCCAAATATTTCGACCTGCACACCACCGGTATCGGCTACCTCAATCGCATCCGCGAAGTACCGATCCGCCGAGGTGAACCGTTCCTCGCCGTAACCGTCGCAGCCCTCCATGGCGCGGCAGACAGCGTGGAATACTCCTACATCGACTGCAAAGTGGTCGGCGCCCAGGCTGAAAAGCTTGTCCGCCGTTGCAAGGAAGCAGTCGAGGCCAAGAAGAAGGTTCTGATTTCCTTCCGTATCGGCGATATCTGGGCGGATCCCTTCATCCACCAGAAAGGCGAGAAACAAGGCAGGCCCGACGCAAGTCTCAAAGGCCGGCTGCTCTTCATCTCCTGGATCAAAGTAGATGGCACCACCGTCTACGATGCGAAGGAAGAAGCTGAAAAAGCCCAGCAAGGCCAAGGCGAACCGCAAGGTGAACCCGCAGCCCCTGCTGAACAAGCCGCTGCTTGAGCACGGCTTGATTGAATACCGGCCCTCATCCCGAGGGCCTTTCACTACCTACGCTATGCGCCACTCTTCATCGCATACCCATCCGGGGGGCACCATCTCCCCCAGGGCGTGGTGTTCTCCATTATCTGGAGATCATCATGAGCAATATCCAAATCGTAGATCTGCCCGCCCTGCCGGAAGTAGAGGAAGTTTGCCTCTCTGACATCGAGGACGAGTTGCTGCTCAGCAGGCATTTCTGCAACTTCGCCTGGCTGTTCCTGGCCAGCAACAATGCCCAGGTATCTGCCCTGGCCTAACCGCCAAACATTTCCCATTTAGGGGACCTCAGTCCCCTTGGGACTGGTGTTTCCTACCGAAAGGAGAATCACCATGCAATACGGAAAGCTGGCACTCGCCCATCTTCGTCTCGAACTGCCGCTGCAGGTTCTTATGTCCAACGCCGGCTTTTATATCGGCACCCTTGATGAAGAAGGACCAGCTTCGCGCGAATCGGTTGAATACTACCAATCCCGCGAACTTGCTCAACAGGCATTAGACAACGGCACTTGGTCGCAACGGGAATATTAAAGTTTTACCCGTTTTGCTGTGTGCTTCTGCTAACTCAACCCAGACGGGGTCATCCCCCTGTCGGGTGGTGACCTCTCCGATTTGGTTAAGAATTGGAAATCACCATGAACACATATCCAGAAAGGCTCCCAGCTCTACTCAACATCGGAGTGCATGCTGCACAAAGCAGGTTCGAGTACATCATGTGCAAAGGCTTGGTTGATGAGTTTGGCGATGCAGGACTCAGTATCGAGCTCTATGTAATTCAAGATGCAATCGAAACCTTGGCGCAGGCCGACTGCGAGCACGGTTGCGACTCGAGCACCTCATCGATACTTCAATACTATGGCCTGGTAGAGCGATACCAGAAGGCTCGGCGTAAAGAAGAACACCTATCGCGTTAACTACAACAACTCGACATCACCTGGGCGCTTCGGCGCCCCTTACTCACCTGGAGGTCCATAGCCTCCAAGGGCATGGGCTTCCCGGCAACCGGAGATACCCCATGACTCAACTCAATCCGTTTATTCGCGGCTATGAGAGTTTCCGCATCGAGCGAAACCTGCAGATCACTGACGAAGGCGACAATCTACCGTGCTACCGCGCACTGCATGAAACCCAGCGACACCTCCCAGACGAATACTTTAAGTGCGAGCTGTGCTACTTCAATGACGATTTCGCCGTGGTAGCGCAAGAACTAGACAATGAAATAGTCGAAAAGTGCCCTCACCAAGGAATAGTGAGAAACGTACTTTACAGCATCTACGGTGAGCAGGACGGCAGAAAAAAGCTTATCGGAGATCAATATTCACTGACCCAAGCCGAGAGTGTCGTTCGATACCTTTCGTTCGGCGGCGGTTACAACCGCTGCTGGGAGATCAGAAAAACACATCTGCCCATCACTACATGGAATAGCCTCTACGAAAAGTTCTCGACCAAGATGCCAGTCCGCTTGCCGTCGGTGTTGGTCTCGCTCTTCTGGTGTAACGAGCACGGCGCCGTGGGCTTTCGCCTGCACAACACCCCTTGGACGGATGAGTGCCTGGAGATCCTGGAGATGACCTCAGCAACTCTTCGAGAGCAGCAGCTTGCCTTCGGCCTCGACGAACACCTGGTCGATCTGCTTCACCTCGCGGGACAAGCAGACATTCGGTTCCTGGTACTCGATCCATTCGCGCCCACGCTCAAGGGCCTGCCACTGTATGACGATTGAGCAATCCGGCCGGCGGGACATCCCGCCAGCCCTCGAATTCGAATTGGCTCGCTGTCGTTGACAGCGCCTCCCAAGGAGCCAGGGTTTAAGGCTCCGGCGCGCAAGCGCAAACCCACCCAAGACCGCCACAGCACTCGGCAGCGCGGTCGCATCACGCAAGTGATGGAGTGCATCCTACCCACCCACGCGGGGACCTCATCCCCGCGGGAGAGGCCTGCGTATTCGGAGACCTCTCATGACCTCTCTCAACAACCACTCCAGCGCAGGCCACACTGCTGCGTACCTCAAACTCCCGATCGTTCTCACCAACGCGGCCTGGCTGCGCCTGGTCTATCTCGCAAACCCTGCCAGGGTCGACGAGATGGGCACCCGGCTGGCCAGTGTCGTTCAAACCGCCTGGCAGGAGCTTTCGCTCCAGCCGACCGCGAAGCACATCCAATTCCACCTGTACCACAAAGAGGAAGAGGGGCAGGACCGCGCGCTCGCGCTGCTGGTCCTCTCGATAGTCGAGCCGTCCGATGAGCCTTCCTACCTGCGCATCGAGCTGCAGGAAGAAAGCCTCCCGGGCAACCCGGATACCGAGTAGCTCTCCCCTCACCACGATCCCGCTACGGCGGGATCATCCTTTTCGCAGGTCACGCCATGATCAACATACCCGGCCAGTTGGCCATTCGAACCATCAACGGTCGCAATGGCGAGTTCAACGTGGGAAAGCTCTCGACCTCGATCGGGGAGTTCGTCATCAAGGACGCTCTCCTGGACCAGCACATCGAAGGCAAGTACCGCGGTGATTTCGCCATCACCGAGATCCGTCCCTCGTACTACACCACCGGCGGCCGGCTGGTCGTCGAGATCCGCGCCAAGCTGGACAGCATGACGCTGGACGACGTGGACAACCTCAGCGACGAGGAGGCAGAGCGCCTCTCTGGCAATGAGGTCGATCCGCTCGACGAAGTGCCCGCGATCCAGCAACCCACTGTCGCACCGGCGGCACCGCCGAAGTCGCCCCAGAAACCGAAGCCTCTGCGCCCCGTCGCAACCGGGGACGACGCGCCTTTCGGTATGGACCCTCCGGCTCCTGCAGAGCAGGCCGCCTCTCTGGACACAGACGCGGATGCAGAACTGTTCGGGACGGTCTGGCCGCTAGGCGAAATCGTCAAGCTGGACACCACGGTCGACCGCAAGCGACTACGCCAACAGTGCGTGCGACTCGGCGCGCTGGGCTATGAGCTCGACTTCAAACAACAGGTGTGGACCCGCAAGGAGGCCGCATGAAATCGATCTACAACACCCCAGGCTTCAGCGAGGAGTTGTTACTGGTTTGCGCCTCGCTGCGCGAGGTCGGACTGGACAATCTGGCTGACCAGTTCCGCGCGGCAGTGTTCGACCGATCCGTCGTCGACCAGGCCATCATCGCACTGCGTGAGCGGGTGAAGACCCCTTCGCCGGAGCATGCGGCCGACAACGAGCCCTGGTTGTACTGCGACTGGCAGGCCAGGCAAACAGCTTACCGGCTCCTCCAGCGCCTTGAGCGCGCAACACGCTGAAGCAACACCCTACCCACCCCTGCCGGGTTCTCCCGTCAGGGAGACCTGGCCAACCACAGGAGCACACCTATGGGATGGCTTTTCTCACATCAGACGAAGGAAGACCTGCTGCGTGAGCTGCTGGCCCCAACCAGTACCTTCGCAGGCAGCACCGAGGTGCTGGCACACGCAGTCTCCGGCAATGAACTTTGGACTGTCGTAAAACGAACCTTTCACCTTGCCGGATTCTATTTCGGCAAGCCGGCCGGTCACTCGATCACCATGATCGAGTTGCACTTGCTGGACTGCTCGGCCGGGCAATGGGGCTACAAGACCATTCCGGAGAAAGCAGGCCCGTTCTACTACGGCTGTCCGCTGGAGTTCCTGGACCTGGCTCACGATGAGACCAACCAGGAGTGGCGAGACCGTCTGACGCAAGAACACCAAGCCTGACCGCACCAACCACTTCCCTTGAGGGGCTCCCTCAAGGGCGCTCCTCGTCTACCACCAGGAGCACACCATGAACCCACTGTTCACCAACCTCACCCAGGAAACCCTCGCCTACCTCGAGGACCAACTGTCCAACAACGACGTCGCCGGCGACGACGAGCTCATCGACCTGTTCATCGAGGAGCTGTCGCTGACCTTGGAGCAGGCGGAAGCGGCTGTCGCGCTACGCGATCAGTACCTCTGCCAGGTCTTCCTGAACGGCCAAGGGCCGCTGCACCAAGACGATGGGCTGAGCTTCGATCCTCACACCAAGAGCGTTCGGTAACCACCACGCTCCCCTGCACCAGTTGGACTACACCCCCGAGGGGCTTCACCGCCCCTCGAGGGCGGCGTGGCTCCTCCTTCCAGGAGGTTCCTATGCCCAGTCCCACCCCGCTCTACCAGATCGAAGAGTGCCCAGACCTGTACGTCGACGCCTGCGTGTGCGACGAGCAGCGCAACCTGGTCTTTCTTTCGGCCTGGGGCCGCGACACCGTGACACAAGAGTTCCTGGCCAGGCTGACGCTGGGCCGGGAAGAAAATGGCATCGACCATTTCCACATCATCGTGGACGGCCGCCGCTTACCTGTCTTCCCAAACCAGGATCTCCTGGAGAAACGCACCACCCGCCAGTTCCGCGGCACGTTGTTCGGGAGCCTGCTCAACCTCTGGCTGTTCGATCGGCGCGCCTCGGCACCTGACCGAAGCAATCACCTCGCCTTCGCACTCCTGCAGCGCGATGAGGATCCACACCAAAGGCTCTGGCCGCTGGTGATGGAGACCTGTCCGCTCCCCCTCCTACAACACTGGCGCGAGCCAGTGATGGAGGTCCTCACCCAGCACCAGATGTTGAACGCCCTGCCAGGGACGATCGGCAACGTCTGCGCCTGGCGACTCGCCCTGCGGGTCGACGTGCTCGAGCCCACCCTCGGTGAGCTGATCCGCGAAAGCATTCTTACCACCGATGCTCAGGCGCAAGCCTGAGCCATCCCCCTCTGACTCAAGGAGACCCCATGGCCCTCATGTTCCCGCGCTTGGCGCGCAACTTTGCACGCAACGGCTACTTCCCTACCGATGAGGTCACCCTCGAACGCGCTCTGCAGGCCCTCGCTCCCGCCCCGTCGGGCAGGATGAGGATCTGTGATCCCTGCGCCGGTGAGGGGGTTGCCCTGGCTGAGGCAGCACACTCCCTCGGCCGCGACCAGGTCCAAGCCCTCGCTGTCGAGTACGACCGCGAGCGCGCCGACCATGCTCGAGGCTTGCTTGACCGAGTGCTGCACAGTGACCTTTTCGACACCATGATCAGCAGGCAGTCGTTCGGACTGCTCTGGCTCAACCCGCCTTATGGCGACCTGGTGGCGGACCACTCCGGTGCGTCGCAGTACCAGGGCAGCGGCCGTAGGCGTCTGGAGAAAGCGTTCTACCAGCGCTGCCTGCCATTGCTGCAGTACGGCGGCGTCATGGTTCTGATTGTTCCTCACTACGTCTTGGACGATGAGCTGACTGGCTGGTTGAGCAACCACTTCACCGGCCTGCGCATCTACGCAGCCGCGGATCCTACCTTCAAACAGGTGGTGATCTTCGGCATCCGGGTCCGTCGGCAGGACCTGGCCCGGGCGGACGCCAATCAGGTGAGGTCTCGCCTGCAAGCGATCGGCGCGGGCCAGGAAAAGGCCGAGGAAATTCCAGCGGCTTGGCCGTGGGAACCCTATGTGGTTCTGCCGGCCACCAGCGAGCTGGAGCACTTCTACCGAGTGACCCTGGAGCCGGAGCAGTTCGCCGGTGAAATCCAGCGGCTGCGAGGTCTCTGGCCTGACTTCAACCTTCACTTCGCGCAAGCGGGGCTGCAGCCGCGCCCACCAGTCCGCGAGCTGTCTCGCTGGCACCTGGCCCTGGCCTTGGCCGCCGGCGCGATATCCGGCGTCGTGCAATCGAAGTCGGGCCGGATCCTGGTCGTGAAGGGTGACACCTACAAGGACAAGGTCCGCAAGACCGAATTCACCGAAGACGAAGACGGCAACATCACCGAGGTGAGGATCCTCACAGACCGTTTCATCCCGATCATCCGGGCATGGGAAATGACACCCTCCTCGGTCAATCAGGGCCGCGTGCTGACCATCAGCTCGTCGGCTGCGACCACGGAAGAGGCTGAAGAGCCCCAACCTGAGCCGGCCCCCGAACCGCTGCTGTTCAGCCCTGGCCAAGTCGTAATGACCGCTGCCGTGAGCCACCTGGTGGAAACCGGTCAACTCAACCCAGCGCCTTTGCTGAACCGCCATCTGGCGGGAGATTGGGGGACGCTGGACCAGGAAGACTGGAACACCAACCAGAGAGCCCTGAAGTTCGGCGATAGGCTGCTGTCGTCCTACGACATCGACGCCGGCGGCGAATCCAGGCTCTGGATCATCACTGAGGCAGACCGCAGCTCAACCACGCTTTTGCTTCCTAGCGATTACTGACCTCGCCCTCCGCGGCGATTCCTTCCACTCCACCCTGCAGGGTATGCCGATACCCGAAAGGGACGTGCATGCCCTGCTTTCTTCCTTCACCTGCAGGAGATGCACATGAACGCTCAGACCCAACCGGCCGCCCTGGCCGCCTTCCCCCTGAACATCAACCTGACCGACTTCATCGACGAGTTCGGCGACGAGCTCCTGGAGTCGCTCAATCGCTCCAACCCCCCGGTCTATACCGGCTCCGACAACGCTCACCGCCAGTTGGTGGTTGCAGTCAATCAGGGCGATGGCGCGGTCAGCCATGCTCATGACACCTCACGCTGTAGCGCACCACGCCCCAAACCAGCAACTCATCCCCTTCCAGGATGTACCTGGGCGCGTACCGAGGATTCTCGGCGCGCAGCACCACCTGGCTCCCATCCTTCGCCAAGCGTTTCACGGTAGGCTCGCCGTTCACCGCTGCAATCACGATGTCTCCTGGCTCAGCTTCTCGGGATCGATCCACCACCATGAGGTCGCCGTCATGAATGCCAGCGCGAATCATGCTGTCGCCGCCGGCGCGTACCAGGTACGTGTGAGGCGCTCGAATCTGCAGAATCTCATCAAGCGAGATCTCCCGCTCCAGGTGATCCTGCGCCGGACTTGGGAAGCCGGCCGACACCTTGCTGGAATACAGGCGCAAGGAAGCCCCAGACCCAGCGACTGGGCCGAGGATAGTAACGGGCATGGGATGAAAACCTCTGTATACTGTCTGTTTATACAGTAGACGCTGACAGGATTTGCCTACAATGCAGGTAGGCCAAGATCCGACAGACGGAGGCACGGTGCGCTATGTGCGGAAGAGTAGCTCAGTACCAGGGCGCGAGAGAGTACGCTCAATTGATGGCCGACTGGCCATTTCTGGACCTGACCGATGGTGAACCACTCGAACGCTACAACGTAGCCCCTTCAACACAGGTCGCCATCCTTCGCCTGGTCGGCGAGGATCTGGTAGCCCAGCTCGTCCGATGGGGTTGGCGACCGTTCTGGGCCCAGGACCGTGCCGCACCGATCAATGCCCGAGCCGAGAAAGTCGCCCATTCGCGCTTCTACAGCGCAGTCTGGAAGCACAGGGCGATCACCCCGATCGACGGCTGGTTCGAGTGGGTGGACGAGGGAGGAGCAAGGAAGCAGCCCTACTTCATTCAGCGTGCCGATGGTGCCGCCGTCCTCTGCGCAACGATCGGCCAGTTCCCTGAACTGGACAGACAGCAGGAAGAACGCCATGGCTTCGTTATCATCACGGCTGATGCCCAGGGCGGAATGGTCGATGTACATGACCGGCGGCCCGTCGTTCTTTCTCCAGAGCTAGCAAGGGAGTGGGTCGATGGGGCAACCCCGCCCGAACGGGCAGAACAGATGGTGTTACAGGAAGGTGAGGCTCCAGAAGTGTTCACCTGGTATCGCGTCGACCGCGCGGTCGGCAATGTTCGCAACCAAGGGGCACACCTCATAGAGCCTCAGCGGACCGGGTAGGCTTAGTTCAACTATCGGCTATCGGCTGCCAGGAATTGCAGGAGGAAGTATCTGGCGATGAATCGGGGCGTTATCCTTCCCCTGTCGCCAGCGACGAAGGTCCTCGCTCACCCAATCATTCAGTGAGGCCGCGGACAAGGTTCCCCCATTCTTCAGGTAATATGCAACCTCCGCCATAGCTTGGTGATAGCCCCGCCGGTAAGTACCCTCTATTTGCGAATCGGCAGGACCAATATCTGAGCCTGGCCCCAACTTACCATCAACCATCCTCTCGAGAAGACTGTTTTCACCAGTCATAATAACCCCCTTATGGTTATAAAGCAGTTTTACAAGCTTGATACAACCAAGAAACCTTAACCACTTTTCTCAATATTCTTCAAGTGCATCAAGGGAGCAATTCGTCATAGCTTAATTCCTAGGAATAGCCTTTCAGTCAACCTAGCCGAATTCCTCTGTAGCCACACCCTTTCCAATGAATCTCCAATCTTCCGGCGCCTGGCGGCTATCGCAAATACTTACTTCAATCATCTGCCCCTGTTTCGGCTCTGCAGGCAGAAGCGCAGCTGTACGCAATAGCTCAGTAGGACTCGGTGCGTAGGTACTCTCCGAACAGTGGAAGGACCAAAGTCCATGTTTACCCGAATTGCCGATCTGGCGATCCAGCTTCAGCGTCCACCCTTGCTCTAGTCGAACCACCCACATATCAGGCCTCCGTAGGAAAAATCTAATTCTACTACCGCCTGGTGGGAGATAGAGCATCTGCCTGCCCAATCAGCCTGCTTGAACATATCCCTTTAAAGGGATAACCTCAAACCCAACGTTGGGCTATCAACCCAACCTCCAACGCCCCTGCCGAGAAAGACATGGCCTACGAAAAGACTTGGCACCGTGACTACGCAGCAGAATCGCTCAAGCGAGCTGAAACCAGCCGCTGGACACAAGATGCCAACCTAGAGTGGACTCAGCTCGCCCTGGAGTGTGCCCAGGTGGTGCATCTAGCCCGCCAGGTAGGAGAGGAACTGGGTAACGAGAAAATCATTGGCATCGCCGATACCGTGCTCTCGACAATCGAAGCCCACTCGCAAGCGACCTACCGCAGGCCGTGTTACAAGAGAATTACGACGGCCCAGACGCACCTCCTCGCGGTCACACTTCTGGAGCGGTTTGGTTCAGCGCGACGGGTAGCGAATGCCGTATGGCAGTTGACTGACGACGAAATCGACCAGGCAAAAGCATGAATAGTCCCCAGTGCGATGTCAGCTATGGATGAGTTGGACTTCAGCGGCCTGAGTGATGACCAACTCGTCGAGCTGGCCATCGCCATTGCAAAAGAGGCGGCCCGGCGCAATCCAGCGCTGCAAGCAGCTTTCGCCGAAGCGCTGGCCACCGAAAGGGAGAAGATCGATGCTCGCCTTCGGGGCGCCGAACGGGCCCGCCAATATGAAATTCAACAAGCCGAGCGAGTAGCAGAAGCTGCAAGCAAGGCCGTCGCTGACGAAAAGATGCGATCAAAACGCACCGAGTTGCTGCGCCGATATCTAGAGCAAGTTGCCTATCTGATTGGGAGACCGCCTCAAGAGCTGACGTTAGTCTGGAAAACCAGCGACTGGACACGACGAGTATCAGGTCCCCGCCTCCAGGTGAATCTCGGCTCCACCGGCACTGACGTGAAGTGGCACCTGATTGACTATGCCGAGGCCACGGATCAGATCTGGACCTCGCCAGCCCTGGCCAAGCTCACTCCCTCCTTGCAGCCTTGGGCTCGTGAAGTTTGCGTGGCTGTACGGGCGATAAATTTCGATAGAACTACGGTGGCACGAGGCGCCGAAATATGTCCAATGAACTGATCAACCCCCTGCAACAGCTCATCGCCAAGGCCAGCAAAACACTGCCCGTCACCACTGGCCGGGTAGCCACACACCAAGCGAGACTGGACCGTCGGCAAGGCGAGGTCATCATCCTGGCCGACATCTCCGCATCAATGGGATGTACTGCCTGGGGCCAGCGACGCAAGATCGACGTATTGCGCGAAGCTGTAGACGCAGCCCTGGAACGCCAACCGGCGAGATTGATCGCCTTCAGCGACCAGCCACGGGAAGTCCAGCACATCCCTGAGCCGGAGAGCAGTACCAACATGACCGCGGCCCTGCGAGCAGCCTTGCAATTCAATCCCGGTGTGACTCTCGTCATCAGTGATGGCCAACCTGACAACGAGAAATCGGCTCTCGAAGTCGCCGCCCAGTTTCGTGGCGTGATTGATGTGCTCTACGTTGGTCCCGAGATTGATCGCGCTGCCATGGGATTCATGCGTCGCCTGGCCGCAGCGGCTGGCGGAGATATGGTCAGCAACGATATATCAAGCCAGGCCGGCGCCCAGCGACTGTTGACCTGCATTGCCGGCTTACTCCCGGGGCCAAGTCGCGCATGACGGAAGAGCAGTTTTCAGCCCTTGCTGAGTTGATGCGCCTGCGCGGAGGTCCTGGCGAGGATGCTGCCCGACTGGTGTTGGTAAATGGTCTCAAGCCTACCGATGCTGCCCGGAAGACAGGTATCACTCCCCAAGCCGTGAATAAGACCCTCAGCAGTTGCCGGCGTGGCATTGAACTTGCCAAGCGGGTATTTACCTGAGCCCTTCAAGCCATTGCAGCGTGTTGTTGACTTTAAACTTCCGCCTGTCCATCCTTTGAGCCGTGAGCTGCTGACGTTGTCGGCACCCCTCCAGTAGCCGTGATCTGCGAGGCTACAGCACGGATTACCGTGTAGATCACTCCCTAGGTCGCACCAGCTTCCGGAAGCGCGATCAATCGACCATCAGGTTGATGGAAGCCCCCTCCCCTGACTGACGTTTTAAAACAGCCCCGTAGGGGCAACCTCACTCTCTTGCTGCCGAAACTTTCGGTAAGCGATACCCTGCACGCAGAACAGCTTGCTTTCTCAGCACAGCGACTCCATATCCCAACATCAATGGAAGGTGAAGAGATGGACGAAAACTACATCATCGCCCGTTCAATTAAAGAGGCAAACAAGTTTATTCAAACTTGGGAAGAAGCCGACATTGAAAAACTAACCGACGATCAAACAAGAGCTGCAATTGGCTTTGCCAGCAAGATCAATTCAGAGCTTCGCGAATGGATCAGAATGCACCTGGATGGTGAGGGCACAGCTCACGAAGAAGGATACTTAAAGGAACAACAGGCTCCTTGGAAAAAAGCCAACACTGGTGATCTTTTCACAGATTTCGGCTGGTGGCACCGCATAGCAAACCTCATGCTACACACGGCGTATATAAATCATGCGATGCTCGGCGGCGATCAGTATCACAGTCGACTGATGAAGATTTTCCGGGATAGATTCTCTTATCCCGAGGAATGACTTCTAGAGGGAAAAAAGATGAGCAATCAACAAAAAAACTTTGGCGATGCCCAGGTAGCGCTGGTCGCCGCTTGGAGAAAGCATCCGGAGCTGCGGGAGTCTTTAGATGGCGTCGTTTCTGAGGTGCTATCGCAAATAGTCTTTCAAACAGAGATGCTCAGCAAGCAGGCGGAAGGTTTGGCAAGATATGTCCGCCGTACTCACTCAGACGAAGATGAAGTTGTTCGCGTGCTTTGTTACAACATCGACATCCAAATCAATAGAATCATCTCGATATGCGGCGAAGTCAACCAGCATGGCATCCGTGTATATGGTGATGCAATCGATAGGGATGTAGACTGACTCGTCGAAATCTAATAGCAAGCTGAATACCCCGCTAAACTGCGGGGTTTCTTTTTGTGAGAAACTGCGGAGAGAAACAGAGACCGAGCACAGGAAGACCTTGGATGCCTGCAGCCCTTGATCTAACAGGTCAGCGCTTCGGCCGTCTCTTTGTTGTACGGGAGAATGGCCGGGTAAAATTTGGCAAGGAGCAGCCCGGCTGGCTCGTAGAGTGCAATTGCGGGCGCCGTGAGACTCTTGCCCAGGCGCTGTTGACGCAACGCGGGTGGCGAGAGTGCTCATACTGCCAGCGGCCGGAGTGCATTGTTTGCGGGGAAAAGGTACCGTCGACCCGCCCGCGGAGCGTCACATGCTCTGACACCTGCCATAAAGCCAAACGCCGTGGCCAGGACATCGAACGTTACCACAGGCGTGCAGCTGACCCTCAGTTCAATCAGCAGAGGTATCAGCGCCTGGTTGAACGCATGGCCGACGATCCTGACCTAGCCGAGCGCGTCAGGCAAATCCGCCGAGGCGCAAATGCCCGTTGGCGGATGAAACCTGAAAACCGCACGGCCATCAGGCATTACCAGGCACTGCGCTATGCGATGAACCGAGCAGAAATTCTAGCGCGGAGGCGCGCCCGCCTCGACCTGATGACACCGGAACAGATGGAGCATTGGCGAGAGCGTATCCGGGCGTATGATCGAGCCTACCGCGCCCGATGGCGCGACCACCTTCGCTCTGACCCTGAACGACACAGGGCGTATCTCGACACGATGAGGGAGTACAGACGCCTGGCTAGCAAGAACTCAACCGAATAGCTGGTAGCTGCGAACGCATAGGCTCAATTGGCCGAGACTCGAAGCGCAACGTACTCAGCTTCGATCTCCCGTAGAGTTCGGGCACCCTCCTCGCTCATTCCGCTATTAGGCAACTGGCCGAGCACCAAAAGCGTACTCAGTGCATGGTAGCGAGCCAGGTATTCGCTCCATGCCTCATCGAAGTGCGCGCTCTCAATCCCTGCCTCCCTCTTGCGATAAAAAGCAGCCACGGCGGCCAGTTCCTGGCGCGCTATATCGATGATGGTTTGTTCGAGCTGGGGAAGGTCTGTATTCATGGCCTAGGGCTTCCTCGAAGCAGTGTTAACCAGAAATGACGCAGCCTAGATGCGTGTGAAGGGCACCCAGAGTCGACTGATCTTCGCATAGCGAATCAGGCCCGGCGATTCGCCAGAATCCTATCCAAAAAAATCCCACCCCCACTCACCGAGTATTTCCTACTGCCTCAATGGGGGCAGTCTGAGAGGGTGTCTCTGGCTTCGCGCGAGGACACTCATGAAACGCCCATCCCCTGCATCAATGATTCTTGGCCTCTGCTTGACGGCAATGGCCGGCCTGCTGGGCTACCAGCAATACCAACTCATTCAGCTCCGATCAGGCGTGGACAGTGCCGCGGAAAAGACCTCGCTAGAGGCGATCCTGGCTCGCTTGAATCGAGTCGACGAGCGCCTCGACGCCGTGGATGGGCAGCACCTGGTCAGCAACGAGGACTTCCGCTCAGGCCAGCAGGCACTGTCCAACCGCATTGACGCCGCGCAGGCCTTCGCCAAGCAGGCCTCCGACGCCGTCGAGAACCTGGCTCAAACCACCGCCTCGGCCGGCGATCTCCTGGTGCTCAAGGCTACAGTGGAGACGCTGGACGGTTCTGTCCGCACGCTGCAAGAGAAGCAAGCCAAGGCTCCGCCGCTGATCGTGCCTCCACCGAAGCGCGGTGCCTTCCCTGTCAAGCCCAAGCCCAAGCCGAAACCCAAGCCAATCGAGCCTCCGCCCTTCTCAATCCTCGGCGTGGAGTATCGCGGGGGCGAACGGTTTCTGTCGGTTGCACCTCCGGGATCCACCCAGCTCAGCCAGATCTACCTCATTCGCCAGGGCGATGCCGTCGCCGGCACGACCTGGCGACTGACCGACCTTGACGATCGTACCGCGCACTTCGACGTCGCCGGCGCCTCGCGCAGCGTTCGCATCCAACCATAGGACCCCGCACATGAACAGAACCGTATCGCTCCTGTCCGGCCTGGTGCTGCTGCTGAGCTATCCCGCAGTCGGCCAGGAGGCTGCGGCAAGCCGAGAGGCCAGCAGCCAGCTGTCCGGTAGCCAACTCGACACGCTGAAACAGCAGACATCTCAGAGCGACCTGGCCCAGGAGTGGGGACTGAATCAACAGGAATGGACCCGCTACCAGACGCTCATGCAAGGCCCCCGGGGCGTGTACTCACCTGGCATTGACCCGCTGACCGCGCTGGGCATCGAGGCGCGATCGGCAGAGGAACGGCGGCGGTATGCCGATCTACAGGTCCAGGCCGAACGGCGCCGGGTCGAGAAGGAACTCGCCTACCAGCGCGCATACGACGAAGCCTTCGCCCGCGCCTATCCAGGCGAGGGGGTCATCCGCCTCACCGAAAGCAGCACGGCCAACCCGTCGGGCGCGCCGAACATGAGCCCAGCGTTGCAGAGCAGCGGGCGCCTGGCCCTGTTCGTCCAGGACAACTGCACCGCCTGCATCCAGCGGGTGCGCGACCTGCAGCAGCAGAACAAGGAGTTCGATCTCTACTTCGTCGGTAGCCAGAACGACGCAGAGCGAGTGCGGCACTGGGCAATCCTCGCCGGCGTCGACCCGAAGAAGGTTCGCAGCAAGCAGATCACGCTCAATCATGACGAGGGCCGCTGGATGGCCCTGGGACTGGGCGGGGCCCTTCCCGCCCTGGTCCAGGAGGTGAACGGCCGATGGCAACGTCTGTAATCCGCGCCCTCCAACTGGCCGCCCTGCTGGTCCTGGCCAACATCGCTCAGGCCGCCGTGGATCCTCCGCCGGCGTACAAGCAGATCGCCCTGCCCAAAGGGGTTCCGGCCGAGGTGCTCTATTCGGTCGCGCTGACCGAGAGCAAGGTCCTGCTGCGCGGCGAATACGTTCCCTGGCCCTGGACATTGAACGTCGCCGGGAAATCCTACTACTACGCGACCCGCACCGCCGCCTGCACAGCGCTACTCGCGGCAATCAACCTCTACGGGGCCAAGAGCGTCGATTCCGGCCTCGGCCAGGTCAATATCGGCTGGAACGGACATCGTTTCTCCAGCCCCTGCGACTCCCTGGATCCGTACAAGAACCTGGACGCCACCTCCGACATCCTGATCGAGCAGCGGGACGCCCTGTATGCATCCGCCCCGGGAAGACCGGTGGACTGGATCCAGGTTGCCGGCCGCTACCACCGCCCCGCCGGCGGCGCGCCTGCCGCCAAATACCGTAGGACGGTATCCCGCCACCTTAGCCAAGTCCTCGGCGTCAACCTACTGGTGACCAATCCATGAAGAAGATCCTTGCCACGCTGGCATTTTGCACGGCGTTCGCGACTCAAGCCTGGGCCGCCGGGCTGATCGTTGTCGAAGACCTCGGCGGAGCCTCAGCGCTCCCCTACTACCAGGGCCTGGATCCGCAGCCATCCGCTGCCACACCAGGACCTGGCGACCTGGGTGTCCGTGGCTCAGGTGCGTTTCCAGTTCGCTCGGCACGCCTTTCGCCAGGCCAGGTTCAGGGGCGCGCCATCAACGCCCCAGGCCTGCAACCTCTGTTCCTCGTCGGCGACGACACGCTGTCTCGAACCTGGCTGAAAGAGCGAGGCGACGAGCTCCGAGGCCTCCACGCTGTGGGCCTGGCAGTGAACGTGGCCAGCGAAGCGCGCCTGACGGAAATCCGTGCCTGGGGGAAAGGACTTCAGATATTGCCGGCGCCGGCGGACGACCTGGTCGACCGGCTCGGACTGCGGCACTACCCCGCCCTCATCACATCCACCGCCATCCAGCAGTAGGAGTCCTCATGACTACTCACCTGATCACCCTGGTCATCAAGCAGCCGAGCGACGCTCAGGCACGCCAACTCATGTACCAGGAGTTGCTCGGCCTGATCTCACGCTACGGCGGTGAGGTGACGTCCACGGCCCTCGAGGACGAATCGACCCTCTGTGAGCTGCTGGAGCAGATGCTGCCCGATCATGAGGTAGAGCAAGCCAGGAAACAGGTGCTCGAACTTCATGCCAAGCGCCGCCGACCGGGCCGCCTGCACTCGCCGGCAAGCCTGAAGGTGTAACCCATGGCTGGCCAGTACCCGCTGGAAGCGCTCTTGCGGCCTGCCGTGGAGCTCTACACCACCACCGTGTGCTTCACCGCGGCCGCGCTCTGCATCGTCGCGCCGTGGACGTTCGCCCTCACTCCGCTGTTCGGCATCGTGGCCGCGCTGGGCTTCGTCTGGCTGGGCGTCGTGCGGCTGAAGCAGGCCGGCGTGGTGCTCCGCTACCGGCGGAACATTCGCCGACTGCCGAAGTACACGATGACCAGCGCCGAAATGCCGGTCAGCAACGAACACTTGTTCATCGGCAAGGGCTTTCGCTGGACGCAGAAGCATACGCAGCGCCTGGCAGATACCTACCTGCCCCAGTTCGCCTCCTACGTCGAGCCCTCGCCGCTCTACGAGCGCGCGCGCCGGCTGGAGAAGCAGCTCGAGTTCGCCCCCTTCCCCCTGAAGCTGGTCGCCAAAGCCACTGCCTGGGACGTGGCCTGGAACCCCGCACGGCCGCTGCCGCCCGTGGGCGGTTTGCCTCGGCTCCATGGCATCGAGCCGCGCGAACAGGACGTAGGCCTGCAACTGGGCGAGCGCGTCGGCCACACACTGGTACTCGGCACTACGAGGGTAGGTAAGACGCGACTCGCGGAGCTGTTCATCACCCAGGATATTCGCCGCACCCACTGCCGGGGCCGACGCCGGCGGGCGAAGATGGGTCGGCGGACCCAGACGGTTCACCACGGCTATCGGCGCCGGCGCGCAGAGGAGCAGCCGGACTACGAGGTGGTGATCGTCTTCGACCCGAAAGGCGATGCTGACCTGCTCAAGCGTATGTACGTGGAGTGCGAGCGTGCCGGCCGCCTGGATGAGTTCTACGTGTTCCATCTCGGTCATCCTGACCTGTCGGCACGCTACAACGCCGTCGGCCGGTTCGGCCGGATCTCCGAGGTCGCCACCCGCGTCGCCGGCCAGCTCTCCGGCGAAGGCAACAGCGCGGCGTTCCGTGAGTTCGCCTGGCGGTTCGTCAACATCATCGCCCGCGCGCTGCACGCGCTGGGTATCCGCCCGGACTACCAGCAGATCCTCCGCCACGTCGTGAACATCGATGCGTTGTTCGTCGAATATGCCCAGAAATACATCAGCGAGCACGATCCCAGGGCCTGGGACACGATCATCCAGATCGAGGGCAAGCTCAACGACAAGAACATCCCGTTCAACATGAAAGGACGGCCCCTGCGGGTCGTGGCCATCGACCAGTACCTGACACAGAAACGCATCGCCGACCCGGTCATGGAAGGCCTGAAGAGCGCAGTGCGCTACGACAAGACCTACTTCGACAAGATCGTGGCCTCGCTGCTGCCGCTGCTGGAGAAACTCACCACTGGGCGGATCTCGGAGCTGCTTTCGCCCAACTACGCGGACCTCAACGATCCGCGGCCGATCTTCGACTGGATGCAGGTCATCCGCAAACGCGCCGTGGTCTACGTCGGCCTCGACGCACTATCGGATACCGAGGTCGCCGCCGCGGTGGGCAACTCCATGTTCAGCGACCTGGTCTCGGTGGCGGGTCACATCTACAAGCATGGTGTCGATGACGGCCTGCCCGGCTCGCTCGCTGGCGGCAAGGTCCGCATCAACCTGCATGCCGACGAGTTCAACGAGCTGATTGGCGACGAGTTCATCCCCATGGTCAACAAAGCGGGCGGCGCCGGCGTGCAGGTGACGGCCTACACCCAGACCATGAGCGACATCGAGGCCAAGATCGGCTCCCGCGCGAAGGCCGGTCAGATCATCGGCAACTTCAACAACCTGTTCATGCTGCGGGTGCGCGAGACCGCCACGGCCGAACTCCTGACCAACCAGCTCCCCAAGGTCCAGATCTACACCAGCACGCCGGCGAGCGGCGCCAACGACGCAATCAACAACAAGAAGGCAGCCTTCACCTCCAGCTCGCACGACCAGGTGCAGATGACCAGCGTGCCGATGCTCGAGCCGGCCCACATCGTTGGTCTGCCCAAAGGACAGGCGTTCGCGCTGCTCGAGGGCGGCAATCTCTGGAAGATCCGAATGCCGCTGCCGGCGGTCGATCCCGACGAGGTGATGCCGAAAAGCCTGCAGGAGCTGGCTGCCGGTATGCGCAAGGGCCAGGCCGCCAACAGCGAGTGGTGGGAGGCGCCGGGATACTCCGCCCTGCAGGATGGTCTGCCCCAGGACCTGGTCGACGATTTCCGTCACCTCGGCGCCGGTGAGGATGCCGCATGATGGCTGAAGTCACTCAACGTGCAGAGCAGCAACAAGAGAGCCAGAAGACCCTGGTCGGCACCATCATCAGTACGCCCTTCCAATTTCTCGGCGTGATGTTCGGTTCGCTGGTCGGCGCAATCATCGTAGAGTGGGTTTGCCTGTATTTCTTCTGGCCTGACGCGGGCTGGAAGCATGCCCAGGCAATGTTCGAGTACGAACTCAGTTGGCTGTCGCAGGGTCTGCTGCACAGCGTCATCGTGCAGGAGCCAGGTCGAACCGCCACCTGGCTGGCCCAGTTGGCCTATGACTGGTTGTTCGTGAAGACCGGGATAGTCGACTGGATGACCAACATGACCACCATCGCGCAGGCCGGGCCACGGAGCCCTCTGGACGTTCGCTATCTCACCGCCCAGGGCGTCTCCACGCTGCAGAACTACGGCCTGGCCGCGCTGTACACGGTGCTGACATTTGTCGTGCGCCTGGTGATCCTGGTCATGACGATCCCGTTGTTCCTGATGGCCGCGTTCACCGGCCTGGTGGACGGCCTGGTGCGCCGGGACCTGCGCAAGTTCGGCGCCGGCCGGGAGTCCAGCTACCTCTACCACAAGGCGCGCGGCAGCATCATTCCGCTAGCGGTCGTCCCTTGGACGCTCTACCTGGCAATCCCCATCAGCATCAACCCCTTGCTCATCCTGCTGCCCTGCGCCGCGCTGCTCGGCGTAGCGGTGTGCATCACAGCATCCACCTTCAAGAAATACCTCTAGTCCTCGAGGAGACGCTCATGGCCCTACCGCTTAAACAACTCTTGCCTTCGCGCGACACGGCTCTACACGCCAGTTGGATCACGCTGACTGTCCTTGTACTGCTGCTTTCAGCGGCTGTACTCATGACGATGGGCAGGCTCAAGGAGACCGGCACGTATTGGCAAATCCTCGTCGAAGTCGCCCTGGTATTGCTGTCAGTCCAATGGCTGCTCATCGCAACCTGGGTTCGAGTGGGTACTCGTCGTGGTCCATGGACCAGACAGGCCGTTTTAACTCCGCTCGCCTGGCTCAGCGTGACCTCGATGCTATACGTCTATGCCGTGGTACAGGTGATAAATCGGTTGATTCCAACAATGGAGACGATAGCCCCCCACGCGACTACAGGGGCCGCCGAGGGTGCGGCATTTCTCACGCTATGTGCCGGATTTTCACTATGCCTGGCGACTATGACAATGGTCATTACGCACCTTTGCTACCTGTGTATTCGTCACCGGCGCACTATCGGTTGAGCACCTCGAACCAGTGAATCAACCAAGGCACAGCGTGTGATCTCAACTCGCTAGATGAGAACCACGCGACAGCAAAAAGCAGAATCAAAAAGATCAACGCAAATCGCCAAATTTTCATTTCGATGCCTTCAGGGAGACGAACGACAAATGATGCCATGCCCTGACTAGCTCCACAGCCACAGCCCCCCTGTTTAACCAGACACCTACCAATCTGGAAGCCCTCGTATCTCCGGAGACACCTATGCAGTGGACTCACGAACAGTCACCGATCATCCAGTCGAAGGCATCGAAGATCCTGGTGCGGGCCTTCGCCGGCACTGGCAAGACGACCACCCTGGTGGGCTTTGCCAAGGCGAACCCTACCCTGAGAATCCTCTATCTCTGCTACAACAGCTCGGTGGAGAAAGCCGCGAAGGGCAAGTTTCCCCGCAACGTAGTCTGCAAGACCGCCCACAGCCTGGCTCATGCGGTGTACGGCATCCAGTACGCCCACAAGAAGACGAAGAACCTGCGTCTGACCGATATCGCCCGCGGACTCGATACCCAAGACTGGGAGTTGGTACGTGACGTGCTGGCCACGCTGAACAACTACATGGCCAGCGCCGACGCGGAACTCGGCCGACCGCACTTCCCGCGCTTCCGCGACAAGGCGTTCCTCACCAGTGCCCAGGAACGCTTCCTCAAGCAGGGCCTGGACATGGCGCGAGTAGTCTGGAGGCGCATGGTCGACCTCCAGGACACCGGCATGCTGATGCCCCATGACGGCTACCTGAAGCTGTATCAACTGAGCAAGCCCGATTTGAGCCAGCGCTTCGACTGCATGCTCCTGGACGAGGGACAGGACATCAACCCAGTGATCGCGGACATTGCCCATTGGCAGCGCATCAGAATGGCTATCGTCGGCGATCCCCATCAGCAGCTCTACCGGTTCAGGGGCGCGGAAGATGCCCTGAACAGCGACTGGATGGTCGGCGCCGAGGAGCACTACCTGACCCAGAGCTGGCGGTTCGGCCCCGCGATTGCGCACGTGGCCAACATCATCCTCTCCTACAAGGGCGAGACACGGAAACTTCAAGGACTGGGCCCGCAGACGCTGGTGAAAAAGTCCCTCCCGGCGGACCTTCCTCACCGCACTTTCATTCACCGCACCGTTATCGGCGTCATCGAAAATGCCCTGCAGCGTGTGCGCAATAATCCGGCACCCAAGTTCTACTGGGTAGGCGGTATCGACAGTTACTCGCTGCGCGACCTGGAGGACCTGTACGCATTCAGCCGAGGCCTGCACCAAAACGTCCAAAACAAGAAGCTGCTCCGTGACTACCGCGACTACACCCAGTACGTGGAGATCGCCGAGATCAGCCAGGACGGTGAAATGCTGCGCTCGATCAAGATCATCTCGACCTACCCTGATCTACCGGCGCGGATCCTCGAGCTTCGCTCACTGACCCTTGACAATGAGCTGGACGCGACGATCACCCTGACCACCGCACATAAGGCCAAAGGGCTGGAATGGGATTTCGTTTGCCTGTACGACGACTTCAACGCGGATCCGCTGGCACCCGACACCGACCCGGGCAAGCGCGACGATGAGCTGAACCTGATCTACGTCGCAGTGACCCGCGCGATGAAGATCCTCGCCATCAATAGCCTGGTGCTATCGATCATGCAGCGGTACGTGGACGACAGAAAGCTGAAGGAGCAGATAGCTAGCTGTGAAAAATGACTCAAAAAAATGATATTGGTCACAGCGAATGCCTGACATTGACATAAGGCAAAGAGATTTGTAGCCAACTCATTCAGCCTAGGAAGTACTCACACCAAGACTTTAACGTTAGGTCACAGCGGAGCATTGAGATGAAGCTTATCCTTGATTTCGACGGACGCCTTCTAAATCCAAGCAACATGCTAGAGGCCCTATCAAAAGCAGGAAAGAATACAACCATCAGCATAAGCAACGCGCAAGCATTAAATATAGACACTCTTCTCAAGGCAACAACCACTGCAGAAAACACAAAAAACCTCTCAACAACTTTCAACGGCGCAGAGCTGACTGCTAACAACCTTCAGGAAGTCATAAACTTAGCAGGATCATTAACCAGAGTATCCACAATAGCCGCACAAGCCATTAATATAAACACACTTCTTTCCGCAATATCTACAGCAGGCAACTCAAAGAGTTTTAGCGCAGAATTCAATGGAGCCCAACTCAGCAGCGACAACCTACTTAGAGCAGTAAATGCGGCAGGCACAAACACTAGCATAAGCGTCAACACCGCACAAGCGACAAATATAACCGCCCTTCTTCAGACTATTCATGCAGCAGGTAACACAAAAACATTCAGCGCAGAGTTCAATGGCGCTCAACTTACTTCAAACAACATTCAACAAGCTTTAGACGCCGCAGGAACCCGAACATCCATTAGCGTCAACACCGCTCAGGCGGTTAATATAAGCACCCTGCTAGCCCTCATCAACTCTGCCAAAGACACGAAAAAATTTAGCGCCGACTTCAATGGTGCACAACTAACAGCAGACAACCTTCAGCAAGCGATCAGCGCTGCGGCCGCGGGAACCAGTATCAGCGTCAACACCGCTCAGGCGGCGAATATATCCATCCTTTTACAGGTCATCAACATCGCGGGCAACACTAAAAAATTCAGCGCCAACTTTAATGGTGCCCAACTCACTTCAAACAACATCCAGCAGGCGCTGCGAGCGGCAGGATCAAACACATCAATCAGTATGAACTCCGCACAATCCGCCAACCAAAGCACTCTACTTGAACTTCTAGACATAGCAAGTTCCAGCAAGCAATTCCAAGCCAATTACAACGGCGGCATGTCTAATCCGAGCAACCTACAACAGATAGTTTCTCGTGCAGGCGCTAGTGCAACCGTGTTTATTTCCGACGCACAAGGCCTACCAATCGCAAATATCCTTACCCTTATATCATCTGCCGGATGATGACTTATAGCCGTGGATGAAAAACACACCATCCACGGCTATACCCTAGTCCATACTGCCTTTTATCTGAACTAGCCTTCCATCGACAAACCTAAGCTTCTGGTACCAACCATTCCTTGGTCCGTATACCCAGTTTTCGACAGTAGCAGCCCCCCGCACTATATAGCCACTACCATCCACTGCGGGCCCTTCAACTTTACGGCTATCAGGGTTGCCGCACTTCCTAAGCACATCATCAATCAAGTCACCCTCACTAACAATTGCCGACCCGCATCGTAATGTAGCGGCAGCCACCCCATAACTGTCCAACATAGCAGCCATGGCTAGCAAAACTCCAATAGAGATGTTTCTAAGCATCAGCCGTCTCCCTTAGAAATATATATGAAATATACACCCAGACGTCCATACGTGTCTCTAAACCCGCCAACCACCAGAAATTCACTGGTGCTAGGCCTAGTATTTTCGGTTGAGGCCCTCCTCCTGCTCTTGAAACCGTGCGGTTCTACTCGAACCACTCCAGGAGCACGTAATGAAGCAGACCTTCGAATACCATGTCGAAAACATCGTTATTCCCTACAAAACCCTCACCAAGGGCGTCGCGATGTTCAAACACAAAGAAGATACCTTGGAACCCGACGACCACGCCTTGCTCAACCCTCTGCGCTGGGCCGAGGTCGTGCGTCTGGGCCAGGAAGGCTGGGAGCTGGTGAGCGTTCAGCCACTCATGCGGGGCGTAACCGAGATCGGCAATCAGAACGCCCAGGGCTGGGCCTGGGGCATCGCTCTGCCCGTCAGCTACCTGCTGTTTTTCAAGCGCGCAACCTCATAAAAAAATACCCCGGACCCGCGCCGAGTATTTCTTGCGGAATGGAATCAGGGCGATCGGCAAGCTGATCGCACCCTGATCTGCAAGAGATTCGCCGTGAACACTCCACATCCATCCCTTCGCCGAAGCTGCCTGGCCGCCTTGGCCTGCAGTGCGCTGGTCGCACAGGGAGCCTTCGCAGCGAGCGCCTCCGAGCAGGCGAACCTGGAGGTGATGATCCGGCAGCTCAACGCCCTCGAGGACACCGCCCGCCGCAGTGCCCAGGGCGCCGATGAGCCCGGACAGCGCTTCTACTTCGACTACTCGCGCCTGGCCGCTGACCTGCAGCGCATCCGCCAAGGCCTGCAGGACTACATGACACCCAGCCGCGCCCAGCCGCGTGACCCTTCCGACCTGTCCGGGAATTACACCCTGCGCGGAGGGCCGATGCCGTGAGCATGAGTGGAGCCCAAACATCAGCGTTCCAAGCCGCCGCTGGCTTTCCCCCATCGGCCGGCGAGGGGTTGTTCGTTGGAGCAGCGATGACCTTCCTTCTGCTGTGGTCCGCCTGGGCGATGTACAGCACCTGGCGCGGCTGGGCCACCAACAACCTCGACAGCGCCACTGCCGGCGCTTCCGCGATACGGATCTTGGTCCTCCTCGGCATCACCTCTTTCTTCCTCCTCAGCTGACCCATACGGAGACACTCATGCTGAAATTCACCCTCCAGAAACTGTCCACCCTCTGCCTGCGCCTGGCTGCCATCTCTTTGGTACTCCCAGGCGTCGCCTTGGCTGCACTCCCCAAGCCCGAGGCGCCTAGCCGCGGGGAAGGATCGGGGATCATGCAAACCATCCAGAACTTCGGCTATGACGGAGCGATGCTCCTCGCGCTACTCATCTGCGTGGCTGTCTTTCTGGGAGTCTCCTGGCATACCTACGGCACCTATCACGCCATCCATGATGGGAAAAAGAAGTGGTCGGATCTCGGAGCGGGCGTGGCCGTAGGCATCGGCCTGCTGATCTTGATCATTTATCTCGTCACCAAAGCCACCACCATCATGTAAGGGCCTTCCCATGCCCGAAGAACATCTGTTTCAGGATGGGACCCTCAGCTTCCTGCCGACCCGTTTGAACCGGCAACCGGTGGTCATCGGCGGTCTGACTGCGGACGAAATGTGGATCACGGTCCTCACCAGCGGAGCAGCCGGGTTCGTTCTTGGCATCCCGGCTGCCTTGGTCGCAGGTAACGCGGCCTGCATTCCACTGGGCGCGCTGCTGGTAGGCGCCCTCGGCCTGGGTATCGGCAGCCGCATCCTGCGGCGGATGAAGCGGGGGCGGCCCGATACCTGGTTCTACCGCCAGGTGGAGCTGGCCCTCTCGCTGCGCTTTCCCGTCTTCGGCAACCGTCGCCTGGTGACGCGCTCCGGCGCCTGGACCAGTCGACGCACGGAGTCCCCATGAGTTTCAGAAAACACACCGCGCAACAGCAGGCTCACATCAACACCTTCCGGTTCATCACCGGCTTCTTGTGCATGGTCATCGTGGTGCTGGCCTACTGCGTCTGGGAAGCCCGCAAGGACCTCTGGATCCACATTCCGCCCGACTTGCGTTCAGGGAGCACCCGGTTGTGGTGGGACATTCCGCCGGAGAGTGTCTATGCGTTCGGCCTCTACATCTTCCAGCAGGTACAGCGTTGGCCCAAGGACGGCGAGGTGGACTACAAGAGCAACCTGTTCCGCTACGCCGCCTACCTGACGCCTTCCTGCAAAGTCTTCCTGGAGAAGGACTTCGAGTTTCGTCGTAACGCCGGCGAGCTCAGGGGGCGAGAGCGCACCACCTCGGAAATCCCCGGTCGGGGCATTGGCGAGAGCGATGGCCGCGTGATCCAACACTCGATCAATGACTGGACCGTCAACCTGGACATGGACAGCACGGAGTATTACGCCGGCGAAAAGATCAAGCGCGCGCTGGCCCGCTACCCGTTGCACGTCATCCGCGCCGACGTCGACCCGGAGACCAATCCCTTCGGCCTGCAGTGGGACTGCTACTCCGATACGCCTCAACGTATCGAGCTTGAGGAGCCGGCCGCCCCCACCAAGCGGGAGGGAGGTCTATGATCCGGAAGTCGACAGGCTCGCTCTTGCTAATGCTTGCCCTACCCACACTGGCCCACGCGGTGGAGATTCTGCGCTGGGAGCGCATTCCGTTGGCCATTCCATTGACGGTCGGCCAGGAACGCATTGTCTTTGTCGACAGAAACGTGCGAGTTGGCGTTCCTCGGGATCTGCAGGGCAAGCTGCGCGTCCAGAGTACCGGCGGCGCACTCTACCTGCTCGCCAACGAGCCGATTCCTCCAGCGCGCCTGCGCCTACAGGACGCGACCAATGGCGAGCAGATGCTCATCGATATCGCCGCCACCGAAGCAACGGCCGACCAACAGCCGCGCGAGCCGGTCAGGATCGTCGCCGGCGAGCCAGTGGCTCCGCATTATGGCCAGTCCCGGGAAGCCCAGCCATCGGCAGCAGCGAAACAGACCGAGCACGCAGAAGCACCGAAGGCCGTGCCGCGCGAAACGCCCGTCCCCGTGGTTCTGACGCGCTATGCGGCGCAGATGCTCTATGCCCCGCTTCGCACGGTGGAACCGGTGGATGGCGTCGGTCAGGTGCGCGTCAAGCGACAGCTCGACCTGACCACCCTGCTCCCCAGCCTACCCATCACGGCTACCGCCTTGGGCGCCTGGCGGCTGGACGACTACTACATCACGGCGGTGAAGCTGCAGAACGCCAGCGCCCAGCACCTGGCCCTGGATCCCAGGGACCTGATGGGCAATTTCGTCGCCGCGACCTTCCAGCACCCGTACTTGGGGCCCCGGGGCGACGCCTCCGACACCACTACCGTGTATCTGGTGACGCGCGGCCGCGGCCTTGCCGACGCGCTCCTGCCCTCCTCCATCAGCCAGATCGATCCCAAAGGAGGCCGTCGTGGCGCTGACCGGTAATCCCCTCCTGAAATTGCTGGTCGTCCCCGTCGTGATCGGCGCCATCCTGATCGGCGTGAGCATGATGGGCAAGAAAGAAAGTGCGCAGTCACAAGGCGCCGCAACCCCGACGGTAACGTCGGAAGAAGCGGCAACCCTGGGCATCGACGGCGACACGCCCGCCGACACACTACGCACCATCGTGGCGGAAAGCCGGCAGCTCAAGGACCAGATCAGCAAGGTGATCCAGGAGAATGACTCGCTCAAAGCCGCCAATGAGAACCTGCAGGGCCGCCTGCGCAACATCGATCAGAACATAGAGCAGAAGCTCAACAATACCGCCCAGGAACTGCAGCAACAGCAGGAAAACCGTAGCCAGACGATCCTGGACCAGGTACAGAAACGGCTCGAGAACCTAACCCACATTCCCGAGGCCGGTGACACCGACCTGCCCGTCGGGTTCGGCGTGCGACCAGAGGATGGCCAGCACTTTCAGGGAGCGGGCTCGTCTTCATCGGATATCGTCTGGATCGAGCCCCAGGACGCCCGCGCGGTCGATGCCAATGGCCAGCCGCTGGCCGCCGGCTCCACCACCCAACCGAGCGGATTCAGCTTCCCGACCTCCTTCGGCAATGCGGTCGATCGCGGACAGAACGCGCTGGAGCGGATCGATGACGGGCTGCACCCCGTCGGCCAACAGCGATCCGACCTGGAAAACCGCAAGCTCGTCCGCAAGACCTACACGCTGCCGCAGAACTCGACGCTCATGGGCTCGGTGGCCATGTCTGCGCTGATCGGTCGTGTGCCGGTCGACGGGACGGTCAATGATCCTTACCCGTTCAAAATCCTCATCGGCCCGGACAACCTCACCGCCAACGGCATCGAGCTGCCGGACGTCGCCGGCGCGGTAGCCAGCGGGACCGCCTCGGGCGACTGGACACTCTCCTGCGTGCGTGGGCAGATCCGCAGCCTCACGTTCGTGTTCAACGACGGGACCGTGCGCACCTTCCCGGCGCCGGCCGAGGAGGTGAATGACAACCAGAGCAACAACAACCAGACCGCCAGCGCCGACCAGAAAACCATCCAGGGCGGTCTCGGCTGGATCAGCGACCCCTACGGCATCCCCTGCATCGCCGGTGATCGCCGATCCAATGCCAAGGAGTACCTGGGCAATCAGAGCCTACTCACGGCTGCCGGGGCCGGCATCGCCAAGCTCCTGGACGCCGACGAGAACAACACCAGTACCGTCTTCAGCGGCAACGGCACCAGCTTCGGGACGACCGGAACCAACAGCAACTCGGCCCTCAACAGCATCCTCTCCGGCGGCGTCAGCGACATCCGGCAGTGGATGAACAAGCTGTACGGCGAGGCCTTCGCCGCCGTCTACGTGCAACCTGGCGCACGGGTCGCCGTGCATCTCGATCAGCAACTGGCGATCGACTACGAACTCAAGGGCCGCAAGGTCGACTACAGCTCTGGAGCCGCTCATGCAACAGCAGACCTGGACTAACCCCCTTCTTCGTCTCTGCGCCGGCCTGGCCTGCGCGCTAACCCTGGCAGCGTGCTCCACCAGCAAGGAGGAGATGCTGCCCCACGGCGAGGCCAACATGCTCGACGTCTGGGAACAAGGTGCAACCAGCTCGATAGGCAACAGCCGTGGCCGGCTACTCCTCGATGCCAGGCAAACGCTGCGGCGCCCGATCAATCCGCAGCAGGTTGCCTCCGCGAACGACCAGGCCGACTACACCCGCACGGCCAGCAACGAGATCCACAGCCAGTTCAAACGACTGCCCAATCCCGACCTGGTCATGTATGTGTTCCCGCACCTAGCCGGCAGCGATCCCGCCCCGGTACCGGGCTATACCACCGTGTTCCCCTTCTACCAGCGAGTCCAGTACGCCATGCCGGGCGAGCGCACGGAGGACTACTGATGGGCCTTTTTCAAACCCTTCTGCGCGGTCGCACACAGCCTCAGTCGGTACCGGCAGACGCTCCCGAAGATTCAGGAGCGCTGGACGTAGCGGCCGTGGAAGAAGCGACTGAGCGCTATCTGGCGCGACTGGCCGCCATGGGTATCCCTTTACCCAACACCGGGAGCAAGAATGGCGCCACGCAGGCTGAAGCGTCACGCCTCTACGATCACGACCCATCGTTCGTCGACCTGCTGCCCTGGGCCGAGTACCTGCCCGACGAACAGGTGATGCTCCTGGAAGATGGACGTTCGCGTGCCGTCTTCTTCGAGCTGGTGCCCTTGGGCACCGAGGGTCGCGATCCCAATTGGATGCAGAACGCCCGGGACGCATTGAAAGAAGCCCTGCAGAACTCCTTCGACGAGCACGAAACCTCGCCCTGGATCGTCCAGTTCTACGCCCAGGACGAGATCAGCTGGGACAATTTCCAGGAGCAGTTGAGGCAGTACGTCCATCCTCGAGCGCGAGGATCAGCCTTCAGCGAGATGTACCTGGCGCTCATGAAGCATCACCTGGAGGGCATTTCGAAGCCGGGCGGACTGTTCGTCGACACCGCCGTCAGCAAGCTGCCCTGGCGAGGACAACAGCGGCGCGTGCGGATGGTCGTCTACCGCCGGATCCGCAAGGCGGATGCGCAGATTCGCGGACAGGACCCGGCGGCGTACCTGAAGTCCATCTGCGAGCGTATCCAAGGCGGCCTGGCGAACGCCGGCATCGTCGCTTCGCGCATGGGCGGACAGGAGATCAGGAACTGGTTGATCCGCTGGTTCAACCCGCACCCGGATCACCTCGGCAAGACCGATGCGGATCTACGTCGCTTCTACGAACTGGTATGCCGGCCGGACGAACCGATCCTGCAGGATGACTTGCCGCTGGCCGACGGCACCGACTTCTCCCAGAACCTGTTCTATCGGCAGCCTGTTTCCGATGCCACCCAGGGCGTATGGCTGTTCGATGCCATGCCACACCGAGTGATCGTGGTCGACCAGTTGAACAAGGCGCCGCTGACAGGGCATTTCACCGGCGAGACGCTCAAGGGTGATGGCCTGAACGCCCTGTTCGATCGCATGCCCGAGGATACGCTGCTGTGTATCACCATGGTGGTGACGCCGCAGGACATGCTGGAAGGGCATCTGCAGCAGCTCTCGAAAAAGGCCGTTGGTGACAACCAGGCCTCGATCCACACCCGCGAGGACGTGGCCACCGTTCGCCGCCTGATCGGCCGGGAGCACAAGCTCTATCGCGGTTCGATCGCTCTGTTCGTGCGCGGCCGCGACCATACCCAGTTGGAGGAGCGCTGCATCACCCTGAGCAACGTGCTGCTCGGCGCCGGCCTGGTGCCGGTCGAACCGCAGAACGAAGTGGGACCGCTGAACAGCTACCTGCGCTGGCTGCCCTGCAATTTCGATCCGAACGAAAAGCGAGCCCTGGAGTGGTACACCCAGATGATGTTCGCGCAGCACATCGCCAACCTGTCGCCCATCTGGGGGCGCACCACCGGTACCGGACACCCCGGCTTCACGCTGTTCAACCGTGGCGGCGCGCCGTTGACCTTCGACCCGTTCAACAAGCTGGACCGGCAGATGAATGCCCACGGCTTCATCTTCGGCCCAACCGGGTCCGGCAAGTCAGCGTCCCTGACCAACCTCATCAGCCAGATGCTCGCCATGTACCTGCCACGGATGTTCGTCGCGGAAGCGGGCAACAGCTTCGGCCTGCTGGCCGACTTCGCCAAGCGGTTTGGCCTCTCGGTCCACCGTGTCCGCCTCGCCCCGGGCTCCGGCGTCAGCCTGGCGCCGTTCGCGGACGCCATCAAGCTGGTCGAGAGTCCCGACCAGGTGAAGGTCCTGGATGCCGAAGACATCGAGGCCTCGGACTCGGTCCAGGGCAGCAAGGCCGACCTCGAGGACGATCAACGAGACATCCTCGGCGAGATGGAGATCGTCGCGCGCCTGATGATCACCGGCGGCGAAGAGAAGGAAGACGCGCGCCTGACCCGTGCCGATCGCAGCGCCATCCGCCAGGCGATTCTGGCGGCGGCCAGGACCTGCGCCGCCGCGAACCGCACGGTGCTCACCCAGGACGTGCGCGATGCGCTCTACGAGGCCTCCAGGAGCGATGGCTCCGCGCCAGAACGGCGCGCGCGCCTGGCCGAAATGGCGGAAGCCATGCAGATGTTCTGCATGGGCGCCGACGGCGAGATGTTCAATCGCAAAGGCACGCCCTGGCCTGAAGCCGACCTCACCGTGGTGGATTTCGCGACTTACGCGCGCGAAGGCTACGCCGCCCAGCTCGGGATCGCCTACATCTCGCTGCTGAACACCGTAAACAACATCGCCGAACGCGACCAATTCAAGGGCCGGCCCATCGTCAAGATCACCGATGAGGGACACATCATCACCAAGCACCCGCTGCTGCTGCCCTACGCCATGAAGATCACCAAGATGTGGCGGAAACTGGGCGCCTGGTTCTGGCTCGCCACCCAGAACATCGACGACATCCCAGCCTCCGGGGCGCCGATGCTGAACATGATCGAGTGGTGGTTGTGCCTGAACATGCCCCCAGACGAGGTAGAGAAGATCTCCAGGTTCCGCGAGCTGTCGCCGGCGCAGAAGTCGATGATGCTCTCGGCCCGCAAGGAAAGCGGCAAATTCACCGAGGGCGTGCTCCTGGCCAAGGGCAAGGAGTACCTCTTCCGTGTGGTTCCCCCGAGTCTCTACCTGGCCCTGGCCATGACCGAAAACGAAGAAAAGAACCAGCGCTACAACATCATGCAAGCCACCGGCTGCGACGAGCTCGAGGCGGCCTTGCAGGTCGCAGCGGATCTCGACAAGGCGCGCGGCCTGCCGCCCTTCCCAATTAATTTCCCAGACCAACCGGCAGTGGAGTGCCAGGACGAATGAGAGCTCTGAATTCGCTGACCCAGAACCTGATCGACAACCTGACCCAGATCCTGCAGAACCCCGAAGAAGATGCCCTGCAGACGCTCAGGATATGCGCTCCTGTACTGATCGAGGAGCTGCAGCAGATTCAACTGAGGGCGGTCGATCGCCGGGACATAGTCCCGCAGATAAAGCAGCTCCTGGATGAATGGCTGCAACAGCATCCACAGCCTGATACGGCCCAACAGGCGCTCATCGAGGCCGTGGACCGTGCGGAAGTCCTACAGCGGAGGCAAGCGTGAGACTGTTGAAGGGCGGCTGGGCAGCGAAACGATTTCAAGGTCCCGCCCTGCCCTGGGCGGGGCTGCTGCTGGTCTTGCTGGCTGTCTCCGCCCTAGGGGTCGAGCTTCTGGTGAAGGGTCTACCAGCCAACCACAGCCTCTACGGCGATGCGAAGGCGCGCTGGACGATCAATGAATACGCCGACCTGGAGTGCCCCTTCTGCAAGGTCTACACACCGCGGCTGAAGCGCTGGGTAGACAGCCATCCGGACGTGAACCTGGTTTGGCGGCATCTTCCCCTGCAGATGCATGGCGAGGCGGCCCGCCATCAGGCTCGCCTGGTGGAGTGCGCGGGGATCCAAGGCGGCGCCAAAGCCTTCTGGAGCGCTATCGATGCGATCTTCGCTCAGTCGGCCGGCAACGGGGGCGGGCTGCCTGGCGGCACATTGCACTTTCCTGAACTGGACCAGGCTCGACTGGAAAAATGTGCGAAAGACATGGACCTGGTGGACCGGTTGATTAAGACGGACATCGACACTGCACGGTCGAACGGCATTACAGCGACCCCGACCCTGGTCATCCGGGACAACCAGACGGGAAGAAGCGTGAAGCTGGAGGGCATGGCCGACGAGACCACGTTGCTGTCGGCGATCGACTGGTTGGCCAGGGACCACTAGCGTCGCTCTAGGAGCGTCTGGACGAAGAAATCGGAGAGGATGCCAACATCCATTTTTTGGGACTCCAGAATGCTCTGCACGTCACCTGGCAGCATCTCAACCTCATCCCCGTCCACGATCTTTACAATCTTCTTGCGGCCGGAGCTGGTGAGGCTGAGCTTGAACTCCATCGCCGGCCGGGCATTGATATAGATGCTCTCGAGCAAGCGCTCCATGATGTCGACTCCCACGTTAATATCAACTAGCCATCTATCAACCGCTAAGTATGCCCTCCAGATGACGATGGAGTCACCCCTGCCGCTGTTGGCAGCAGCTCTGGATACGGCTCGAAAAATACACTGCCGACGGGCTGATGGTTTCCTGCTGCCCCATCGCAAGCGATCCTGTCTGCTGTCTATACCTTCCTCGAACCGGTACAAACCCGCACCTCTTCATCGCTTCCCCAAATGGGCCGCCACACCCCCTGGCTATCGGCTTACTCTTGGTACTACTCACTAGCGCGTGCCTGACCTAACCAAGACTACAAAACGATAGACGGTTCATCTTTCCTCATAACTTGAGGTTACTATTGAATCTCATCCAACCCTCAGGATTAAGGAGATTGGAATGTTTATTAAAATTCTTCGAGTTATATTCTTATTGCCTATAGTTGGTTTGACACAGCAGGCTGCTGCCTCCCCGCCCGCAGAGTCACACTCGAATGAACAATCTAAATCTTCGTGTATCGATGTCCAAGTCAATGGAGCGCGTAGCCTGTCTTACAACTGCATGGCTCAGCAAATGACTCCCCCCAAAGAGGATCCTCGGCGTCGGAACCCTACCTTAAACTCCACATTAGCGTCTGAACGCGCCACTCGCCTGCCACCCACACAGACAGGACTTTTTACCAGCCTTCATCAACGTGCCATATCGAACTCGAAAGACTAGCCCTCAGCCAAACGACTTCCAGCCTATGCAGGGCGCTCAATAGAGTGCCCTGCAGCACATTCACAAGCTGATTACCTTGAAATAAAAGCCTATAAGCGCATCCTTAGTTCAAAACCACATTTATTATTCCTGACACATTCTGGACCTCACCATACACTGCCCGTCCATCACGATAACTGTAGCTCATTATCACTGGAATCGTTGTTTTAAAGGCAGTGCAACTGTAGTTTACAACAACAGATCCGCCATATGGCTCAACACCCAATTGAATGTCGGTCGGGCCGACCCATGACACATTACACCCTTGAGATGAATTCCCGGGTGTATTGTAACCAACACATCGTAGATCTGATGTTCCCCTGCTAACACCGTCTGGATATAAATTGGCATAACGTGGAGCATAAAGATTTGCCCGGCAAGATGTTGTAAACTTCCTATCTCCGCTGGCAGAAACAGTGACCGTTCCTGGTGAAGGCATTGCCGAAATGATCATCCTTTGCAGAGGAGGGAGTGTAGGCGCCCTTTGACTCGACTTCATATTAGTTGGAAGAATCGAACAAACTACAACATCTTCAACATTCACACCCTTTGAGACTTCCCCTAGACTTGTTATTTCAACCCCACCCTGCGCCCGACATATCTCACTTCCATCATTTGAGCCCTCATCAGCACATGCGAAATTGCTAGCCACCAAAAGCACAGTCGACATAAAAAGTAATTTTTTCATTTCAAAAGACCTCTCCATGCTAAAAATTATTTATTCAGTGAATACCCAGTTCATTGGGCGGCTTTCGTATCAGCTTCTCTGATTCAAGAACACGCCCCTCAATTGGATCGCAGTTCAGCCGATTCAACCTCACACTCCCCTCTTCATTATCATTAACTCCGGAAATCTTCTGCTCTCTCTCAAAGCAGTGCTGCCCAATCTCATCCGCCCCACCTCCACCACCGACACACCCATAGATGAGAGCAATTAAAGAAAATAGAGAAAAGCACCTATATCCGCCCCAACCACCCATCTTCATACCGCAAGAAAAATACAACATTTGCGTCACACCTTTGTAATTCTCAAGAGTTACCCTTCACCTAGAAAAACCTACCCCCAATTTCGCTTCAATTCTGTTTCAGAAGACAACAACTATCTAATTTACTAGTATGAATCTCAGCGCAGCCTTCCTGCCTCTTAGCAACAAAAATGACTGTTTCGACAGCGACTGCTCAGTCCGCGCAAACACCTGAAAAAAAGATGGCTTGGAAGCTCACTTCTACCTTATGAGTTACCAGGCTCCCTCCTCTGCACCATGCGCCAACAATTCGCCATTACAGCGGTAAAAAATACCCCGGCGACGTAGTGATGATTTCCTGCTGCCCTATCGGAAGCGATCCTGTCTCCTACCTGTACCTATTCGAACCGGTACAGACCCATGCCTCTTCATCGTTCCCCCCCAGCCTGGTGGCCACGCCCCCTGGCCGTTGGCTTACTACTTGTACTGCTGACCGGCGCAAGCCAGGCCGAAACCTGGGTCATCACTGACCAGGCCCATCCGGTCACCGCCACCGGATCATCGCGAGTCCTGCTCCTGGATGCCCAGCAACACCTTGAGGAGCAACTGACTGACGCTCTGCCCAAGGATCCTCAACAAGCTCAGGTAGCGTTTCAGCAGTTGCTACAGAGCCCCGAGGGGCGACGCCTGCAGGCAGAGCTGGTGAAGGCACAACAAGACGTCACCGATGCGTGGAGTCTCGGTGTCGAGAAGATCCCTGCCGTGGTAGTCGACAGGCAGTACGTGGTCTACGGCGAACCGGACGTACCGCGCGCTCTTGAGCTGATCGCCAAGGCCAGGAGGACGCGCTGATGACCAGCCTCAACCTCCGCCGCCTGGCAGCGGCGGCCGCCACCTTCAGCCTCTCGTTCACGGCCGCGGCCGCGATCAACAGCGCCGCCATCGTCTCCTCCACCCTTTCCCCTCAGTGCCTCGAATACAAGGTCGTCGGGATCTGCTACTGGCTGCTCTGCGGCCCGCATGGCTGCAAGGTGAAGACGTCGGTCAAGGTCCGCCACTACGTGCCTGACGCAGTCGTCTCCAGCTATGCGAATACCGGGAGCAACCCCTGGACCGAGGTGTCGGCGCTGGGCACACCGAATCCCCTCGCCCAGGCCGGCAATGACGCGACCACCAACTACAAGGCCGAGAACAGCATCGGCCGCTTCAAGGAAGCGGATGTGATCGGCCATCCTGGCGGGGCCACGTTCAGCCGGTTCGCCAGCGCCTCTGGGTACGTTTGCCCTGGCGCCACCTTCCCGCTGGTGCCGTACTTCCTCAGCACACTGGACGCCATTGGCTGGCGGCATGGCATTCCCGAGCAGGTGTACCCCGAAGCGTTGGTCCCAGGGCTGCGCGAGGTGGGTGGAATCTTCTCCGGCGACATGTGGGGGAACCTCTATCCGCGCAGCGGATTCCTGCACCAGACCGACGACTACAAGACGGCGGCCGTCATCGCCCAGCGCGCCGGCGACATCACCACGCGAATCGGCCAGCTCCACGTCTACCTCCCCATGCGCGCAGCACCCAAGGACGGCTACTGGCCGGCGGGCGAGCTGAAAGAGGGCGATGCCTCGACCGGGAAATGGCAGGAGCTGACCCCGTCCCTGAGCCTCAACTGCGCGGTGTTTCCCAACTCAGGGCCGAAGACGCAAGCCGTCGACGGCGATTACGCCTGGGCGCTCTGGCGTCCCTACTCCTGCTGCCAGCGCAAGGGGCAGATCTTCCTCGGCAGTACCGACTTCCAATAAGGACACGGAGACGAATCATGCGAATGAACATCACCTCGGTCGCGCTGACGTGGCTGCTCGCAGCGCAACTTGCCCAGGCCGACGACCCAATCAACGTGTCCAAGACCGGCACGGTGCTCAGCGACGAGGTCCTATACAGCATTGGCGGCGGCAGTGCGGTGAGCATGGGCAGCGCCGGCCAGATGGACTCGATCGGCGTCGGTTTCGGCTGGAACAACGACCTGATGTGCGGAAACATGAACCTGAGCACCACCCTGGAGAACCAGCTCAACGGTGCCACACAGGGCTTCCAGAACATCATGGGCTCAGTCATCCAGAACGCGACCGGCGCGGTCATGTCGCTACCGGCGTTGATCATCCAGCGCGCGAACCCTCAGCTCTACAACCTGATCACCAATGGCATCCTGCAGGCGCGGATCGACTACGACCGCTCGAAAGGGACTTGCAGAGCGATCGCCGAGAAGATGGCTGACATCGCTGGGGAGCAGACCGGCTGGGGGAAAATCGCCGAAGGCCAGGCCCTGGGCGCCACGCTGGCCTCTGGCGGGAAAGACGCCGTATCCGCCCTCGAAGTAGTGGAGAAGAAGGGCGGCAACGATGGCGTAACCTGGGTCGGTGGAGACAAGGCCGGCGGCTCCGGCCAGAAGCCCATTCGCATCGTCAACGACGTGACCCGGGCGGGCTACAACCTGTTGACCAGCCGCTCGGTGAAAGACTCATCGAGCGTGCCTTCCGCCAGTTGTAACAACGGCCTGGTCTGCAACACCTGGTCCTCCCCCCAAGAAGCCGCTGCATTCGCCACCCGGGTACTGGGGGAGCAACAGCAGCAGACCTGTGAAGGCTGCCAGAAGACGGTGACGGCTGCAGGCGTCGGCCTGACCCCGCTGATCCAAGAGACCTACGACAAGAAGCTCCAGTCGCTGCAGGAGCTGCTATCGAAAAGTAAGCCACTGACCGCCGAGAACCTGGCTGCGGCCGGCACCGATGCGCTGCCAATCACCCGCGGCGTCATCGAGGCGCTGCGCGACGAGCGTGACCAGGACGTCCTGGCGCGCCGCCTGGCGTCCGATGTCTCCCTGATGGACGTGCTCAGCAAGGCCCTGTTGTTACAGCGCCTGATGTTCGCCGGCGCCAAGGAGCCCAACGTCGCCGCCAACGGCCTGGCCACCCAAGCCGTCGATCAGCAGACCAGCCTCCTGCAGCAGGAGATCTCGAACCTCAAGACCGAACTGGAACTCCGTCGCGAGTTGGCCAGCAATTCGCCCATGCGGGTCATCGAGCGCGGGCAACAGCGCGCCTCAGGGTCCAGCGGCGTGTTCGAGTCGGCGCCCGATGCTGATCGCCTTGATCGCCTGCAGGCCCCCTCTGCCGCCGGCGGCAAGTCGGGGTCGGGAGGGAGACCGTGATGGCAGATACGCTCACCAGCCGAAAGCTCCTCGGCCAGCTACTGGTCGGAGTGATGATCGTCGTCGGTCTGGCAGTGGTCGGTACGCTGCTCAGCCTCTTCGCCCTGAACCACTTCGGCGGCATCCAGGGCCTGGAGGCCTGGCGGCAAAGCAACTACTGGAGTTTGTTCGCCTGGCGGGCGCTGCTGTACTGCGCCCTGGCCATCGCCTGGTTCCGGCTCAAGCAGCGCAAGGAGCTGAGCGCGCATGAGCGGCAGCGCATTCGGCGGATCGAGATCCTGGTGCTGTTGCTGATCCTGCTCATCGAATTCAGCAAAGCCTACTTCCGCACGGGAGGCGCAGCATGACCTTCATGACCAATGACTACCTGGAGTATTACCTCACCCTCCTCGGTTGGATCATCAACAACGGGATCTGGAACATGATCTCGGATACAGGGCTGTTCGCGGTGCCCTTCGTGGCCATTGTGATGCGTGAGTGGCTGAAAGTTCGCGGGGAAGGCGCCGACGAGGGCAACAAAGGCGTGCTGTCTCTGGCCCGCATCGAGACGCATATCTACGTCGGCTACATCGTGGTCGCCCTGGCGGGAATCCCGGTCGTCAACGTGAGCTTCGACACCATCGAGTTCGACCAGGCCCGCGCCCAGCAGTGCCAGTACAACCTGCCAGCGCCGGCAGACACCGGCTGGTCGACCTCCTTCAGCAGCCTGGCCGGCAAGAGTGCGCAGATGCCGCTCTGGTGGGCGATGATGCACGCCCTGTCCAAGGGCTTCACCGCCGGCGCGGTCGCGGCCATTCCGTGCGGCACGGATCTGCGGCAGATGCGAATGGAAGTGGACAATACGCGCGTGAACAACCCGCTGCTGGCACAAGAAATCGCTGACTTTTCCAGGGACTGCTACGGACCTTCCCGTGCGCGGCTGTTCATGCGGCAACCCGATCTGGGCTCCGTCGGCGAGGACAACAAGGCGCTGCAGGACCTGAACTGGATCGGCTCCCGATTCCTGTTGAACACCCCGGGGTACTACGACACCGACTACTCGAAGAGTCCCCGTCAGTCGTGGCCCTACAACGCCACCCGCGACGCCGGGCTGCCCCAGGTGGGCGGTGGTGGTGGCTACCCAACCTGCAAGCAGTGGTGGGCTGACTCAGGGATCGGCTTGCGTGATCGGATCAAGGGCCAGGTGGATCCGGACCTGATGACCAGCTTCCTCAAATGGGCGAAATGGCTGGACCAGGACGAGGTGACCGAGGCAGTCATCCGCCAGGTGATTTCACCGTCCAGCCAGGTCAAAGGCAACGTCTATACCGACTATGGTGGGCAGGTGGGCGGTACGGTCTGGAACGGCATCGCGAGAACCGCTGGAACCTTCGGTGTGGCCCTGGGCAGTCTGGCCTACTTCCCGGCGATGGACATGGTCCGCCAGGCACTGCCGATGGTGATGTCGTTCCTGAAGATGGCCATGGTCATCTGCATTCCGATGGTCCTGGTCATCGGCACCTATCAACTGAAGGTTGCCATGACGATGACGGTCGTCTTCTTTGCGATGATGTTCGTCGACTTCTGGTTTCAGTTAGCTAGATATATAGACAGCACGATACTTGATGCCTTCTATGGTTCGGGATCACCGCATCTTTCGTTCGACCCGGTCATGGGACTGAATACGGCGACTCAAGATGCAATATTGAACTTTGTGATGGGGGCGATGTTCGTTATTTTACCCATGCTGTGGATAACTGCTATAGGCTGGGCAGGCGTCCAAGTTGGAGCTCTCCTCAGCGATCTCAGTAACGGGGTCAAAGGGGTCCAACAGGCAGGAGTACAGGGTGGTAGCGTAGCTAAGCAGGCAATATCGTCGTTCTCCCCCAAAGGGGATTGACAGAAAGGGGCTAAAAGGCCCCTTTTTTACTAGTCTTCACGAGAAAGAACTCCATCATCTCGTCGCCCCATCCAATCCAACTCATTACCGAAAACATCTCGGCCATATGGAGCTGCTTGGGCTTCATCTTTTTCCAACTGTTGGAAGATCGAAAAGTCACCTTTAACCAACACCCACCCAATCAACCCAAACGACAATAAGGTCATGAAGGCGCTGGCAAGCCAGGTAAAGTTCTGAACAAGGATAACGAACAGCACCACGACCAGGCAGGCTCGTTTGATCCAGCGCACGACAGGCCGACGATCATGCAGGCAGAAGCACACAAACGTACCCAGACCAAATCCGATCCGAGAGGCGAAACCTTTGTAAGCGTGTGCTTCCATTATCAATCTCCTGGCTCCCAAAGGGAGGCATCCTGCCATCACCTATACGCCAAAAAAGATGATCTAGCAAGCCTTATGGCATATTATGCCACTAGCTATCTGCCGACTGGAGCACCTCATGGCAACTCGAAACGTCGTCCTTCCCGATCCGCTGGAGCAGGATATCAACGAGCTGGTGGAGACCGGCCGCTATCAGAATCGCAGCGAAGTCATCCGGGCAGGCTTGCGCCTGCTGCTGCAACAGGAAGCCCAGAATAGCGCCAAGCTCGAAGCCCTCCGCAACGCAACATCCAGTGGACTGATGCAACTGGAACGCGGCGAGTACGACGAGATCACCAGCGACGACCTGGCCCAATACCTCGACGAGCTCGGCAACCAGGCGAGCCACTGAAGCATGGCCAAGTACCGCATCTCCCATGATGCCCAAGCGGACATCGTCGATATCCTGCGCTTCACCCACAACCGCTTCGGCGATGCCGCGCGCCGACGTTACCAGGCACTCATAGGGGCGGCGCTGGAAGCAGTTGCGACAGACCCACAACAGGTAGGCAGCATCAGCCGTGAAGAACTGGGAGCAGGCCTGCGCAGCATCCACCTCGTTTACTGCCGCTCGATGCCCAATGTCGGTAAGGTTGTTCGGCCCAGGCACTTCGTCTTCTACCGGGTGGCGACAGACCAGGTGCTCGAGGTGGTTCGCGTGCTTCACGACTCCATGGATCTGGATCAACACCTGCCCCAACGATGAGCAGCTGTAGCAGGAGCAAATGGCCCAAAGGGGAAATGGGCTTGAAGGGCGAAGGGAATGGTTCACAAGGGTAAAAGCCCTACCCGAAAGGGCCTGCCAGAAGGCAGAAATGGCTGCGTTCGCGCCGGCGAACACGAAAAGGCTACGGCCTGACACCACGTTCAGTTCATCATATGACGATCTGAACGCTTGAGATCGAGAATAATAGAAGTGCCATACTAAGAGAGGCATGTAGTGGTCAACCCACTGTCTAGGATGAGTTGACCACTACAAGGCACAACAGCTGGATTACTAATTTAGTGCTGTTATTGCGTGGTATCGTATCGCCTCCCCCTACCTAGCATGAAGAATAAGTAGACCGTATCGCGCAACCTTGAAGTCTTGGAAGTCCTGACCTATTTCTGGACAGACATCGTCTATGCTTTTGCCATCTTAGCAGGTTTCTTCTTTGGCGGCGGTAGAGGCACCTCCATCTCATAGTGCTCAAGCCTTACGGAGTTAGCCAACGCAAAGGCCGGAAGCTCTGGCATAGCAAGCTTATTGCGTCGCGCATCGTATAAACATGCAAAAGCCGCATCGGTATTCGCATTTGCATAGCCTTTAGCCTGAGTGATTCCTTCCTTGGCCCACTCAAGATTTCGCTCGAAAGACTTCTTAGGTGATAGCACCTTAAGCTCTATGACTGTGTTTATCTGTTTGTTCGACCCTGGACTTGTTTCTCGCTGCACATACAGGTCCGTTCTCCCCCCCTGATTGTTTATCTCCTCATTAACAAACACTCCTGACCTTCGGTAGGAAGCCCTCAAGTAAGTCAACAAGTACGACTGAACACTACGCTCTGGTCCACTGCGCAAGTCGTACTGCGTCTTTGTTTTGTTCAGCTCCCACATGGTCCGCGCACCAATCGCACGTGGAGTACTGAGCCATTCATGATGGAAGACGCGTAGATCCTCCGCCAAACTGTCAGGCGTAATATTCTCATCGGTGCTCTTGATCAAAATTTCATCCGGCTCATGAATCCAGTCATCCAACGGCTGGCCTGCACGATGGATTTGGATAGTCTGCTGGCCGAACTTGGCAATCACAAAAGTGTGTTGATCGCCGAGGTGGTGCTCGATGAAGTCATACGCCTCGTCAACAGTTAGTGCGTCGAGCAGTCTTACCATCAGGCGAAAGTTCTGGTTGCAAACGGCTATGCCCTGACTTACCGTACCCGAACGTCTTCTTATGCGTGAGATCGTTGTTGGGACATAGTCTTTAAGTCCCAAATCGACGTCCGGCGTTTCCGCAAAAATCATCAAGAGCGCCTGTTCCGTGCTTCCATAGTCGCCAAGAGAACGCTTGCTCTGCCAATAGCGATAAAAGTCGATAACTTCTTGGATGAATTGATCTTCCGAGCTGCCGGAGTTTCCAGGGCGAAGCCTCTCAATGTGGCTTTTCTCAGAATACGTGAAGGTGGGTTCAATAGTCATTCATGCCACCTCTGCTCGAGCTCGCAGGATCGACTGATAGGCACTCAGAACATCTTTCCTATTGATAAAAGTCTTGTGACCGAGTATAGATTGTATTTTTCTAAGTCCCTCGACGGTCGGCGTGTTTTCGCTCCCATCCTCTTCGATCAGAAGCATTTCACCTGGCCGTCTCAAGGCGGATACATACGTCAGGTCCTGAACCAGCATCCGATCCAGCGACTGTCCTTCCTGCTCCTCCGGGATACCTTCCGCCTCGAGCGATTGTACCGCGCCAAGACAGATATCAAGCAGGAAACTATAAATTCTCCTACCCATATCAGTTTGACGAAGAACCTTGCAGACCTGCAAGCCATTCTTTTTAAGCTTGAACACCCCGTCAAATTGTAGATCCTTAGGCGACGGATGAGCCTTAAATCCAGAAACGGAGACAAGATCGGCAAATACTAAATGCCCTAAGGCCAAGTGGGCTGCCCGATAATAAGGACCATGCGGAGTTCGTTGCGCACGCTGGCGCAACGGTTGTAACCCATAAAACCGAGCGGAAGCAAAGGACATAAACAATAGCGCATGCAGTCTAGCTCGGCTTAATGAGTTCAACCCAGCAGATTCTGCCGCCGTGATTAAGAAAAGAACCCACCTTACAAACTGTAGCTTTTCGTAATCACGCTTAAGGAGCGCCTTATCACTTAGCATTCAAGAACCTCCCAAGCTCTTCATGCAGCAGTTGAACCGCTCTACCTTCGGAGAGCGCTGCGGGCGAAGGAGTCAGTTCAAGTAGGTTTATAAAGTGGTTGGATCGATGGCTCTGTAGCTTCGATATTTTGCCTTTTGCGTCGATCAGTCCTAACAGGGCAGGAATCATTTCCGTGCCATTGAGATTTGAGGTCGCTATTACCTTTCTCGGTGCCGTTGAATCTTCAGGGGCAAAACTACGCATTAGATCCGCCGCTCGACGCATGAACCAGCTATCCAGACTCGCTTCGGGTGTCTCAATCACCAGCATTTTCTGGCCATTAGTGTTGATCATATCGAGCAACGTCATGCGAAACGCGAGGTCGAGAAACTCTTTTTGGGATTCAGAAACGCTACTGCTGCTTGATCGCTCGCTTGGCAGCTTATGGGTGCCGGAAGTCATCTTGACGGTGAAGGCAGGAATATTGACTCGATCTGCACCAGTGGCGATCTTGAACGGCGTCTGGCGATTGAAGGCAACACTCACGCGCTCCTGCAGAAACTCCATGGCGTAGTTCGTCAGACGAGTTTCGAGGTCAGCCTTCAAAGTTGACATTTCCTCCTGTGCATTATCGACGGCTGCCCGATACTCCGATGTGTAGCGTTTGCGATTTTCAGCTAGTACGTCCAACTCAGCTTGCTCTCGGTCAATCTCTGAGTAGACGTCATACATCTCCTGTCCTTCATCGACAGGGCGCAACATATCCAAGGTCTCAACTGCTTGCAGCGTAAGGGCACGCTTGGTCGCTGCGGATCTTAATAGCGGTGCGATTCTAGCTTTATGCTCCTCAATTTCAGCAAGCTTTGCGTCGTTCGCAGCTAGGTGTCGTCGAATCGAGTCAAGATCCGCCTCGATTCTATGGATATCGTTTACATTTATGGGGGTGATGCTGGGCGGGTTCGATGCTGGGGTCTGAGAGTCACAGACGAAGCAATGTCCTTTACGGATTTTCTTGCTGATACCAGACAGCTGTTTTTTTGACTTTGCTCCACAAATGAAACAACCGCAGCCCGTAGCATAGCCCTGCATTAAAAAACGCTCCTTATCTCCAAGCGAGGGTAAAGCCTGAAGAATAAATTTGGAGTCGGCCTGCAAGAATTGAGCCTCAAGTTCAGCAAGTTTTATTTGCCCATCATCGGTCTGGAGCAGCAGCTGATTCTCTTCGCGCTGCAACATGTCAAATTCTTGCTTTAAATTGATGTACTCAACCTCGGCCTCGGCGGCGGCCGCCTTCGCCTCTTTGAGCTGACCTTGAGATGTTTGAACCTCAATGGACAAGGCTGGACGTTCTAGAGAAGGTAGAGTATCTTTTCTGCGATTTAGAATATTTGTTCTATTGCGATACTCAGAGTCGATTTTTTGAATAAGTGCAAAAAGCTTATTTAACGTTTCGGCCACTGACTCGTCAAAGAATAGTATCTTAAAGAATTCAAACTGAGCCGACGGCTCCCATAGCAACGGCAAACGGTCCTCACCGAAAAACTGAAGATATCTGACTACCATGTGAAAGTCGTACGCTGATAGTAGTCCACTCATGGAGGCCAGCTCTTCAATAAATGCCGTCTCACCTGCTGGTGTATACTTGCGTCCGGAAACCTTCACTCCCTTTATACGCATATCTCGCATGTATCGCGAGACCTCCACTTTCCTCTGCCCCACGCTGAAATACAAAGTGGCGTAGGCATCATCGTCCAGTTTTTCAGGAACCCGGCTTGAGAAGAAGTCAAACTTCTTTGGCTCAACCAAGCGTCGCTGGCTTACCCGCCCCACATTCTTGGTCGCCTTTTCCGGGTTACTCGGCCCGAGCAATAACCTTAACAATAGGGTTAGCAATGTGGTTTTGCCAATACCATTGATACCTGCAATCACACTGATGCCATTTTCGAATGCAATGTCCAGTCCATTGCCATGCTCACCAGGGTAGAGTGAGAAGTTCCGGATTACCAACCGCTCAATAACTGGAAGGCTGATGCTAGAACGCACATTTATCTCCCTATATACATGCTGCTCAAGCGAAACCTTAACTGTCAGCTGCGGCGTAGCATCTTGATTGCCAGCAGTGCTTGAGTAAGGACCTTCGCATCTTCTTCTGTTCCCTCCCAGACACTGTCCAAGAGGCGAGTAAGACGAAGCCTGGTTGATGAGGTGGCTTGGTCCTGCTCTGGAAGCTCAGTCAGGAATGAAACACTGGCGTCGTTGCACATTTTCTGAACAGATTGAGCACGTACTCCGAACTCTCCTTTGTACACACGTCCAACCCAACTTTGCGAAACGCCATAGCACTCTGCCACCTGCGCCTGTGTCAAGCCCTTTCGTTTGAAAAACTCGGCGAGCAAGCGCCCAACGTCTTGCGCAGCGTCTTTGCGGATCATACAAATATACGTATATTTTTTGAAAATAAGCGTATATTTAGCACCAGAATTTCAACTGTGGCAATTCGTTTGAGATGAGAAGGAGGCAGCGATGCAGATCGCATTTGACCAATGGACTAAAGGCCGCAAAATCAATACGTTAGGGACGAATGCGGGCGCAGAGAAACTGCCCTTTCAGACTTGGCGGCATTTCAAGGAGGCATTCGCGCCAGAACTCGTCGCCCGAGCGGTCAGGGAAAGTCTCCTTCCTGTCCGCACCTGTATCGACCCTTTTGGAGGCTCGGGAACAACGGCTTTGGCCTGCCAGTTTCTAGGGGTTGAGCCTGTTACCATGGAGGTCAATCCCTATCTGGCTGATCTCATTGAAGCGAAACTCACCGCCTATGACAGCACGTCCCTGACTCATGACTTGGGTCAGATCATTCGTGCGGTGCGCAGCATACGAGGCGACCACGACCTGAGCTGGCTTCCAACCACATTTGTAGCTCCGGGAGTCAATAATCGTTGGCTGTTCGAACATGACGTCGCGCAAAGAATCGAGTCCTACCGTAAGGCTATTGCCAGCCTATCCAATCCCATCCATCAGATGTTCTTCAGAGCGATCCTTGGTGGCTTTCTGGTTGAAGTAAGTAACGTGCTCATCAGTGGCAAAGGACGTCGATACAGGCAAAATTGGCAGTTAAGGAAACAGAGCCCTGAGACGGTGGATCAACAATTTCTGAACAGGGTTCAAAAAGCGCTTTACGAAATTGCCCGTTATGCGTCTCGCCCCGTGTCGAAGTACACACTCATCCGGGGCGACTGCCGCGAAACGATCGCGAATGCGCCTATGGCAGATCTCGCGGTATTTTCGCCCCCCTACCCCAACTCGTTCGACTATACCGACGTATACAACGTTGAGCTGTGGGTGCTGGGCTACCTGAACGACTCCGCTGATAATCGTTCACTGCGTCAGTCGACATTGGCGTCCCACGTTCAGATTCAACGCAACTACGCACCGCGCCCACTTGGATCAGCAACGTTGGATGACGTTTCGAAGAAACTGCATGCCAGTCGTGAGCTGCTTTGGAGTCGCTGGATTCCCAACATGGTCGACGGCTATTTTGCGGACATGGCCGGCGTGATGAAGTCTTTGGCCAACCGTTTGCCTCTTCAAGGTGAAGCATGGGCGGTTGTAGGGGACAGTCTTTATGCGAACATTCACATCCCCGTAGCAGAGATCCTGACCGAGCTCGCGCCCACCTGTGGATTTGAAGCAGTACACGTTGAGGCGTTTCGCTCAATGAGATCATCCGCGCAGCAAGGCGGAAAGCAAGAACTAGCAGAAAGCTTGGTCGTATTTCGCAAGGTATAACGCGGTAGATTGTAGTGTTACTGCCCCGAGGCCGATTTAGGCGAGATCATCGCCGAGAGAGGGGTGTCTGATGAGCAAGCAACGACGTACGTTTTCCGCGGAGATTAAGCCAGAGGCCGGAGCCTTGGTGCTAGACCAAGACATATCGGCGCCTGCCGTTCGCTGGGAGCGGTGGATTCGGCCTTGCGCCGTTGGGTAAAGCAGATACAGCAGGAGCGCGATGGCGGGCCCCCGAAAAACAAGCCTCCCCCCGAACAGCAGAAGATCTAGGAGATGGAGGCCCGGATCAACTGGTTGGAACGGGAGACAACGATCCTAAAAAAGCTACCGCTCTCTCGATGTCGGACGCACTCGATCGTACGCGCTGATAGTCCAGTGATCGATAGCGATGGGAGGCCCTGCTCGAAGATGGCACATTGCCAACAAAATACCCCTTGCCCGCCACCGTTGTTTTATCGTTGTTGCCAGCCCCTGATCTGGCGGAAAAGCCCGCTCCATGAATCGTCATGGAGCCTCCCATGTTTCAACTCCTTTCCTGGATATCCAGGAAGCCGTCCCCCACCCCACCAACCAAAGCTGCCCCAGGGGGATTCCTCCCTCCTCTGAGCAGCATGGAACTGCTCGGCACGCCTCGGCGCCGGCAGCTACTGGAGAACATCTGGCAACGTGCCTCGCTATCCAAGCAGCAATTCGAGGAGATCTACCGCCGACCACTGGCCAACTACGCCGAGCTGGTCCAGCAGCTCCCTGCTTCGGAAAACCATCACCATGCCCATCCAGGCGGGATGATCGATCACGGCCTGGAGATCGTGGCCTACGCACTGAAGGTGCGGCAGACTTACCTGCTCCCTGTGGGCGCGGCACCAGAGTCACAGTCAGCCCAGGCTGAAGCCTGGTCGGCCGCCGCGGCTTATGGTGCCCTGGCACATGACATAGGCAAGATCGTCGTCGACCTGCAGGTTGAGCTGCAGGACGGCAGCACCTGGCACCCTTGGAACGGACCGATCAACCAGCCCTACCGCTTCAAGTACGTGAAGTCCCGCGAATACCAGCTCCACGGCGCTGCATCAGCGCTACTCATCCACCAACTGCTTCCGCGCACTGCACTCGACTGGCTCAGTCGCTTTCCAGAGCTGTGGGCTCAATTGATCTACCTGTTCGCGGGGCAGTACGAGCACGCCGGGATCCTCGGAGAGATCATCGTGAAGGCAGACCAAGCCTCCGTCGCGCAGGAGTTGGGAGGGAATCCGGATCGAGCGCTGGCTGCACCGAAGCAGTCGCTGCAGCGGCAGTTGGCAGACGGGCTGCGCTTCCTGGTGAAGGACAAATTCAAGCTGAATCAGCCGGGCGGCCCGTCCGACGGGTGGCTGACTCAGGACGCACTCTGGCTGGTGAGCAAGCCCGCGGCCGATCAGTTGAGAGCCTACCTGCTGGCTCAGGGAATCGAAGGGGTCCCCTCCTCCAACGCGCCATTCTTCAACATGCTCCAGGACCAGGCCGTCATCCAGACGAACGCCGAAGACAAGGCCATCTGGACGGCCACGATAGACAATGGTGCTGGGTGGAGAAACAAGTTCACGCTCCTCAAGATCGCTCCAGCCTTGATTTGGGCTGACCCTGCGGAGCGGCCTGATTCCTACAGCGGATCACTCGTAATTGAAGAGGGCAACGCCTCCCCTGAAAAGCCGGAAACGACCTGCGAAATCCCCAACGATCCGATTGAACAGCGACAGGCGCCAGAAGCCAAGATGACGCTCCGCCAACCTACGCCGAGCGTTGCGAAACCGTCAAACGAGATGCGGGCGATTGCGAAGCCCTCAGCTGAGGATCAGGAAGAAACAGACGATTTGTACGCGCTTCTTGGTAATATCAATTCGCCACCAGAAGAGCTAGACACTAGCCACGACTCACCGGCTGCTTCTTCTACGAACACTCGCGGGGAGGAGAACCTACAGCAGCCACTAGGGACCAAGGAGCCAACAGATTGCGCTCCTGAAGCAGTTGAAGATGTATTTATGCCTAGCAGAAGCACTGATCTGGGACAGGGATTCGTTGGCTGGATGAAATCTGGCATCGCGGCCCGTCGCCTGTTCATCAACGACACCAAGGCTTTGGTGCATACCGTCGACGGGACCGCCATGCTGGTCACGCCAGGAATCTTCAAGCGTTATGTCCAGGAGCATCCAGAGCTCGAAAAGCTGGCCCAGGCCAAGGAGACGACCGGCTGGAAGCTGGTGCAGCGCGCGTTCGAGAAACAAGGGCTTCACCGGAAGACCAGTAAGAGCCTGAACATCTGGACCATCAAAGTCTCAGGCCCTCGTAAAACGAAAGAGCTCAAGGCCTACCTACTCCAGGATCCCAAATTGCTGTTCCCTGAGCAGCCTCTGGACAACCCAAGCCTCACGGTTATCACCGATGCCGAAGGAGGTGTGGAATGACGCCGCAGCAGCTCACCGAGGAGTACATCTTCGCGCACGATCTCCGGGAAGCCAGCGCGAAGATCTACCGCGCCGCGACCAAGGCGCTGCTCAAGCACTTCGGTCCTACGGCAACCGTACATGACGTGGACCACCGGGCTGTCCTGGGTTGGCGGCGCAAGGTACTGGAACAAGGCCTATCGAAGCGGAGCTGGAACACGTACTCGAATCATCTGCGAACGATCTGGGGCTATGCCATCGAGCACGAGCTGGTGACGCACTCCCAAGTCAACCCGTTCAGAAAGACCACCGTCATCCCCCCCAGGCGAGCAAGCAAAACCGTCGCAGCCGAAGCCATCCTGCGCGCCCGCAGTTGGCTCAACATGCAGGTCGGCGCCGAGCGCTGCACCGGCGATCGCGCACGCATCACTCCCGCCTGGTTCTGGCTTTGCACGTTTGAGGTCTTCTACTACACCGGCATCCGGTTGAACGCGCTGCTGTGCATCCGCAAGCGCGACATCGACTGGGATAATCAACTGATCCTCATCCGCGGCGAGACAGAGAAAACTCATAAAGAGTTCGTAGTGCCAATAACGGAGGGGCTTGTGCCTCACCTATCGCGGCTCCTGCAGGAGGCCGATAGAGCCGGATTCGCCGATGACGACCAGTTGTTCAACGTCAACCGGTTCTCACCGCACTACAAGAGCAAGGTGATGAACTCCGACCAGGTCGAAGCCATGTACCGGAAGTTGACCGAGAAGGTTGCGGTGCGGATGACCCCGCACCGTTTCCGGCACACCCTGGCCACCGACTTGATGAAGGCACCCGAGCGGAACATCCACCTCACGAAGTGCCTGCTCAACCACTCGAATATCCAGACCACGATGAGCTACATCGAGGCCGACTACGACCACATGCGTGCCGTGCTGCATGCCAGAAGCCTGGCCCAAGGAGCGCTGGAGAACGTCAGGAAGGTGGATTACAGCGGCTCCCCGCAAGCCTCTGCCAAACCGAAGCCATGCGGGCAACCTCTCGCTCGAATGGGTGAAGCGCCGCCACAGGAGGCTAGGACAGAACCTGCAGAACCAAGGGAGCACACATCAGGGACAGGCATTCAGGGAGATGCAACCGCGTGGGAAGAAGCGCTACCACAGCCACCTGACACCTTCGAGCAAAGAGTGCTGTTCACTCTGATGGCTCAACACCTATCGAACCGTGCCGCCACGGCCTCCGCGGCTTCCACCGCAACAAGCGGATCTGGTGGATGGGGATCTACCGCCCGAAGCAGTCCCGCCTAGCGATACCGATACTGAGGGGCCGGCTACCGGACGAAAGGTAGCTGCGCCTCCCAGCAGATCGCTAGGCCTGTAGGAAACATCTGGAAATACCGAGAGCGCCTGGATTCCAATGCTGGCAGAGCCGCGCCATTTCAAGGCCAACACCGCAGTACCCCCCCCGTAATCGCTGATTACGTCGGTGGCGCATTGCTACGCCTGCAGAATGGTTTCAGGGCCTTAGAAACAGAAAAGCCCACCTAGAAAGGCGGGCTATTCCATATTGACATCACGTCAATGCGGGCCTAATGTTCGGCCCAGACGGCTGCTGGACAAGTAAAAGGTGCAACACCCCTTCCTAGGCCTGTGCAACTCGCCCCTCGAAAATGGTGGGTCGTGTAGGATTCGAACCTACGACCAATTGGTTAAAAGCCAACTGCTCTACCGACTGAGCTAACGACCC